>JAABUQ010001099.1_pt1 | contig 60308 bp, 49 predicted proteins | sample 5560001 | NCBI WGS metagenome assembly JAABUQ01 (sample SAMN10711888, study PRJNA513371) | rock metagenome | isolation source: Antarctica rocks | place: Antarctica: Victoria Land, Finger Mt nord | collected 2015-12-18
GAGCATCTGGTTGGGAAGCCTTTCAGTCAAATTGAAAACTGATCGGATTGTCTGGAAGCGCACTGGTTACCCAATCACGGACACCGACTTTGCCCAACTAGTGGCATCCGGCTCGCCCGCGCCGCAACGGGCAAGCCCGAAATCAACGTCAGCGAGCTGTGCGCCGAGCTGGGAGTAGTGCGGCAGACGTACTACCCGCGTGTCACCCACGACGGGCAATCCGGCTCGATGGCGAAAAGCTCCTTGGGCGACGGATCAAGGCGGCATAGCTCGCAGCCGTTCGGAGCTGTTGCGAAGCACCACCTGTCTGCCGACCGGTGTTAAACGGCAAACTGTCCAGGGCAGCCGTAATTACCCGGTAGGGCGGCGAACCCTATTGCAGGTGTCAGATGTTTCCGCCTTGTGCAACAGAAGCGTGACGATCGTGGCTAGCCACGGATCCACCACTCTTGGTGGGCTGAATGATACGATGTAGCGCGTCGGGACAACGCCGCGACCGGCGCGGAATAAAGCGTTCAAAATCAAGAGCGCTGTTTTCTGACGGTATATGCGACGGTATGCACTTTTCCGCGGCTAATAAAAAATAGAGATATCAGTAGCTTGCCGAGCCAAGAGACAATCGAGTGGGAGTGATGTCGTCGGCCTCGCGGGTGTTCGATCGAGCGGGTTGTGGTGTGGACCGAGCGCGATAGCACGCGGCGAATCCTATCGATGAGGGAGGCGGACCGAGATGAACGAGCAGATTGCAACGAGTCATTGGACCGATCCGGATGACGCGCCCACGCTGACGCGCGATTGGTTCGGACGCGCCGAACTGCGCGACGGCGACCGGGTAGTCCGTCGCGGGCGGCTGCGTTTGGATGCGGCGAAGCAAGCGGTATCGCTGCGACTGGACCCTGATGTGGTGGCGTGGTTCCGGGGAACCGGGGCGGGGTGGCAGACGCGGATCAATGAGGAGTTGCGAAAGGTGGCGGGGATTTAGCAATGAGCGACACGGAACGCACATTAGGTACACTCTCGCACTTATGATCCTGTCCTATAAACCGAATGAGCTAACAATCGCATCGGTACGATCTTTCGTCTGCTCCGCCCTACTCATGTAAGCCTTAGTTGCAAATGCAATAAGGTTATGGTCAACTGGCTTAAATGAGTAGCGGTGCCCGTTGCTACTAATGTCAATAAGTAATTGGCCAAGTGCTAAGAAATAAAATCTCCATCCTCGTCATCAGGGAAAAACCGAAAGCCGCTTGCCAGCGATGCAGCGGCGATCGAAACCCTGTTCAGATTTAGATGGTCTTTTCCTTCAAACAGATCGAGTCTGCTGTGCCACGTTTGTACAACAAGCTTGTTAGATAGATCTCTTGCCGAGAAGCTAGACAGAGATGCAACAGCAACCTGCTCTAGTGCGCGTTGAACAACGCCAGAAGCCTCGCTCATTCGATAAGTATTCTTAAGACGACGTAACACTATGCTTCCCTGCCAACAAGCTAGTTTGCGTGTAGCTGAGGTGGGCGGGCCTGTAAAACTTGATCTACATACTATCTCCCAACATAACCGCCCGCCCGAACACCGCCCCGAACATCGCCGCCGTCAACCGCCCCGTGTTCGTGTTCAGGCGCGAGCAGTGGTAGCTGTCGAGGAGCCATGTGCCGCCGAGCATCCGGTGCTCGGCCCCGTGGGCGAAGGGGTGTTTGGGGAGTTTGCCGCCGAGCGCCTTGACCGCCGACTGATGCGCGATCTGGCCGAGCGCGATCACCACGCGCAGATTGGGGAGCGCGGCCAGCCCTGCGTCGAGGAAAGGACGGCACGTGCGCGTCTCCTCGGGCGTAGGGCGATTCTCGGGGGGAGCGCAGCGGACCGCGTTTGAGATGAACGCGCCGGTGAGGACGAGGCCGTCGTCGGCGCGCGCGGCGTAGTCGCCCTGCGCTAGGCCGTGCTGGCGAAGCGTCTCGTACAGCAGCACGCCCGCGTGATCGCCGGTGAACGGCCGCCCGGTGCGATTGGCCCCGTCGCGGCCCGGCGCGAGGCCGACGATGCACAGCCACGCCTCCGGATCGCCCCAGCCGGGGACGGGAGCGTTGAAACCCTCGGGCAGGCGGGTGCGGTTGGCTTCGCGGTAGGTGACGAGGCGCGGGCACAGCGGGCAATCGCGGGGAGGATCGGCCTGGGCGGAGGCGGTCACGCCGCGCGCGCCGCCATTTCGAGCACCACCGTCCACTCCTCCTCGCGCACCGGCGCGACCGAGAGGCGCGATTGGTGGACCAGCACCATCGCGGCGAGGCGCGGCTCGGCCTTGATCGCCTTCAGCGTCACCGGGCGGGGCAGCGGGTGCGCGGCTTCGACGTCGACCATCACGAAGCGGCCCGTTTCGTCCGACGGATCGGGATACGCCTCGCGCGCGACGGTCATCACGCCGACACACGCGCGCTCCTCGCCCGAATGGTAGAAGAACGCGGTGTCGCCGGCGCGCATCGCGTTGAGGTTGGCGGCGGCGGCGAAGTTGCGCACGCCGTTCCAGTTGGTTCGCTTGTCGCGGACCAGATCGGGCCAGCCGTACACATGCGGCTCGGACTTCAGCAGCCAGTGCGCCACTAGTTCGCGTCCCCCATGCGCAGCGCGGCGATGAACGCCTCCTGCGGGATGTCGACCGAGCCGTACTGGCGCATCCGTTTCTTGCCCTCCTTCTGCTTGTCGAGCAGCTTCTTCTTGCGGCTGATGTCGCCGCCGTAGCATTTGGCGGTCACGTCCTTGCGCATCGCCGAGATCGTCTCGCGTGCGACCACACGCCCGCCGATCGCCGCCTGGATCGGGATCTTGAACAGATGGCGGGGGATCAGGTCCTTCATGCGCTCGCACATGTGGCGACCGCGCGCTTCGGCCGACGCCTCGTGGACGATCATGGCGAGCGCATCGACGTTCTCGGCGTTGACGAGGATCGTCATCTTGACGAGGTCGCCGGTGCGATGGCCGATCTGCTCGTAATCGAAGCTGGCATAGCCGCGGCTGATCGACTTCAAACGGTCGTAGAAGTCGAACACGACCTCGTTCAACGGCAGTTCGTAGATCACCTGCGCGCGGCCGCCGACATAGGTAAGCTGCGTCTGAATCCCGCGCCGGTCCTGACAAAGTTTCAGGATCGCGCCCAGATACTCGTCGGGTGTATAGATGGTGGCCTTGATCCAAGGCTCCTCGATTTCGGCGATGTAGACCGCGTCGGGCATGTCGGCGGGATTGTGCAGGTCGATGCGTTCTCCGTCATTCTTGAGGATCTTGTAGATGACGCTCGGCGCGGTGGTGATCAGATCGAGATCATATTCGCGGGTGAGGCGTTCCTGGATGATCTCCAGATGCAGCAACCCCAAAAATCCGCAACGAAAGCCGAAGCCGAGCGCGGCCGAGGTCTCCATCTCGAAGCTGAAACTCGCGTCGTTGAGACGCAGGCGGTGGATCGATTCTCGCAGCTTCTCGAAATCGGCTGCATCCACCGGAAACAGTCCACAGAACACCACGGGCTGGACTTCGCGGAACCCCGGCAACGGCGCATTTGCCGCGCGGCGCGCATCGGTGATGGTATCGCCGACGCGCGCTTGCGCCACTTCCTTGATCTGTGCGGTGATGAAGCCGATCTCGCCCGGTCCTAGCGTATCAAGCAGCTCGATCTTCGGGCGGAACGCGCCCACCCGATCGACCAGGTGCTGCGTATCGCCGACCATGAACTTCAGGGTCATGCCCTTTTTCAGCACGCCGTCCACGATACGCACCAGGATAACCACACCCAGATATTGATCGTACCAACTATCGACCAGCATGGCCTTCAGTGGCGCATCGATGTCCCCCTTGGGCGGCGGAATGCGCGTGACGATCGCCTCGAGAACATCGCCGATGCCGAGCCCGGTCTTGGCGCTGGTCAGCACCGCCTGCGACGCATCGAGGCCGATCACTTCCTCGATTTGCGCCTTGACCTTCTCGGGCTCCGCTGAGGGCAGATCGACCTTGTTGATGACGGGGATAATCTCGTGATCATGCTCGATCGACTGGTAGACATTGGCGAGCGTCTGCGCCTCCACCCCCTGCGCGGCATCCACCACGAGCAGCGCGCCCTCGCACGCCGCCAAGCTGCGCGAGACCTCGTAGGCGAAGTCGACGTGGCCCGGCGTATCCATCAGGTTCAGCACATAATCGAGGCCGTCATGCGCGCGGTAGTCGAGCCGCACCGTCTGCGCCTTGATCGTGATGCCGCGCTCGCGCTCGATATCCATGTTGTCGAGCACCTGCTCGGTCATCTCGCGCGCCTGCAGCCCGCCCGTCTGCTGGATCAGCCGGTCGGCGAGCGTGGATTTGCCGTGATCGATGTGCGCGATGATCGAGAAGTTGCGGATGCGGTCGAGGGTGGCGGTCATACGCGCTCTATGTGGGAAGCCGCGCCGCCCCGCAAACCCGCCGCTTGTCGCGGTCGTCCGTGCCGCCTATAGCGGGACTTCGGTCGGGGAATAGCTCAGCCCGGTAGAGCACTGCCTTCGGGAGGCAGGGGCCGGAGGTTCGAATCCTCTTTCCCCGACCAAGATTTCGTGAGTTAACTTGCGTTCTGATCCGCACGGTTGGCGGAGACTCGCCGGACACTCATCAATCGTGCTTGGTATCAGGGCGCACCATCGGGGATCGAGCCGGTCTCGCCGCACGGGATCGTTCGGCCCCGTCCACTGCCGCGGGCTACAAGGTCGCCATCTCGCGCGGCGAGCGGATCATCCGCTGAAGCCAGCTCGGCGTGTTCAAACGTATCTTCGAACGCAAATCAACGTCCGAAACGGTTAAAGCTCTCCCCAAACAGCCGTCGTTCAGGGTGCGGCTGCGTCGGTCCTCACATCCCGTGCGGCTTACGCCGTCGCCATGTGCGTGTGTGTGGGAGTATGTTTATGCGTAACCGATTGATGGTCGGACTGGCGAGCTTGGCTGCGATGGCGACATTGCCGACGCTCGCCGCAGTGATCCCCGATTCGACCGCCACGGCGGTCGTCGTCGATACCGTTGTGACACCGGATGATGATAAAACATCGTCCGCGCCGATCTTGACGCCCGATGACTGGGACGAGACCGCGACCAAAACCTACTATAACAGTGCTTTACGCCTCGCATGGGCGCATGAAATGGGCGACCATGCCGATACCGTCTTGGGAACGGCGACGATCGCGCAGAGCACCGCTCCAGCGAGGGTGGCGATCTCGGTCAGCGGCAACAATTTCTTCATCGGCTGTGGTGCTGGTACGACCATCTTCGCCAGCCGAGAGAGTCTCAATCCTGCACTTCGACCCACACTCGTCGTCAATGGCGGGCGCACTTATCGGGCGACACGCGATACTTACCTTCATGCAAGCACGGCGATGCCGCTGGGGCAGAGCGGAATTCTGGCGTGTAGGAACAGCGTGCTGATCGCCTTCGACGATTATATTCCGCAAAATCACGATCGAGCCGTCCTTCAGCTTTCTCCGATCAAGACCTATGGTACTCAGATAGTAAGCGTGTACGCTCCACGAATCGTGCAGCCCTCGATCGACATTCCGTCGATACCCGCAACCCGCACCATCGCTGAATTCACCGCGAAGCAGTTCAAGCCGGTGGCAAATCTCACCATAGGCGATAGTTTCGTTACAGGATCGCTGACAGAATCGCAAAGCCTCACCTTCATCAACCAGGTTTTCAAGGTTCCCCTTGCAACGGAGTACTATCTTACGGTTGTCATGCGCCTCGATGGTGACTGGCCCGATGTGGGAGGGAAATTCCCAGGCTTGGCCAACACAGGAATAAGCAACACGCCTGCTATACCCACAAACATAAACGGAGTGGATTGTCGTAACGCGGGCTGGGGCGAACGCGCGGCGAACGGCTGCCGATGGTCAGCGCGCACCGGATGGAATCGTCGGCAGGCGAACCGGGTCGCGGCGGGAAGCTACTATTATGCTCTCAATACCGGAGACTTCTGGGGCAAGTCGATTCCCATGATCTCGCCGTGGGAGATCGGCAAATGGTTCGCCTATGTGGAGCGCGTCAAGCTGAACGACGTCGGTCAGGCAAACGGTCTACTGTCGTATTGGCGGTGCAGCGACCAGGGATGCGGAACGCAATTCCAAAAAAACGATATCCGCTGGCGCAACACCGATATCGCCCAGAGCAACATCTCGGAAGTTTGGGCAGACGTTTATTGCGGCGGGCTGAAGTGCCCGCGTAACACGTCCAACTCCACTTCGGCCAGCATCAAGCGATTGACCGTGACGGATGGATTGCCGGATCTCAACGCGATCTCGGCCGAAGTCCGTGCGTTGAATAAGGGATTACAGTCTCCCATCGCGGAACGGCGTAGTTTGTCGGCTATTTCTGGAGGAAATCTCTGAGCTTGTCAGACGACTGATGCTAAGCGGGGACGCAACACGAACGATCGCGCGGCTCGACATGCCTAAGTAGCAATGTCTTGTTGCGTCCTCCTCACGGTAAACTAAATTATAGTCTCATAAGCGCGCGGCCATGGGCACATCGAGGCGAGCTTTGGACTGAAGTCTTTGCGCCATTATTGCGCTTCCACCCAATGACATCGGCCCTGCACCGTGTAGGTCTGATCTCCCGCAAATACGCTGAACATCCCGCGTCGTTAACACACTTCCCTTCCCGCCCGCACGAACATATACCGAACGCATGTCCGCGCTCGACACCCGCGCCAAGCTCGCCATTCTCGCGGACGCGGCCAAATATGATGCGTCGTGCGCGTCCTCGGGCACCGCCAAGCGCAACGCCAGCAAGGGCGGCATCGGCTCCACGGAAGGCATGGGCATCTGCCACGCCTACGCCCCCGATGGCCGTTGCATCTCGCTACTCAAGATCCTGCTCACCAATAGCTGCATTTTTGATTGCCACTATTGCATCAATCGTCGCAGCAGCGACGTGCGCCGCGCGCGCTTCACGGTGGACGAGGTCGTCCGTCTCACCATCGCCTTCTACAAGCGCAACTATATCGAGGGGCTATTTCTCTCGTCGGGCATTATTCGTTCGTCGAACTACACCATGGAGCAGATGGTCCGCGTTGCGCGAGACTTGCGCGAGGTGCACCAGTTCCACGGCTACATCCACCTTAAAACCATTCCCGACGCCGATCCCGAACTGATCGATGAAGCAGGCCGTTACGCCGACCGCCTTTCGATCAACGTCGAATTGCCGACCGAAGCGGGGCTCACCCGCCTCGCCCCCGAGAAGTCCGCCCCGCGCATCCGCGCCTCGATGGGCCAGCTCAAAACCCGTATCGCCGAACGCCGCGCCGAGCGCAGCACCAAGGCCCCTCGATACGCCCCCGCCGGCCAATCGACGCAGATGATCGTCGGCGCGGACACCGCCACCGACCGCGACATTGTCGGCACCGCGTCCGCGCTCTACGATCGCTTCGCTATGCGCCGCGTGTATTATAGCGCGTTCAGCCCGATCCCGCACGCGTCCGCCGTCCTCCCCCTCACCCGCCCGCCGCTGATGCGCGAACACCGCCTGTATCAGGCCGACTGGCTGATGCGCTTCTACGAGTTCACCCCCGCCGAGGTGCAGTCCGCCGCCGACCCCGCGACGGGCAATTTCGCGCTCGACATCGATCCCAAGCTTGCCTGGGCTCTGGCCAACCGCGAGACCTTCCCCGTCGACGTCAACCGCGCGCCCCGTGAGGCGCTGCTCCGCGTGCCGGGTCTCGGGGTGAAGGCGGTCAACGCGATCCTGCGCTCGCGCCGTGCCCGAATGCTGCGGCTCGACGATATCGCGCGGTTGACGCGCTCGATCGAGAAACTGCGGCCGTTCCTGATCGCGGCGGACTGGCGACCGACCACGATCGCCGACCGCGCCAACCTCCGCCCGCTCGTCGCTCCCGCGCCGCCGCCGCAGTTGGAGATGTTCGCGTAACCCAAACACACCCCCATCGTCATCCTGAACTCGTCTTAAAATATACCTGCCTCCGTGCCGCCCGGTCGAACCGAGAGGGTGGATCCTGAAACAACTTCGCGAGGACGGCTTTGTGGCAAGCATGGACACCGCGATGCGCCAGATCACCCTCGCCCACCCCGCCGACTACGAGGGCTGGCGCGCCGCGGCCCGCGCGCTTGCCGCCGCGCAGGTGCTTCCCATCGAGGTCGCCTTCACCGTTGCTGGCCAAGCCGACCTGCTCGCCGCCCCCGACACACCCCCTCCCCCGCCCACCCGCGCGCTGACCGTCCCCAAGGCCTTTCTCGATCTCGCGCAGGCCACGATCTGCCACAGCGACCCCGAACGCTTCGCGCTGCTCTACACCGCGCTGACCCGCCTCGCCGACAACCGCGCGCTGATCGACGACGTCGCCGACCCGCTGATGCACCGCCTGCAGACGCTGGCCAAAGCGGTGCGCCGCGATATCCACAAGATGCGCGCCTTCGTGCGCTTTCGCGAGCTGCCCGAACCCGACGGCGATACTCCCCGCTTCGTCGCGTGGTTCGAGCCCGACCACCACATCGTGCGCATCAACGCCCCGTTTTTCGAGCGTCGCTTTACCGCGATGCGCTGGTCGATCCTCACCCCCGAACTCTGCGCGCACTGGGACGGCGAGGCCGCCAGCTTCACGCCCGGCGCGGTCAAGGCGGACGCCCCCGACGGCGATCCGCTCGAGGACACCTGGGCCACCTATTACGCGAGCACCTTCAATCCCGCGCGCCTCAAGGTAAACGCGATGACCAAGGAGATGCCGAAGAAATATTGGAAAAACATGCCCGAAACCGCGTTGGTCCCCGGTCTGATCGCAGGCGCGCAAGTAAGGATGCAAGGCATGATCGACGCTTCGGCCCCGACCCCCTCCGCCCTTCGGGCACCTCCCCCAGCGGGGGAGGAGAGACCCTCCTCCCCCGCTGGGGGAGGTGGCGGCGAAGCCGACGGAGGGGGCCTCGCCGCGCAAACCGCCCTAGCCCAACTTCGCGCCGAAGCCGCCGCCTGCACGCGCTGCCCGCTTTACGCCCCCGCCACGCAGACCGTCTTCGGCGAAGGCCCGGCGGACGCGCGGTTGATGTTCGTCGGCGAGCAGCCCGGCGATCAAGAGGACTTGGCGGGCCATCCCTTCGTCGGCCCGGCGGGCCAGATGTTCGACCGCGCGCTCATCGCCGCCGGGATCGACCGCGCGCGCGCCTACATCACCAACGCGGTCAAGCATTTCAAGTTCGAGCCGCGCGGTAAGCGGCGTATCCACTCGAAGCCCGGCACCGCCGAGATCGAGGCCTGCCGCTGGTGGATCGACCGTGAACGCGACGCGATCAAACCCGCGATCACCGTCGCGCTCGGCGCGACCGCCGCGCGCTCGCTGACCGGCCGCACCGTCACCATCAGCCGCGAACGCGGCCGCCCCTTCGCGCTCGCCGATGGTAGCGAGGCATGGATCACCGTCCACCCTTCCTTCCTGCTTCGCATCGAGGACAAGGCGCAGGCGAACGAGGAGTTCGTCCGCTTCGTCGCCGACTTGAAGGCGGTACGCGAGCGAGTAGAGGCCCTTACCCCATAGTCGTCCTCAGTAGATCCCGCCCTCATTCTCGAGAAAGTCGGTGTCGCTGCGCACCGTGCGCTGCCCGCCGATCGCGGTCGAGGGCGGACGCACCACCCGCCTCGGCTCGCTCTCGGGCTTGAACGCCTCCCAGATGACCGCGGGCTTGGGATCGTCCCCGGGCCACGTCCCGTACACCCGCCGCCCCGATCGCCGGTCGATTCGCACCAGCCGGATGCCTTCGGGCGCGATGAACGGCGTCCTGGGCGCGTCCGCCAGCACCACCTTGGCAAAGTCCTTGAACACCGGTGCCGCAATGCGGCCACCCTGCGCGGCACCGCCCAGGCTGCGCGGCCGATCATAGCCCAGATACACTCCCGCCACGAGATCGGGCGTGCCGCCGACGAACCACACGTTGGTCGGCCCGTTCGTCGTTCCCGTCTTGCCGAACAGCGGCCGATCGAGATCGTAGAGCACGGTCGCCGTCCCCCGCTGGATCACGCCTTCCATGATGTGCACCATCTGGTAGGCGCTCTGCGCGCCGATCGCCTGGACCACCTTGCCCAAGGGGCGCGGCATCGCCTCCCCCAGCCAGTCGTCCGCGCGGCAGCCGTCGCACGCGCGCGGGTCGGCGCGGTAGATCACCTTGCCATGCCGGTCCTGCACTTCGTCGACGATGATCGGCTCGCGCCGTTGGCCGTTCGACGCCAGCATGGCGTAGGCGTTGACCAGCCGCTCGACCGTCGTCTCCCCCGCCCCCAGCGCCACCGCGAGCACGGGCTGGTACGATCCCACCCCCAAAGCTTTCGCGTTCGCCACCACCTTGGGCATCCCGATCCGCGCTGCCGTGCGCACCGTCATCAGGTTGCGCGATTGCTCCACCCCCCAGCGCATCGTCTGCGGCCCGGCATAGCCACCGCTGAAGTTCTTAAAGCATTTTTGCCCCAGGCTGCGCGACTGGAAGACGCAGAACGGGCTGTCGTTGACGATCGACGCGGGCGTCATTCCATTCTCGAGCGCGGCTGAATACACGATCGGCTTGAACGCCGATCCGGGCTGCCGCAGCGCCTGCGTCGCGCGGTTGAACTGCTGACGGCGCGCATCGAAGCCGCCCACCATCGCCAGAATGCGCCCGGTATGCGGGTCCTCGACCACCATGCCGCCCGAGACGAGCGGCAATTGCTTGAGCGCCCACGCGTCGCCCGCGAGCTTCTTGACCGGGATCACGTCGCCCTCGCGCAGCGTATCGAACGCCGAGCCGCCGCCGCGCTGATCGTGCATCTCCGCGCTCGACGCGGGCAACCGCCCGTCGGACCCGTCCTCGAACCCCAGCCTGAGCGACCCGCTTTCGCGCGCCAGCACCACGGCGGCACGCCAGTCGGCATAGCCCACGGGCAGATTGACAATCCGCAGCCGGTCCTCCCAGCCGTCGCCGAGCGCGATCTTGTCGGTCGGTCCCCGCCAGCCATGCGGCCGGTCGAAGCGCACCAGCCCATCGCGCAACGCCTGCTCGGCCGCCGCCTGGATCGCGGGATCGATCGTGGTGCGTACCCACAGCCCGCCCGCGTACACGCTGTGCGGCCCGTTGTCCGCCGTCTCGCCGTAACGCTGCATCAGCCAGCGGCGGACTTCCTCAGCGAAATAGTCGCCCGAGCGGCTGACCACCTCCACCCGCAGCGGCACCGTCTCCAGCGGGGCCGCGCTCGCCGCCGCCGCCTCGTCGCGCGCGATATAGCCGTTCTCCGCCATGCGCTGCAGCACATAATCCCGTCGCGCCCTAGCCCGATCAGCAAACCGCTCGGGCGCGTAATTTGCGGGGGCTTTCAGCAACACCGCCAGATACGCCATCTGCGGCAGGTCGAGCGTGTCGATCGACTTGCCGAAATACGCCTGGGACGCCGCCTCCACCCCGTAGGCATTACGCCCCAGGAACACCTGGTTAAGGTAAAGCTCCAGGATTTCCTTCTTGGAAAACGTCGCCTCGATGCGCCGCGCCAGGATGGCCTCGCGTATCTTGCGCCCAATCGAAACCTCGTTGCCGAGGATCAGGTTTTTCGCCAGCTGCTGCGTAATCGTCGACGCGCCCACGGGTCGCTTGCCACTGCCGTAATTCTGCGCGTTGGTGAATGCCGCGCGCGCGATGCCGAGGACGTCGACGCCGCCGTGGGTGAAAAAATCCTTATCCTCCGCCGAGATCACCGCCTGCACCAGCCGGGGTGGGATTTCGCCATAGGGCCGAAATACCCGCCGCTCGCGCGCGAACACGCGCCATGGCTGGCCCTGCCCGTCGCGCAGATGGGTAGGCAGCGGCGGCTCGTAACGGTCGAGCGCGTCCGCCGAGGGCAAATCGCGCGAGAACCAGTAGAAGCCCCCCACCGCCAGCGCCACGCCCAGCAGTGTCAGCCCGCCGAGCCAGAGTGCGATACGTCTGAGCCAGCGCGGACGACGGCGCGGCGGGGATGCTGGATCGGTCACCCTTTCGCGCTACCGCGTGCCGCCCCGCCCCTCAAGCCCACCCGCGATCGCCGACGCCACACGTGGGGCGAAATACCTCTCCAGCGCCGCGCGCACGCCCTTCGCGATCGCGCGCTGACCCTCGACGGAGAAAAGGAAGCGCGCGTCGCTGGCGTTGGTGACATAACCCGTCTCCAGCAGCGCGGCGGGCATATCGGCGGTCTTGAGCACCCGGAATCCCGCGAACCGGTGATACTGCCCGGTGAACCCCACCTCGCCCGCCATCGATCGCTGCAGCGTCTCGGCAAACTTTGCCGAACCGTTCATCGCGCCGCGCCGCGTCAGGTCGTACAGGATCGTCGCCACCTCGGGCTCCTCCGCCCCCAGATCCACGCCGGCCAGCATATCCGACTTGTTCTCGCGCGCCGCCGCGCGCGCCGCCATTCTATCCGACGCGATGTCGGATAGCGTGTATACCGTCGCCCCATGCGCCTCGGGATTGGGCGCGCTGTCACAGTGGACCGAAAGGAACAGCCGCGCCCCTTCGCGCCGCGCGATTGCCACACGCTCGCCAAGCTCGATGAAACGATCGTCCACGCGCGTCATCGCCACACGGAACCGCCCCGATCGGGTCAACTCGCGCGCGACGGCATGGGCAATCGCCAGCGTCGCATCCTTCTCGAAGCGTCCCTCGTAGACACTGACCGCGCCGACATCGTGCCCGCCGTGCCCCGGATCAATCACGATCAGCGGTCGTTCGCCACGCGCAACCGACAGCGTCACCGGCGCGGGTGCTGCATCAAGCGCGGCGAGCACATCGGCGTTCGCCTCCGCCGTTGAAGCCGGCGCGGCCGCGAGCACGGGCGGCACAGCGGCGAAACGGCCCATCCTGGGCAGCCGCGCGAAATCGCGCTCGGTCGTGGGCTTCAGCACCAGCACCACCGCGCCGCCCTCGGGCATTATCTCGGCGTGATCGATCCGCGCGGGCTCGGCGAGATCGATCACCACACGCGCCGTATGCGGATCGAACTGCGCGAGGCGCACGCGCTTGACCGCCCCGCTTCCGTCCGAACTCGTCCGCTCGCTCCGCCCGCCCGCCAGATCGACCACCAGCCGGTCCGGCCCTGCAAGCGCGAACCAGCTCGCGCCAGTGACCGTGCCGCCCAGCTCCACGCGCACCCGGCGAGCGTCCTCCGCCCTCGCGGCCCCGGCACCCAGCAACAGGGCAAGCAGCAGCGCGCGCACCCAGCCTCTTGCAATCCGCGCCATGGCCGCCTCGTACGCCCGAACCCTGCCGCTTCTATAGGCGACTCGCCCGAAACCGCCAACCCTGCTCTGCGCACGCCATCATCACACCGTGTTGCCAAAGCCACGCATGTCCGTTATCTCAGACGCAGCCAAATCAGGTGCTGGCGTGATGAACCACGCTCGCTATGGTTCGGGTCGCCGAACCATCCCGGCACGCCGCGCAGCAGCCGCCTTGAAAACGGGCCCGCTCGGCGGGGACGGCACGGCTTGTCCATCATGCGCGGCCCTAAAACCGCGTGTCCGTCTAAGGTTCGGTCGAGTTGGTTCCTGCGCCCCACTTCGCATTCGCCCCGCGCAACGCGCGCCGCGATGCCGCGCGTGACCCCTTGGCCGCCCTACCCTTTAACCTTTCGGGACGGCCAACGCCACCCGGACCATGCGCGCGCGGCCCATCACAGGCAACAGCGCGCCGGAGCCAGTTTCATGACTACCCGTATGTTGATCGACGCGCGTCATCCCGAGGAGACCCGCGTCGCAGTTGTTAACGGATCGCGCATCGAGGAGTTTGATTTCGAGGCTGCCGAAAAGAAGCAGATCAAGGGCAACATCTATCTCGCCAAGGTAACGCGCGTCGAGCCGTCGTTGCAGGCGGCGTTCATCGAATACGGCGGCAACCGCCACGGCTTTCTCGCGTTCAGCGAAATCCATCCCGATTACTACCAAATCCCGCGCGAGGACCGCGAGCGGCTGCTGCGCGAGGAGCAGGCGATCGACGCCGAGGAGCTGGCCGAAGTTCAGCATGAGGAAGCCGACCACTTCGAGGAGGTCGACGATTACACCGACCCGCATTACGCGCACGAACCGCGGGACGAGCCCGAGGCGGTCGCCGCTCCCGCCGACGCGCATCACCATCACGACGATCACCACACCGAACGCCTGCGCGAACGCCGCATGGCGCTACGCCGCCGCTATAAAATCCAAGATGTCATCAAGCGCCGCCAGGTGGTGTTGATCCAGGTCGTCAAAGAGGAACGCGGCAACAAGGGCGCGGCGCTCACCACCTATCTCAGCCTTGCGGGCCGCTACTGCGTGCTGATGCCCAACACCAGCCATGGCGGCGGCATCAGCCGCAAGATCAACAGCCTGTCCGATCGCCGCCGTTTAAAATCGATCGTCGACGAAATGGCGCTTCCCGACGGCATGGCGTGCATCGTACGTACTGCGGGCCTCAGCCGCAGCAAGGCCGAAATCCGGCGCGACTTCGATTATCTGACGCGCCTATGGGACGACATCCGCGAACTCACACTGACCTCGACCGCCCCCGCGCTGATCCACGAGGATAGCGACCTCATCAAGCGCAGTGTACGCGACGTCTACAGCCGGGACATCGAGGAGATCCTCGTCGAGGGTGAGCGCGGCTACCGCCAGGCGCGCGAGTTCATGAAGTTGCTGATGCCCGCGCACGCGCGCCGGGTGAAGCAATATGTCGATCCGATCCCGCTGTTTCAGCGCGGGCAGGTCGAGAGCCAGTTGAATGCGATGTTCAACCCCGTCGTCCAGCTCAAGTCCGGCGGCTACATCGTGATCAACCAGACCGAGGCGCTGGTCGCGATCGACATCAACTCGGGCCGTTCGACGCGTGAACACAACATCGAAGAAACCGCCTATAAAACCAACTGCGAAGCCGCCGACGAGATCGCGCGTCAACTGCGTCTGCGCGATCTTGCCGGTTTGGTCGTCGTCGATTTCATCGACATGGAAAACAACGGCAACGTCCGCCGGGTCGAACGCACGATGAAGGACGCGCTCGCCAACGATCGCGCGCGCATCCAGGTCGGCCGCATCTCCAGCTTCGGCCTGATGGAACTCAGCCGCCAGCGGCTACGCACCGGCGTCCTTGAAGCCAGCACCCATGTGTGCCCGATGTGCGAGGGCGCGGGTGTCGTTCGCTCGGTTCCCTCCGCTGCGCTCGCCGCGATCCGCGGCCTTGAGGAGGAAGCCGTGCGCGGCCGCGCCTCGATCATCACACTGCGCGCTGCGCGCGACGTCGCGGTTTACATTCTTAACCGCAAGCGCGCCGACATCGTCGAGATCGAGGATCGCTACGGCGTCCGTATCGACGTGGTCCCCGATGACGGCCTGATCGTGCCACACTTCAACATCGAGACCAGCGGCCCCGCCGCCGAGCGCGAGGGTGCGCCCTCGCTCAGCTCGCCACCAATGATCCTCGAGGAAGAGGATGACGGCGAGTATGAGGATGAAGAAGACATTTTGGAGGAGAACGCCGAGCCCGAGCCGCAGCGTCACGCCGAAGGTCGCCGTGGACGTGGGCAGCGTTCCGAGCCGCGTGCCGCCGAGCCGCGTGCCGTCGAGCCGCAAGGCGAGGGCCGCTCGGGGGGCGGACGCAAGCGCCGCCGCCGCGGCGGTCGCAACCGGACGGGAGGCGAGGCGGAAGCCGCGCCCGTCGTCGCGACCGACGATACCGAATTCGAGGCCAGCCCCGACTGGGAAGCGGGTGCGAACGTTGCCGCCACAGCCGAGAGCGATGGTGGCGGTCGCAAGCGCCGGCGTCGCGGGCGTCGGGGGGGCAAGGGACGCGATCTGGCGCAGCATGACGCCGCGCACGCGATCGAGATCGATGCGGCGGACGATGATAGCGTCGCATTTATCGAGCCGCTGACGCCTGAACCGCAGGTCGAGGCCGACACGCCGATCGACGCCGCGCCCGTGGAGGACGCGCCCAAGCGCAAGCGGCGTTCGTCCAAGTCGAAAGCGGTGCAGGTTGAAGCCGAAGCCCCGGTTGCCGCCACGCCCGCGCCCGCTGCGCCCATATCGGCAGCGGATGAGCCCGCGCCCAAGCCCAAGCGCGCGCGCAAGCCCAAGGCGGGATCGCCTGAGACCGACCCGGGCGAGCCAGCGCCCTTCGTGGCGCAGAACGAGCCGAGGCCAGCTCCCCCGGCCGACGAGCCAGCGCCACCCAAGCCAAGGCGCGGATCACGTAAGACCGCGAGCGTAGCCGCCGACCCGACGATCGCCGATCAATCCGAGCTGGCCATGGCCAACGCCACCAATCCGACAATTGGGGAAATCGATGCGGCGCGCGAGCCCGTGTTGGATGAGGCGGACGCGTCCGCACAGTTAACCGGACCCGGCCGCAAGGGCTGGTGGCAGCGCACGTTTGGATGAGCCCGTTCCCCCCCTCTCCTGCAAAGGGCGGGAGGAGCACGGCTTCACCGTTCGTTCACCGCGCGACGTTCACGCGGCTTTTATGCCGATCCGCCCGGCCAAACTGCGCCTTGCCCTCGCCGCTATTATCGCCATCACGCTCGGTATTCAGCCCGCTATGGCGCAATCCATCTTGCGCGACGCGGAAACCGAGGCGTTCTTTCGCGAGATGGCCAAACCGCTCGCCACGGCGGCGAAGCTCGATCCACGCTCGGTTCAACTATTGCTGATCGGCGATCCGTCGATCAACGCGTTCGCAGCCGAAGGGCAGAACGTGTTCATCAATTCGGGCACGATCGTGGCGGCGGACAACGCCAACCAGCTTCAGGGCGTTGTCGCGCACGAGTTCGGACATATCGCGAATGGTGATCTCATTACCGGAGCGGAGGCGGCGGGCAAGGCTAGTCGAGTTTCGATCCTATCGTTGCTGATCGGCGTGGCGGCAATCGCAGCAGGCGCGGGGGCGGCAGGCGCGGGCATCTTGGGTGCGGGCCAGCAGGCTGCCCAGGGCACATACCTTGCTTTCAACCGCGACCAGGAAGCCAAAGCCGACAATTCGAGCGCTGCTTACTTACGTGCAGCAGGTGTGTCTGGCCGCGGTGACCTAGACTTCTTCAAGAAGTTGCTCAACGAAGAGACACGGCTGGCCATTCCGCAGGACGATCCGTTTAGCCGCACGCACCCGCTGACCGAAGATCGTATCGAGGCGCTCCAAGCATTATTCGAGGCATCCCCCGCCTGGAACGCGAAAACCGATCCCGCCTTCGAGGGGCGATTCCAGCGGATCAAGGCCAAGCTCGTCGGTTTCGTCGAGCCAGCCGGGCGGGTGTTCCAAGTCTATCCGCCGAGCGACACTTCGGTCCCCGCGCGTTATGCCCGCGTATACGCTTACCACAAGCAGGCGTTCACCGATAAGGCGCTGGCCGAGGTGGACGCGCTGATTGAGACCGCGCCGCAGGACCCTTATTTCAACGAGATCAAGGGGCAAGTCCTGCTCGAATCGGGTCGTCCCGCCGATGCGCTCGCTCCGCTCAGGCTCGCGTTTAACGCTTCGCACAGCCCGTTGATCGCGGCGTTGCTGGGCCATGCGTTGATCTCGACCGACAACCCCAAGGACAATGACGAGGCGAAGGCGATCCTGCGCCAGGCGGTGGCGCGCGATAACCAGAACCCGTTCGCCTGGTATCAGCTGGGCGTGGTCTACGAACGCGCGGGCGACGAGCCGCGCGCGGCGCTGGCGATGGCGGAACAGGCCAATCTCTCGGGCGAGACGGGGCGCGCGTTGACCTCGGCTCGGCACGCGATGCAGGGGCTGGCGGTGGGCAGTCCCGACTGGATCCGCGCGCAGGACATCGTGATGGTGAGCCAGGGGCAGGGCAAGAAGAAGAAGGGCAAGCGCGCGTGATCCGCCTGTCCGCGCTATGGGCGAGGCGTCCGCGCTGGTGGACGCTCGCGGCGGGTGCGCTGGCGCTCACGCTGGTCGCGCTGTTGACCATGCGCGCGCCCGATGGCGTGGCCGCGCCGACCAAGGTGGCCGACACGCGCGCGCTGAGCGCGGCGCAGAAGGCGGCGGTCGAGGCGACGGTGCGCGAATATATCCTCGCGCACCCCGAGATTATCCCCGAGGCGATCAACGCGCTGCAATCCCGCTCCGTCACGCAGCTGCTGGCGAGCAATCGGGCGGGCGTGGAGACGCCGTTCGCGGGAGCGTGGGCGGGCGCGCGGGACGGGGATGTAACGCTGGTCGAATTCTTCGACTTCGCCTGCCCCTATTGCCGCGCCGCGAAGGTCGATCTGGACAAGCTGATCTTGGCCGATCCCAAGCTGAAGGTGGTCTATCGCGACTTCCCGGTCATCTCGCCCGGCAGCGAAGAGCCGGCACTAGCCGCATTGTCCGCAGCGCGGCAGGGCAAATACCGAGCGTTCTATGAAGCGATGTTCAGCGATCCCGCGCGGGTCAGTCATGAAAAGGTGGTGAGCGCGGTACGCTCGGCAGGGTTGAACGAGGTGGCGACGGCCAAGGCGCTCAGCGGCAAGGCGGATCACGCCGAACTGCGCAAGAATATCGAATTGGGACGGGCCTTGGGACTTACGGGAACGCCAGCGTTCATCGTGGGAGACAAAATCCTAATGGGCGCACAGAGCCTTGAAGACCTGAAGGGCGCTGTTGCTGAAGCGCGAGCCAAGCGGACGGCTACGTCTACCAGTTAGACCAAAGCTCCGGCCTCCGCGCACAACCGCTCGATCTCGGCGTCGCTATAGGTGTGCGGGCGAGCGACCCCCACCCCGAGCGCGCCGACGGCTTGGCCATCGCCATCGCGAATTGGTACCACGACAGCACCGCTTACTCCTGTGTCTCGCGCGCGAGCCTGCACGTCGCCCGACCCATCGCTCTGGATGTCGCAGCTCGACACGGGCGCATTGCGCGCCACCGCCAGACCCGCCATTCCCTTGCCGACCGGCACCAACGCGATGATGCGGGCGATCTCCGGCGGAATGCCAGCATGGGCCTTCAGAACCAGAACGCCCCTTTCAAGCAGGTGGATCGTACCCGTCTCCGCGCCCGCGCGGTTCATGACCGATTTCAGCGCCTCTTGCACGACATCCTCCGTCCTTCACTCAAAGCCACGCCAGCGCGCGATGCCGCGTTCATAAGGAAGGAGCGGCGAAGCCGACCGAGAGAGAGCGACCGAGCGCGCTTCAGCGTTGCTAGATGACGTTCTAGAACACCATCCCCGCAGTCAGCGACACCGCATTATCCTGATAGCCCGAACTCTGCGCGCGGTCATAATCGACCTTCAGCGAGACATTCTCCTGCAGGTAACCAACCCGCGCGCCGTACAGCAGCTTGTCTGAATCGACATGATCGCCGAGCAGCGTAACCCAGTCGCCGCCGTTTACATATTGCGCGAGCGACTTGGTGGGATCGGCCTGAAACTGGTGCTGATACGCGCCGTGCAGCTCGAACTCGAGCGTCGAATCGCCGAAGGGTACTAAGTAGCCGAGCGCGAGGCGGCCGGTATCCGCCGTCGCCGACTGCTTCTGGTGCGCGACCTTCAGATCGAACGCGCCGCCGCCGGTTTCCGTATAGCCGCCCTGATTGAGGCTGGTCCACGTGAGCGCGTTGGTCGGCGTGATACGCAAGCGGCCACGTTTCAGCCGCGCGCCGACCGTCAGCCCCGCGCCATATTGCGTGCCGCCCCAATCCGCGCCGACCGCGTCCGTAATGCCGCCGATCGCGATCGTGCGCTTAGCGGTATAGTCCGTATGCGCGAACAAGCCGGTCAATTGCGCGAACAACGGCCCACGCGACCAGGACGCGTAAGGCTCCACGCCAACCGTGGTGCTGGTGACGTTGTACGTGGGCTGGCCACCGCCGGTGTAGCGACGCGTGGTCATGAACTGTGACACGATCGCGATACCGGCCGCGTCCAGGCCCAGTAAGGGCATGTCGACACCGCCCGCAAAGCCGAAACCGTTGTTGCGGAAGCCGACCTCGTTCGGGCCGGTGCGCTGGCGGGCGAAATCGCCGAATTCCTGCACCCACGCGCCAAGCCCACGCACGCGGCCGTGGCGCAGCTGCTCGATTTCGGACAGCCGCTGGCCCGCAGCGCCGAAACCATTATCGATCAGATTCTGCGCGGCTCGGAACTGCGCGCGGCCCGCACTGGGTGGCAGGATCTGCGCGTATGCGGCGATCACGGCCGCCTGGCTGGGCAGGTTAGCAATCGCGGCGGATTCGGGAGAGCCGCTGGGCAGGCCTGCGAACGACGCGTTGAAGAGTGCCGCCTGATTGCCCGTGAGGCCGATCTGATCTGCGGTCTTGCGGTTGAGCAGGATCGAGAGCGTATTGGCGGTCAGCGTGGGGCTGGACAGGGTATAGAGATAGGGCGAATTCAGCGGGTTGATGAGCGTGCCGAGGTGATCGGTGGTGATGCCGCCCGCCGCCTGGAGGACGGTAAGGCTCTGGGTATCGGCGAGCGATTGCAGCGAGAGCTGGATCGAGCTGGTTTGCGTGAAGCTCGCCGCGCCCACGACATTGAGCGCGGCGGTCCCCTGCCGGACAGGTAGGACGAGCGTCGAGCTGCCATTCGCCGCGACCGAGCCGACCGTCGCGGTGCTGTTCGCGAGACTGAGCCGTGAACTGCCCGACAGCACGAACGCAACAGGCGCGGCGCTGGTGAGCGCGGTGTTGAATATCGCATTACTGGACAGCGCGAGCGTGTTCGCGCCCGTGCCAAACGCGACCGTGCCCGCGATAACGCCCCCGGTCAGCGCGAGCGTGGACGGGCCGTTGCCGAACGCAATGTCGCCACTAATGATGTTGCTGTTGGCAACGGTGACCGCCGCGGTGCTGCCCGTGAGATCGATCGCGCGCGCGAAGGTCTTGGAGTCTATGGGCGCAATGATGTTGATCGTGCCGGAATTGACGATGTTTGTGACCGTGCTCGAATGATCGACGATGCCGTAGGCGCTGTTGCCCGTGCCCCTGCTGGTGATTGTCATCAGGCCGACATTGTTGATCGTGGCGACATTCGCCCCCTTATCGACGACGATTCCATAGGCTGAGCCGCCGATGCCCGCCGCCGTGGTGCCCACTGCGGCGGTCTGCGCGGTGAGCGAGGAGAGCGATCCCTGGTTGAGAATAGCGGGCACGTTGGCCCCCGCGCGCACGCTGAGCGCGGTGGCGGTCGAATCGACCGCAGTGGCGCTGATGCCGCTGCCCAGTTGCGAGTTGAAGCCGCCCGCGACATTGGTCGCCGCGCCGCCGCCGCCGACGATGATCGCGGTGACTTCCTGGCCGGGCACGGCGTAGTTGGCCGAGATGTTTCCACGATTGATGATGCCGTAGGCATCGTCCAGCACACCCGCCGCATTGGGTTTGGCGCTGTAAATGCCGAGTGTAATCGGGGCGGGCGTGGTGCCGGTGGGCGCGATCCACAGGCCGGGGCCGCTGCCGACGCTGGCGATCGTGCCCGTGACGAGCGTATTGGTAGGAACGACCGAGCCGGTGGGGACGACCGCGCCGGTCGCGTCCACACAATATTGATCGTTGAGGAAGCCGCCGCCGACGTTGGATGAAATGCGCGCGGCGGCGAGGGGGACAACGCCATTGACGAGCAGGCCCGTCGTGCCGCTGGTCGTCTGCGCGGTGCCCGCCGAAAGCGTGCCCGCGTTACGAACATATCCAGCAATGGGCGCGGTGACATTGAGGCCGTAGCCGCCTGCGCCGGTCGAACTGCTGGTGCCGGTGAGGGTGAGATTGCCCGGAGCCGTCGTCGAGGCGGTGATCGGCGCGGTGATCGCAATCGCGGTCGAGTTCGCGCCGGTCACCGTGACGCTTGCGAGCGAAACATTGCCCACGAAGGGCGCAGCAATCCGCACGCCAAAGGCGTTATCGCCGCTGACCGCGATCGAGCTGCTGGTGCCTAGATCGATCGTGCCCGTGATCGGGCCGCCGGTCACCGACAGGCCGATATTCCCGCTACCGCCGGTGCCCGTCACGCTGATGATCGAATTTCCAAGCAGGCTGGCGGTGATCGGTCCGGGCGCGCCGAACAGCACGGCGACGGCGTTCGAGGTCGCGCTCGACGAGATCGTGCCGTTGTTGGTGAATACGTTGCTCGAATTGATGGTGACCGCCGTGGGGCCGGTGACGATGATACTGGCGGCTTTGTTCACCGTAACGTTACCTGGCGTGTTGTTCGCGGCGGTGGCGGTGGCGACAGGCGTGGTCGTAGCGGTGCTGACGGTCAAATCATCGGCGCGCACGGCGCTCGCGAGGACGGCGGCGCTGCCGGCGGCGAGGAGAAGTTGGCGGGACGTGTGACGCAACGGGCGCGCTCCTGTGGACCTAGTGTGCGTCATACGAGCGCCCGTCCATCTTCGATAGCCTTGCCGCTGAACCGCGGCTGAGCGGCGTAGGGGACGGTCGCTTGACGCCATCGGTCGCGCGCCCGACCTTCGCGCACGCATGACCCTGACCGCCGCGCCCGTCCCGATCGTTCCGTCCAAGTCACACCCCAGCAGCGGCTTCGTGCGCACGCTCGGCCCCGGATTGGTCACCGGGGCGGCGGACGATGATCCGAGCGGCATTGCCACCTACAGCCAGGTCGGCGCGCAGTTCGGCTATGAGATGGGCTGGACGATGCTGCTCAGCCTGCCGCTGATGACGGTGATCCAAGCGTTGTGCGCGCGCATCGGTGCGGTGACGGGGCTTGGCATCGCGGAGAACCTGAAGCGCCATTATCCTCGTGAGGCACTGACCGCGTCGGTCCTGCTGTTGCTGAGCGCGAACGTCATCAACCTGGGTGCCGATCTGGGCGCGATGGGCGCGGCGGTGGCGATGCTGATCGGCGGGCCGGTGCTGGTATACACGGTAGTGTTGGGGGTGCTTTCGGCGCTGCTTATTATTCTGGTGCCGTATGCGCGCTACGCGCTCGTGCTCAAGTGGCTGACCTTGTCGCTGTTCGCCTATGTGGGCGTAGTGTTCGCAGCGCATGTGGATTGGCCCGCCATGCTGCGCTCGACGGTCGTGCCGTCGATGGCGTTGGATAAGCCGCACGCGATGGCGCTAGTCGCGGTGCTGGGGACCACGATCAGCCCGTATCTCTTCTTCTGGCAAGCGGACCAGGAGGTCGAGGAGGGGCGCAGGCGACATCTACGTCCGCTCAAGTTCGCGCCGGGCCATGCCGAGGGCGAGCTGAGCCGCATCCGGGTGGATACCGGCGTAGGCATGATCTTCTCCAACCTGATCGCACTGTTCATCATCACGGCGACCGCCGCAACACTGCACGCGAGCGGCCACACCGATATCCAGACGAGCGCGCAGGCGGCCGAAGCCTTGCGGCCGATCGCGGGTCGGTTCACCTTCCTGCTGTTCGCGTGCGGGATCGTTGGCACGGGGCTGCTCGCCGCCCCCGTGCTCGCCGGATCGGCGGCTTACGCGGTTGCCGAGACGTTCGGCTGGCCGTGCAGCCTGGAGCGACCGCCGCGCGAGGCGAAGGCGTTCTACGTGGTGATCGCGGCCGCCACGGTGGGCGGGGTGGCGCTGAATTTCGTGGGGCTCGATCCACTCAGGGCGCTTTACTGGAGCGCGGTGGTGAACGGCGCGCTTGCGGCACCGCTGATGGCTTTGATCATGTTGATCGTCAGCAATCCGCGCATCATGGGTCGGCTGGTAGCACCGCGTGCGCTGCTGGCAGTGGGTTGGCTGGCGACAATCGTGATGGCGGCGGCCACGGTCGCGTTCGTAACAGTGTGACGGAGCCGAAACGCGGAACGGCGCGGGCTGCGTGGGGTTCATGAACACGAGATTCCCTCGCGGAGCGCCCCATGGCAACCGACACCCCTTATTATGGCGGCACCGACGCGCCGCTTTCCGAGAGCCAGTTGCGTGGCGGCGCGCCCAACGTGACTGGGGGGGAGAAGTGGCTTTCCATACTGGCGGGCGGCGCGCTGGCGGCGGTCGGCTTCCGGCGTGGCGGGCCGGTGGGCGTGCTGGCGATCGCGGCGGGTTCGGCGATCGCTTCACGGGGTATCGCGGGAAACGATCCGGTAAAGCGGCTGTTTCAGCCGACGCCGTTGGAGCGCAAGATCGCCGAACGTCGCGGCTGGAAAACTGCGGCAACGGCGGGATCCGGTGTTACCATTGGCGTCAAGTCTCGCCAGGAATTATATGATTACTGGCGAGATTTCCGCAATCTTCCCAAGTTCATGGACAATCTGGACGCGGTGGACGTGATCGATGACAAGCGTTCGGTCTGGCACGTCAAAGGCATTGGCGGCCATGTGATGAAGTGGAACTCGGTCGTGACCGAGGAGGTGCCAGGTCACAGCTACAAATGGGAATCCGAGGGCGAGATCCGCAATGCGGGTTCGGTCGAGTTTCGTGATGGCCCGGGCGGGCGTGGGACCGAAGTGCGGTTGGGGGTGGAGTACGAGCCGCCGTTGGGCCAGTTCGGACGCATCGCCGCCAAGGTTGCCCGGCGCGAGCCCGCGATCCAGGCGCGAATGGATTTAAAGCGTTTCAAGATGCTGATGGAGGCGGGCGAGGTTTCGACCGGCAAAATCAATCCGCGCGCGACCAACGCCGCCTGACCCCGAGATAAGGACCAGACCCATGCGCGCACTCACTTGGCACGGCAAGACCGACGTTCGTGTCGACACCCACCGCGATCCCGAGATCATCAACCCGCGTGATGCAATCATCAAGGTCACCTCGACCGCGATCTGCGGGAGCGACTTGCACCTGTATGACGCCTATGTCCCCACGCTGAAAGCGGGCGATATTCTAGGCCATGAATTCATGGGCGAGGTGGTCGATGTCGGTCCGGGCGCGTCGCACAAGCTCAAGAAGGGCAACCGGGTGGTCGTGCCTTTCACGATCGCGTGCGGCGAATGCTTCTTCTGCCAAAAAACCTTATGGTCCTGCTGCGATAACTCGAACACGCCCGAAGGGCAGGAAATCGCCGACGCGCTGATGGGCCACTCGCCGTCGGGGTTATTCGGATACACGCATATGCTGGGCGGCTATGCAGGCGGTCAGGCGGAATATGTGCGCGTGCCGTTCGCCGACGTGGGGCCGTTCAAGGTGCCTTCGCACTTGTCCGACGATCAGGTGTTGTTCCTGACGGACATCTTCCCCACCGGCTACATGGCGGCGGAAAATTGCGATATCCAGCCCGGCGACACGATCGCGGTGTGGGGCTGCGGTCCGGTTGGCCAATTCGCGATCCGCTCGGCGTTCCTGCTGGGCGCGGAGAAGGTGATCGCGATCGATCACCGCCCCGGACGCCTCGCGATGGCGGCGCAAGCGGGAGCGATGACGCTCAACTTCGAGGACGTGGACGTGCTCGAGGCGCTGAAGGACCTGACCGCCGGGCGCGGGCCGGACGCGTGCATCGACGCGGTCGGCATGGAAGCGCACGGCGTCTCGATCGACAACATGCTCGACCGCGCGAAGCAGTTCGTGGGCGTGGCGTTCGATCGAGGGCACGTGGTTCGTCAAGCGATCATCGCGTGCCGCAAGGGGGGAACGGTGTCGTTCCCCGGCGTGTATGGCGGTTTCTTGGACAAAATCCCCTTTGGCGCCTTCGTCAACAAGGGACTGACGATGAAAACGGGCCAGACGCACGTGATGCGCTATTTGAAGCCGTTACTGGAACATATCGAGGCGGGGCGGATCGACCCCACGATCATCATCAGCCATCATCTGCCGTTGGAGAAGGCACCCGAGGGGTATGCCAACTTCAAGAACAATCAGGACGAGTGGACCAAGGTAGTGTTGCGCGCTTGAGGGGAAGACACAGGCGGATTAACGTTCTCGTTGATGGAAGGTTTTCTCAACCTGAACGGGCATGAGTTTCGCATGCAAGATCCCGAGATCATTGCCTTCATGCTCGCGCTCACCGACAGCGGGCTGCGTGAAGAGGCGGCTGCCGAGTGGTTCCGCGTGCGCCTCGGCTGATATCGGAGTGCTCCCTTCCCACGCCGAAATCGTCGCCTTCATCAAGGCCACACCCGGCCCAGCGGGCAAGCGCGAGATCGCGCGCGTTCGGGCTGCACGGGGTGGACCGCGTCGCGCTCAAAGCTGTGCTGGGCGAAATGGAGGATGCGGGGCAGATCGATCGGACGCCGGGGCGCGATTATCATCCCGGCGGCGCGCTGCCCAAGGTGACCGTGATCCGGGTGGTGGACATCGCGGGCGACGGAGCGGCCTTCGCGGTGCCCGATAGCTGGGACCATGCCGCGCCACCGCCGCGCATCCGCTTGATCGAGCGCGGGCGGGCGGGCGCGCCCGGCGTGGGCGATCGGATGCTGGCGCGTATCGAGCAGGTCGGCACCGGCTACCGCGCGCATCCGATGAAGCGGTTGGCAAGCCGCGCAGACGCAGTGCTGGGCGTACTGCAGGGCGCGCCGGGGCGCTGGTTCCTGGCGCCCACCGACAAGAAGGCGCGCGGCGAGCTGCCGGTCAGCGATCCGGGCGAGGCGAAAGCGGGCGATCTGGTGTTGGCCGAGCCGCATGGGCGCGAGCCGCACGTGCAGGCGCGGGTGACCGAGATCCTGGGCGATCCGTTCGCGCCGCGCGCGTTCAGCCTGATCGCGATCCACGCCAAGCGCATCCCGCACGTGTTTGCGCAAGCCGTGCTGGATGAGGCGGGCGAGGCAGCGGGGCGGGCGTTGGGGGTTCGCGAGGACCTGACCGCCCTGCCCTTTCTGACGATCGATCCCGCCGACGCGCGCGACCATGACGACGCGCTATGGGCGCAGGCGGACCCCGAGCGCGAGGGGCATTGGCGCGCGATCGTGGCGATCGCGGACGTGAGCTGGTTCGTGCGGCCGCACTCGGCGCTCGACCGCGAGGCGCGACTGCGCGGTAACAGTGTCTACTTCCCGGACCGGGTGGTGCCGATGCTGCCCGAGGCGTTGTCGGCGGACGCGTGCTCGCTGGTCGCGGGGTACCCGCGCGCGGTGCTCGCGTGTCATCTGGCGATCGGGCCGGGGGGCAAGGTGACTTCGCACCGCTTCGCGCGCGCGGTGATCCGCTGCGTGACCAATATCGCCTACGAGGACGCGCAGGCGAGCGTCGACAGCGGCGGGGGCGAGTATCACGCGATTCTAGCCCCACTTTGGGCCGCGTGGCGCGCACTGGCGCAGGCGAGGGCCGCGCGCGCGCCGCTCGACCTCGATCTGCCTGAGCGACGGGTGACGCTCGACCACGAAGGCCGCATCGCCGAGATCGGCACGCGCGAGCGGTTGGATGCGCACAAGCTGATCGAGGAGTATATGATCGCAGGCAATGTCGCGGCCGCGCAGGCGCTCGACGCGCGCAAGGCACCCTGTGTGTACCGCGATCACGAGGCGCCCGGGCGTGAGAAGTTGATCGCGTTCCGGGATTATCTAAAGACGTTCGGGATCAATTTCGCGCTGGGGCAGGTAATCAGGCCCGCCACGTTCAACCGCGTGTTGACCGAGGTCAAGGGCCGCGACGAGGCCAAGCAGGTTGGCGAGCAAGTGCTTCGCACGCAGACGCAGGCCTATTACGCACCCGCGAACACCGGGCATTTTGGCTTATCGCTGGGCCAGTATGCGCATTTCACCTCGCCGATCCGCCGCTACTCGGACCTGATCGTGCACCGCGCGCTGGTCAGCGCCTATCAGCTTGGCGACGGTGGGCTGTCCGATGACGAGACCGCCATCCTGGCGCGCACCTGCGAGCACATCAGCCAGACCGAGCGGCGCGCGATGGAGGCCGAGCGCGACACGATGGACCGCTATATCGCCCGCCACCTTGGCAACCGCGTCGGCGAGATCGTCGACGCGCGGGTGACGGGTGTGGCAAAGTTCGGCCTGTTCGCGCAGGTGGCAGGCGTGGGCGGCGACGGTATCCTGCCGATGTCCGCACTCGGCGACGAACGCTTCCACTATGACGAGACCGCGCGTGTGATCGAGGGAGAGCGCAGCGGCGACCGCTATACGATCGGCCAGCGACTCAAGCTGCGGCTTGCCGAGGCCAACCCGATCACGGGCGCGCTCCGGTTCGAGCAGCCCGAGGGCGCTTATGGTCGCGAGGCACCGGGACGGCGGGACCGGGTGATGCGTCGAGGCAAATCCCGGGGGTAATTGGCACGCCAAGCGCGCAAGCATCTTATCTACGCGTTCACACTGGCACGAAGCCGCCTTGCCAGCGTTCTCCACCGCACCCTAGCATCTACCCCAAAGAGCGCGCTCACCAGCATTGGCCCGACGCCTTTTACCCACCATCCGCCTAGCGAAGACAATTCAGCCGATTGCCCGAATGCCAAGGATCGCCCATCCATGACGACGCTCGCTATTCATCTGCCGGTCACGCTCAAGCCCGATTCGATGCGGACCGTGCTCAGGCCGTTCGCCCTCGAGGACCCTTCGGTCTATCAGGTCAAGGATCGCTCGCGCGCGCGGCGAATCGCCGAGCGCGTGCTGGCGCTGGGTGACGAGGCGGTGCAGGGCGAGCTGCGCGCGATGCTGGAGATTCTCGAAGCGCGCCACCGCGATGCTGCGCAAAGGCTAAGTCGGCGCTTCGACGAGCTAGAGGGGCTGGGGCTGGATCGGGCCACGATCGGCGACGACCGCGCGATGGCGATCGGCGCGTATATGAGCGAGGAGTTCTCGTTCGAATCCGCCGCGCTGTTCAATCCGAGCGTGGTCGCGAATCCCGATCAGAACGGCGTGGGTCCGGGCGCGACGCGGATCCTCCTATCCTTGCGCGGTATCGGCGAGGGGCACGTCTCCTCGCTCACCTTCCGCACCGGTATCTGGGCAGCGGATGGCACGATCGAGATCGATCAGCCGAGCGCGTTCGCGGTCCCGCCCAAGGTCGATATTGAGACGAACGATGGCGTGCGCATCGCGCATCTCGATTGCGGTGGAAGCAAGGAAGTTTCGGAGACGGTGATCTTTCCGTTCCTGCCTTCGCAGGGGAAGGGCATCGAGGACGTGCGCATGGTCCACTTCACCGAGGATGATGGCGCACAGGACTGGCGCGGCACCTTCACCGCGTTCAACGGATCCGAAGTGCTCCAGACGCTGATGCGCACGTCGGACTTCAAGCGGTTCGACATGCGCGCGGTTCGGGGCGAGCTGGCGAATGCGAAAGGCGCGGCGCTTTTTCCGCGCCGGATAAACGGGCAGTATGCGCTGCTCGGCCGACAGGACGGCGAGAATTTGTGGCTGTTCCGATCGGACACGATGTACGACTGGAAAGACGGCATCAAGATCATTGAACCGCGCTACGAGTGGGAGGCGATCCAGCTCGGCAATTGCGGATCGCCCATCGAACTGGACGAGGGATGGCTGGTGCTTACCCACGGCGTAGGCATGGTGCGCCACTACTGCGTGGGCGCGTGCCTGCTCGACAAGGCGGACCCGTCCAAGCTGCTTGCCCGTCTGCCTATGCCGCTGCTGCAGCCGAGCCAGACCGAGCGCGACGGCTATGTGCCCAATGTGGTCTATAGTTGCGGCGCGCTGCTGCGCGGGCGCACGCTGCTGCTGCCCTACGGCGTGGCAGACACATATAGTGCGTTCGCGACGGTGGAAATCGGCGCGCTGCTCAAGGCGATGGTTTGAGCGGAACCGTGCGGCCGCACGACCGCTTGAAGCGTCAATATCGATGCGCTGTTGGATCCTGGGAGATCGAGATGACTGATCGCGCTGAGACGCCGTCTACCGTGCACGAGGACGGTTCGCCTGCCCGCCTGGCGATCGACACGATTCGCACGCTCGCGATGGATGCAGTGCAGAAGGCCAATTCGGGCCATCCGGGCACGCCGATGGGTCTTGCTCCCGTGGCGTGGGAGCTGTGGGCGAACCATCTGCGCTACGACCCGGCAAAGCCCGATTGGCCCAACCGCGATCGGTTCGTGCTCTCGGTCGGCCATGCGTCGATGCTGCTTTACGCGGTGCTGCATCTGGGCGGCGTGATTGAGGTGGGCGCGGACGGGAAGCCCTCGGGCAAGCCGGCAGTGAGCCTGGACGACATCAAGGCGTTCCGGCAACTTGGATCGAAGACGCCGGGCCACCCCGAGTATCGGATGACCACCGGCGTGGAGACCACCACCGGGCCGTTGGGCCAGGGTTGCGGCAACTCGGTAGGTATCGCGATCGCTGCCAAGGCGCTCGCCGCGCGGTTCAATCGGCCGGGCTTCGAGCTGTTCGATTTCAACACCTATGTGTTTTGCGGCGACGGCGACATGATGGAGGGTGTCTCGAGCGAGGCGGCTTCGATCGCGGGGCATCTAGCGCTGCCCAACGTCTGCTGGGTTTACGATAGCAACCATATCTCGATCGAAGGCTCGACGCAGCTCGCCTTCACCGAGGATGTCGGCAAGCGGTTCGAAGCTTATGGCTGGAACGTGATCCACGTCGACGACGCCAACGATACGGCGGCGGTCGGCCGCGCGCTGGATGCGTTCAAGGCGACCAAGGATCGGCCCACCTTCATCGTCGTTCATTCGGTGATCGGCTACGGCAGCCCCCGCGCGGGCAGTGAAAAGGCGCACGGCGAACCGCTCGGCGAAGACAACATCCGCGCCACTAAAAAGGCGTATGGCTGGCCCGAGGACGCGCAGTTCCTCGTGCCCGACGGCGTGGCGCAAGCATTCGGCGGTGCGATCTCGGCGCGCGGCAAACCGCTGCGCGAGGCATGGGACGCGATGTTCGCGCGCTACCGCGAGGCGTTCCCCGCCGAAGCCGCCGAACTCGATCTGGCGCGCGAGGGCAAGTTGCCCGCGGGGTGGGACAGCGAAATCCCGAGCTTCCCCGCCGACGCCAAGGGGCTGGCGAGCCGCGATTCGGGCGGCAAGGTCGAGAACGCCATCGCCCCGCATGTGCCACTGTTGATGGGCGGCGCGGCGGATCTTTCGCCATCGACCAAGACAAACCTCACCTTCCAGGGCGCGGGCTCGTTCGAGCCCGGCGAGTATAGCGGGCGCAATTTCCACTTCGGCGTGCGCGAACATGCGATGGGCGCGATCGCCAACGGCATGACGCTGTCGTATTTGCGCGCCTACACGGGCACCTTTCTCGTGTTTGCGGATTACATGCGCGCGCCGATCCGCTTAGCGGCGATCATGGAGGTGCCGACGATCTTCGTCTTCACGCACGATTCGATCGGCGTGGGCGAGGACGGGCCGACGCACCAGCCGATCGAGCATCTCGCCACGCTGCGCGCGATCCCCGGGTTGGACACGATCCGGCCGGGGGACGCGAACGAGGCGGCGGCGGCGTGGAAGGTGGCGCTGGAACACACGCACGAGCCGACCGCGCTCATCTTCTCGCGCCAGGCGATCCAGACGCTGGACCGGACGAAATATGCGTCCGCCGATGGCGTGGCCAAGGGCGGTTATGTCCTGGGCGATTGCGAGGGGGAGCCGCAGCTCATCCTGATCGGCACCGGGAGCGAGTTGCCGATGGTGGTCGCCGCGCATGAGAAGCTATCGGCCGAGGGTGTGCGTTCGCGCGTGGTGTCCCTGCCCAGCTTCTACCTGTTCGAGAAGCAGGACGATGCTTACCGGGAGAGCGTGTTCCCGGACGCGGTGCGCGCTCGGCTCGCGGTGGAGCAGGCGGGCGCGTTTGGGTGGGACCGCTATGTCGGCCATGATGGCGGCACGATCACCATGTCCACCTTTGGCGCGTCGGCCCCGCTGGCGAAGTTGCAAGAAAAGTACGGCTTTACTGTGGACAATATTTGCGCGGTCGCGCGCAAGCTGATCGAGGATAACGCATGACCAACCGCCTACAGGACCTCGCCGCCGCTAAACAGGCCGTGTGGCTCGATTTCGTCGATCGCGGCTTTTTGAAGGAGGGGGGTCTGCGCAAGCTGGTCGCCGACGACGGGCTGACGGGCGTGACCTCCAACCCGTCGATCTTCGAGAAGGCGATGGGGCACGGCGAGGGCTATGACGCGGGGTTCAAGGCGTTTCTCAGCCACGCGGACGCGAGCGTGGTGGACGTGTATGAAAATGGCGCGATCGCGGATATCAAGGCGGCAGCGGCCGATCTGCGCCCGGTGTACGACCGACTTCATGGTAAGGACGGCTATGTCAGCCTCGAGGTCTCGCCCTATCTGGCGCTGAGCACCGAGCCGACGATCGCCGAGGCGCGGCGGCTGTGGGCGGTGGTGGGCGAGCCCAACCTCATGGTCAAGGTGCCGGGTACCGACGCGGGCACCCCTGCGATCCGGGCGTTGATCGAGGATGGGATCAACATCAACGTGACGCTGCTGTTCTCGGTCGACGCGTACAAGGCGGTCGCGGACGCGTGGCTGGCGGGGTTGGAGGCGCGAGTCGCCAAGGGCGAGGCCGTGGACAGGATCGCGAGCGTGGCGAGCTTCTTCATCAGCCGCATCGACACGCAGATCGACAAGGCGATCGACGCGCGCGTGAAAGCCGGCGGGGCGGATGCGGACGCGCTCAAGGCGCTACGCGGCAAGGTGGCGATCGCCAGCGCCAAGATGGCCTATGCCTGGTATCAGGAGATGATCATGTCACCGCGCTGGCAGGCGCTCGCGGCCAAGGGTGCGATGCCGCAGCGGCTGCTATGGGCGTCGACGGGTGTGAAGGATCCGGCTTACCCGGACACGCTGTATGTGGATCAGCTAATCGGGCCGGACACGGTCAACACTATGCCGCCAAAGACGATGGACGCGTTTCAGGATCACGGCACGGTCGCCGTGACACTGACGCAGGCGTTGGACGAGGCGCGCCGGGTGATCGCGCAGACCGAGCGGCTAGGGCTGGACCTGCCGGGTGTGACGGCGGCGCTGGTGACCGACGGGGTTAAGCAGTTTTCCGACGCAGCGGATACGCTGCTGGGCGCGGTGGCGGGCAAGCGCGCGGGGCTGCTTGGCGACAAACTGAATGCGATGTCGGTCGACCTGCCCGACGCGCTGGCAAAGGCAGTCGAGGCGCGTCTGGAGACGGCGCGCGCGCACGGCTGGTCGCGGCGCTTGTACGCGGGCGACGCCACGCTGTGGACGGGCAAGGACGAGGGCAAGTGGCTCGGCTGGATCGCAGCCGCGCGCGGTGAGCAGGTCGATGTGGCGGAATTGTCGAAGCTGCGCGAGACGGCGAAGCGCTACCCGAACGCGGTCCTGCTCGGCATGGGCGGATCGAGCCTTGGCCCTGAGGTGCTCGCCGCGATTCTGGGCGACCAGGCGGACGGCCCGAAGCTGCACGTGCTCGACTCGACCGATCCAGGTCAAATCGCGACCATCGCCGCCGCGATCGACCCCAGGAACACGATGTTCATCGTCTCGTCCAAATCGGGATCGACGATGGAACCCGAGCTGTTGCGCGCCTACTTCTGGGAGCTGAGCGGCAAGGACGGATCGCGCTTCGTCGCGGTCACCGATCCCGGGTCGGACCTGGAGACGGCCGCGAAGGCGGACGGGTTTGCCGCGATCGTGCCCGGGGACAAGACGATCGGCGGGCGCTATTCGGTGCTGTCCGCGTTCGGCATGGTGCCCGCCGCGATCATGGGGCTGGACGTGGGCGCGTTCTATGCCGCGACCGCACCGATGGTGTTCTCGTGCGGGCCGGACGCGCCGCCTGCGGCCAACCCTGGCGTGCATCTGGGCGCGATCCTGGGCGAGGCGGCGCTGGTGGGGCGCGACAAGCTGACGATCCTACCTTCGCCGGACCTCGTGCCGTTCGGGGCGTGGCTGGAGCAGCTGGTCGCCGAATCCACCGGCAAGATCGGCAAGGGCATCGTGCCGGTCGATCTCGAACCCGCCGTAGCGCCGGACGCCTATGGGCAGGACCGCCTGTTCGTGCATCTTCAGCTTGCGGGCGACACGGACAATGCGCTCGAAGCGCGGCTGAACGCGCTCGCCGACGCGGGGCAGCCCGTGATCCACGTTCACGTCGCGCGCAAGGACCAGATCGGCCAGGAGTTCTTCCGCTGGGAGGTGGCGACCGCGATCGCGGGGGCGGTGATCGGCATCGATCCGTTCAATCAGCCCGATGTGGAGGACGCGAAGATCGCGACGCGCAAGCTGGTCGATGCGTATGAGGGGTCGGGCCACCTCGATCCCGAGACCCCGGCGGCCGAGACGGCGGACTTCGCGCTGTTCACCGCCAAGGGCGCAACCGCCTCTGGCGACGCGGCGGCGTTGCTGAAAGCGCATTTCCGCGAGCTGGCCGCGCCGCACTATGCGGGCTTCCTAGCCTATATCGAGCGCAACGCCGCCGACGAGGCCGCAATCACGAAGATGCGCGTCGCGGTCCGCGCTGCGCGCCATATCGCGACCGTGGCGGGCTTCGGGCCGAGGTTCCTTCACTCGACGGGCCAGGCCTACAAGGGCGGTCCCAAGACGGGCGCGTTTCTGACCATCACGCGCGAGCCACATCCCGATCTCTCGATCCCCGGCAAGCGCGCAAGCTTCGGCACCGTCCAGATTGCGCAGGCGCGGGGCGACACCGATGTGCTCGCCGAACGGGGGCAGCGGGTCTTGCGCGTGCATCTCAAAGCGAGCGGGGGCGGCGTCGATGCGCTCGTCTCCGCCGTGACCGCCGCCCTCCAGTAAGGAACAACGTATGCGTCTGGCGATGATCGGCCTTGGCCGAATGGGGGCGAATATCGCCCGCCGATTGATGAAAGGCGGCCACGACGTTGTGGCGTTCGACCGCGACGAGAAGGCGGTCGCGACGCTGGCGGGCGAGGGCGCGACCGGGGCGCACAGCCTCGAGGACGTGGTGAAAGCGATGACCGCGCCACGTATCTTCTGGGTGATGCTTCCCGCGGGCGATCCGACCGAACAGACGATCGAGACGCTGATCGGTCTCGCGCAGCCCGGTGACATTATCATCGATGGCGGAAACACCTTCTACAAGGACGATATCCGCCGCGCGAAGTCCTGCCACATGGGCGGGGTGAAGTATGTGGACGTCGGAACATCGGGCGGAGTCTGGGGTCTGGAGCGCGGCTTTTGCATGATGATCGGTGGCGACAAGGCGACCGTGGACATGCTCGATCCGATCTTCGCCACGCTGGCACCCGGCTTGGGCACGATCCCGCGCACCAAGGGCCGCCATGCCGAGGACGGACGCGCCGAGTGCGGCTACATCCATGCCGGCCCTGCAGGCTCGGGCCACTTCGTTAAAATGATCCACAACGGCATCGAATACGGGCTGATGCAGGCCTACGCCGAAGGGTTCGACATCCTCAAGAGCAAGTCGTCGGAGAAACTGCCCGAGGACGAGCGGTTCGATATCAACCTGACCGATGTCGCCGAAGTGTGGCGGCGCGGCAGCGTGATTTCGTCATGGTTGCTCGATTTATCGGCGGAGGCGCTCGCCGAGGATCAGATGCTCGAACATTATAGCGGCAAGGTCGCCGATTCGGGCGAAGGCCACTGGACGGTTGAAGCCGCAATGGAAGAGGCGGTGCCCGTCTATGTGCTGTGCGCCGCCCTGTTCGCGCGCTATCGTAGCCGGGTGGACGGCACCTTTGGGGACAAGCTGCTTTCGGCTATGCGCTTTGGTTTTGGCGGCCATGTGGAAATGCCGCAGTGAGCGACGATGCGAGCGAGACGCTGGCCGCCTCGCACCCGCGTGTCGCCCCTCCGGTCACGTTGGTAATCTTCGGCGCGTATGGCGATCTGACCCGGCGGCTGCTGATGCCCGCGATCGTCAATCTCGCCGACGCCGGCCTGCTCTCGCCCGAGACAAGCATCTTGGGGGTGGCGCACGCGGATATCGATGAAGAGGGACTGCGCGACGCACTGAAGGATTATCTTCCCAAAGGCGCGGATTACGCCAAGGTACGTGACCGCATTTCCTATCTGCGGGGCGATTTCAATGATCAAGCGCTTTTCCAACAGATTGCCGATCTGTGTCTGAACAGCGCCATCTTCTATCTCGCCACGCCAGCCAGTTACTTCAGGCCATTTGCCGACAAGCTCGCGGATGCCGGGCTGATGGACGAGGGACGCGGGTTCCGGCGCATCGTGATCGAAAAGCCGTTTGGCACCGATCTCGCCTCGGCGCAGGCACTCAACGCCAAGTTGCTGGAACGTGCGAGCGAGGAGCAGATTTACCGGATCGATCATTTCCTGGGCAAGGAGACCGTTCAGAACCTGATCGTTGCGCGCTTCGGCAACGCGATGTTCGAGGCGGTGTGGTGCGCGGACATCGTCGATAACATCCAAATCACGGCGGCCGAGACGGTGGACGTCGGCAGCCGAGGCTCGTTCTACGACGCGACCGGCGCGCTGCGCGACATGGTGCCCAACCATCTGTTCCAATTGCTCGCGATGACCGCGATGGAGCCGCCCGCGAGCCTGGAGGCGGAGGCCATCCACGATGCCAAGGCCGCGCTCGCGCTGGCGGTCAAACCGATCGCGCCCGGGTGCGCGGTGCGCGGGCGCTACACGGCGGGGATGATCGCGGGCAAGGCGGTCGGGGATTATGTGGCCGCGCCCGATGTCGATCCGCATAGCCGCACCGAGACGTATGTGGCCGCCAAGGTGGAGGTCGATACGCCGCGCTGGCGGGGCGTGCCGTTCTATCTGCGCACCGGCAAGGCGCTGAGCGCGCGCGATACCGAGATCGTGGTCACCTTCAAGCCCGCGCACGGACCTTTCGGGACAGCGTTGCCCAAGAACCAGCTGGTGCTGCAAATCCAACCGCACGAGGGGTTGAGGCTGGACATCGTCGCGAAGACGCCCGGACTTGTTTTGGACACCACGCCGATCGCGCTCGACTTTCGCTATGAAGATGCATTCAAGATCGGGCATCAGACGGGCTATGAAGTCCTGTTATACGACGTGATGATCGGCGATCGCACATTGTTCGCGCGCGCCGATCAGATCGAGGCCGGGTGGCGTGCGGTTCAGCCGTTGATCGACGCGTGGCGATCGGGCCAGCCCGAGGACTATGTCGCGGGCGGTAATGGTCCGGCGAGTGCCGACCGGCTGCTGGAGGCCGATGGCCGCGCGTGGCACGCGATTGCATGAGTATTCGCCTGCTGCTTTGCGATGTGGACGGCACGCTGGTCCGCCATGACAAGTCGCTGGGTCCGCCGGTGGTGGACGCGGTCGCGCGGTGCCAGGCGGCAGGCGTGCCGGTCAGCATCATCAGCGCGCGGCCGATGAGCGGGATGCTGTGGATCGCCGAGCGGCTGAAGATCGTCGAGCCGATGGCCGCGTTCAACGGCGGTACGATCTTCGATGCGGATGGCCAGACGCGCGCCGCCGAGCATATCGCGCCCGATGCCGCGGCGCGCGCGCTGGCGATGCTGGAGAAGCCGGGCATCGATCGCTGGTTGTTCGCGGACGGCAAATGGTACGCGCAGACCGGCGAGGGCGACCATGCCGCCCGCGAACGCGGCAGCGCGGGGATCGAGCCGACCGTCGTGCAGGACTTCGCCGGGCTGACCGGGCGCGCCGACAAGATCGTGGGCGTTTGCGACGATCATGCGCTGCTGGTGATGCTCGAGCCCGAGTTGGCGGATGCGCTGGGAGACCACGCGCATGTCTCCCGCAGTCAGGCCTATTATCTCGACGTGACCGCGCCGCACGCGGACAAGGGTTACGGCGTCGCGGCGCTCGCCAAGGGAGCGGGCGTGTCGCTGGACGAGGTCGCGGTGATCGGGGATCAGCGCAACGATATGCCGATGTTCGCGCGCGCGGGGCTCTCGATCGCGATGAGCCAGGGGCCGGACGAGGTGCGCGCGGCCGCAACCCATGTGACGCTGTCCAACGACGAGGACGGGGTAGCGCATGCGATCGATACATGGATTTTGCCTGTCATCGGAGCTCGCCCGTGAAAAAGCTGATCGCGTTCGACCTCGATGGCACGCTCGCCGAGAGCAAGCAGCCGATCCAACCGCCGATGGCGGAGTTGCTAGGGCGATTGCTGGGTGTGGCGGCGGTGGCGGTGATCTCGGGTGGGGACTGGCCGCAGTTCGAGACGCAGGTGGTGGCGCGGCTGGCGGAGGGCGCGAACCTGGCGCGCCTGTTCATCATGCCCACGACAGGGACCAAGCTGTACCGCCTCGATGGCCAGTGGCGCGCGGTGTATGCCGAGTTGTTCAGCGCGGAGGAAGGCCAGCACATCCGCGCGGCGCTGGATGCGGCGGTGGAGAAGGCCGGGCTGAAAGGCGAGACGACCTGGGGCGAACAGATCGAGGACCGGGGAAGCCAGATTACCTTTTCAGGACTCGGCCAGCAAGCGCCGCTGGATGCGAAGAAGGCGTGGGACCCGGACTTCAAGAAGCGCAAGGCGTTGCAGGCCTCGTTGCAGACCGAGTTGCCCGATCTTTCGATCAATGTTGGCGGTTCGACTTCGATCGATATTACGCGCAAGGGCATCGACAAGGCGTATGGGATGCACAAGCTGGCCGAGAATTCGGGCATTCCCACCAATGAGATGCTGTTCCTGGGGGATGCGATCTATCCGGGAGGGAATGACGATCCCGTGCGGGCAGCGGGAATCGATACGGTTGCGGTGCGCGATGTGGCCGAGACGATGACGGCGGTCGGCGCGATCATCGCGTGTTTGAAGCCGTAGACGTCAGCGCGGGTCTTGGGCGAAGACGGCCAGCCGAGGCGCGGCTCGCCGGTCAGCTTCGTTCCGTCATCCGCACCCCCTCGCCTTGCGCCACCACCACCGCGTCGACCTCGCGCAGGAACAGGCCGTGGCCGATTATGCCGGGGACGGCGTCGAGCGCGGCCGCGAGCGTGGCTGGATCGGGGATCGGGCCGAACGCGCAGTCATAGATCAGGCCTTGATTGTCGGTACGGTAGGGCGCGCCGTCCGCGCCAAGGCGCAGTTCGGGCACGCCACCAAGCCCGCGCACGGCGCTCGCGGTGAACGCGGCGGCGAAGGGAAGCACTTCGACTGGCAGTTTCGCGTGTCCTAGAACCGCGACGGGCTTACTCGAATCGACGATGACGATCACGCGGTCGCTCGCGGCGGCGATCACCTTCTCGCGCAACAGCGCGCCGCCCGCGCCCTTGATCGCGCGCAGCTGGGGATCGATCTCGTCCGCGCCGTCGATCGTCAAATCGACACGCGCGAGATCATCGAAGGCGAGCATGGCGAGGCCCAAACTGGCCCCGAGCGTATGGCTGGCGTTCGAGGTCGCGGTGGCACGCACGCGCAGACCGCTCGTCACACGCGCGGCGATGGCGTGGATCGCGAACCCAGCAGTGCGCCCGGTGCCGAGACCGAGCAGCATCCCATCGCGCACTTCCTCCACCGCGCGCTTCGCGGCGAGCTGCTGTTCGTGGGCGAGGTTGGGCATCCAGCCTATGTCCGTACCTAGGTTTGACCGGCGCGCAAGCTTAACAAGCCTGCGCGCGATCCGCTGCTGTCTTTCGCAGCAAAGGCCGCAAGCCAGGTTTCGATTCGAGCGCGGCGGAACCACGGCTCCCTTCGCGCCGCGCGAGGTGGTATCGGTACTCGCGATACTTTCGCAGCGATCCCGTTACGCTCTGGGCGCGCTTGGCGATCTGGCGCAGCGTTACGGCGCGCTTCCTGTGCCGGCGGGCGACATCGCTCGGCGCAACGGATACCGCGCGAATTCCTCGACCTGGTTCTGCTCGACTTGAAGGAGCGGGCATTGCTCGCCAACGCCGCTGATTTCCCGTTCGTCGTAGGCTTTCGTTGCTAAGCCTGAACGTGCTCGGCGCTCATGTTGCGCGCGGATGACAATCCCACATATTCATGGTTGGCAAGCGGCGGGAGAGCCAAGGCATGTTCTTGTTCAAGGGCAAAGAAGACAATGCGCGGTCCTTTATCAAGGCCGTGAGCTGGCGCACGCTAGGCAGTATCGATACTTTTGTTCTTGGCATGATTTTCACGCATGGCGATAGCGGCGTGGCGGGCAAGATCGCGGGCACCGAGATCATAACCAAAATCTTGCTGTATTTTTTCCACGAACGGCTATGGGCGCAGGTGGGCTGGGGGTTCCGCCTGAAAGCGCGCGAGGCGCAGGAACCGCCTACCCCAGCCGCGCGCGATGCCACGCAAGATGCTCCGCGATGAAGGACTGCACGAAATAATAACCATGATCGTAGCCCGCGCGCCAGTTGAGTGTGAGCGGGATGCGCGCCGTGCGGCAGGCGGCTTCGAGCAGTTCGGGCTTAAGCTGGGTTTCCAGCCAGCGATCGGCGTCGCCCTGTTCGATCAGTAGCTCGGGCACGCGCGCGCCATCCTCGATCAGCGCGACCGCGTCGTGCTTGCGCCATTGCGCGCGGTCCGGGCCGAGATAGTGCGAGAAGGCCTTTTCGCCCCATGGCACCTGGCGTGGCGCGACGATCGGCGCGAAGGCGGACACGCTCGCGAAGCGGCCCGGATATCTGAGCGCGAGCGTGAGCGCGCCGTGACCGCCCATCGAATGGCCGCTGATCGACTGGCGGCTCAGGTCCGCTTGCGGGAACTCGGCCGTAATCCATGCGGGAAGTTCGTCGGCGATGTGGGTTTCCATCTGATAATTGGCGGCCCAGGGTGCCTGCGTCGCGTTCAGGTAGAAACCCGCCGCCAGCCCGAAATCGAACGCGTCGTCGGGATCGTCGGGAACGCCCTCGCCGCGCGGCGAGGTGTCGGGCGCGATCAGCATCAAGCCGAGATCGGCCGCCGCGCGCTGCGCACCCGCCTTGGTGGGAAAATTCTCCTCGGTACAGGTCAGGCCCGCGAGGAACCAGAGGACGGGCACGGGGCCATGATCGGCCTGTGGCGGGGTGAAGACGGAAAAGCGCATGGGCGTGCCCGTCGCGCGGGAGGCGAAGCGGTGGACGCTTTGCGTGCCGCCAAAGCAGCCGTGCGTGGATAGGGTCTCGAGAGTCATGGGGCATTCCTTGACGGGAAGGGTCCGTGCCTAACGATCCTCCGGACGCGGACGAGACATGGACAGGCGCGCAAGTAAAGCGCGACTAACAAGCGCAGTGTCACGGAAACGACATAAAGTCAAAACGCCACAGTAAGCTCGGGTGACAAGTCAACCGGGAGTAAACGCCCTATATTGTGATCGGCGCAGGTTCGGTCTCGGCCGTACCCCCGACGCCTGACTCCACATAAGGAAATACCATGCACGATGTCGTCGATACCGCCGTCGCCGCGGGTTCGTTCAAGACGCTCGTCGCCGCCGTGACCGCTGCTGGCCTGGGCGAGACGCTGAAGGGCGCGGGGCCGTTCACCGTGTTCGCGCCTTCGGACGACGCCTTCGCCAAGCTGCCCGCGGGCACCGTGGAGGAGCTCGTCAAGCCCGAGAGCAAGGCCGAGCTGACCGCGATCTTGATGCTGCACGTGGTGCCGGGCAAGGTGATGGCCGCCGACATCAAGGGCCCGATGACGCCGGCGTCGGCGGGTGGCGAGCATCTGCATATCGCGACCGATCACGGCGTGACCGTCAACGGCGCGCATGTGACGAAGGCCGATATCGAGTGCACCAACGGCGTTATCCACGTGATCGACACCGTGCTGCTGCCAAAAGCGTAACCGTCGGCGGGGCGATCCTGCGGGATCGCCCCTTTGCGTGCGGTCCGGGCTCGGCTAGGGCCTGCTGCAACGCAGCAAGGATCAGCCCCATGGACGTCAGCAAGATCTCGATCGGTCGTCGGCCGCCCCACGACGTGAATGTGATCGTCGAGATTCCGATGGGCGGGGAGCCGGTGAAGTACGAGCTCGACAAGGAGAGCGGCGCGCTGTTCGTCGATCGCTTCTTGCACACGTCGATGTTCTACCCAGGCAATTACGGCTTCGTGCCGCATACGCTGTCGCTCGATGGCGATCCGATCGACGTGCTGATCGTCGGCAATACGCCGCTGGTGCCCGCCGCGGTGGTGCGCGCGCGCCCGATCGGGGCCTTGATGATGAAGGACGAGGCGGGCGGCGACGAGAAGATTATCGCGGTGCCGGTCGACCAGCTCTCCCCCTTCTACGCGGGCATCCGGACGTATCAGCAGCTGCCGCCGTTGCAGATCGAGCAGATCGCGCACTTCTTCCAGCATTATAAGGATCTGGAGAAGGGCAAGTTCGTCACCATCGCGGAGTGGGTGGGACCGGACGACGCCGAGCGGATGATCATGGAGGCGATCGAGCGGGCGAAGGGCGTGTCGGGCGAGCAAGGCGCCTGACCCCGAGACAAGTGCCGACGCGCCCGCTAAAGCCGCAGCGCAGTACGCGGAGCCGAGGGACCAGGGCGGCATGACGGACGGGACGATCGCTTCGCTCGCGACTTTGCGCGCCGAGGCCTATGCGCAGGGCCAGGTGCCGACGCTGCTCAAGGCGCGCGACTCGACCGCGCGCGCTCGGGCGACGGGGCCTGCGCTGGGGACGATCCGCATCGCGGTCGTCCACACCTATACGTCGGACATGCTCGATCCGTGGTTCGAGCTGGCGGGGGCGCTCGAGGGATATGACGTCGGGGTTCACCACGCGCCCTATGGGCTGGCGCTGGGCGAGGCGCGCGCCGGATCGGCGCTGGTTGGATTCGCACCCGATCTGACGCTGCTCTTGTTGCAACCGGGCGATCTTGGCCCGGCGCTTGCCGATCCGGTGGCGGGGCTGGGGGACGCGGACCGGGATGCGCTCGCGCAGGAGGGGGCGGCGCGGATGGTGCAGGTGATCGAGACGTTCCGCGCGCACGCCGTGGGGCGGATCGTGGCGACGCTGCTCCCCTCCCCCTTCGCGCCCGATCTGGGGCTGTACGATGCCGCGAGCGCGGCGGGGGAGCGTGGCTGGTGGGCCGACGTGAAGCGGCGGATCGGCGAGGCGGTGCGGACGCGGCTGCCGTCCACGACGCTGCTCGACCTGGACGAGGTTGTGGCCGAGATCGGGCGCGCGGCCTTCTTCGACCGGCGGACCTGGTATTCGGCGCGCTTTCCGTTTTCCGCGCGCGCGGCATCCGAGATCGCGCGACGCGTGGTGGCGCTGGGCGTGGTCACCAAGCGCCCGCGCGTGAAGGTGATCGCGCTCGACGCGGACAACACGCTCTGGGGCGGGGTGATCGGCGAAGACGGGATCGACGGGATCGCGCTCGGGCCGGATTATCCGGGCAATTGCTATGTCGATTTCCAGCGCCGCCTGCTGGGACTGCAGCAGCGCGGCTTCCTGCTCGCGCTGTGCAGCAAGAACAATCCCGCCGATGTGGAGCAGGTGCTGCGCGAGCATCCGCACATGCTGCTGAAGGAGCAGCACTTCGCGGCGTCGCGAGTCAACTGGTCTCCCAAGATCGATAATCTGAACGCGCTGGCGCAGGAGTTGTCGCTCGGCATCGATAGCTTCGTGCTCGTCGACGACAGCCACTATGAATGCGAAGCGGTGCGCTGCGAGCTGCCCCAGGTCGAGGTGGTGCAGACCCCCGAGCGCGCGGTGGACGTGCCCTTCTGTCTGGACAAGGTGGCGCGGCTGGAGATCCTGTCCCTGACGGCGGAGGATCGCGCCAAGACCGCGATGTACGCGCACGAGCGCGAGCGACGCGAGCTGAAGCAGACGATGGGTGGAGGCGTCGATCTCGGCGAATATCTGCGTTCGCTCGATATGCGGATGGAATTGGGCTTCGATCAGGCGGGGCCGTTGAAGCGATTGGCGCAGCTGACGCACAAGACCAACCAATTCAACCTGACGACGCGCCGCTACGAGGAGGCGGCCGTGCAGGCGATGATCGACGCGCCCGACTGGACGGTGGCGCATTTCAGCCTGGCGGACCGGTTCGGGCATAGCGGGATCGTGGGCCTGGCGCTGGTGGACCGGCGCGAGCGGGGTGCGGCGCGGCTCGATACGTTCCTCATGTCGTGCCGCGTGATCGGGCGCGAGGCGGAGGCGGCGTTCCTCGAGGCGGTGCTGCGGCATGTGGCCGGGCTCGGGGTGCGCGTGATCGACGCGGAGTTTTTGCTCACCGCGAAGAATGTGCTGGCGCAGGATTTCCTTGCCCGCCAAGGGTTCGTGCAGGAGGACTCGATCTGGCGACGCGATCTGGCGACGCGGCCCCCAGTGCCCGCGGACGCCTTCGCGATCGCGCTTGTGGGTGCGTAGGAGATACGATGGCCAACATCGACGAAGTCCGTGCAGTAATCGCGGGAACATTCAAGCTGCCCGTGGAAAGCGTTCGCGCAGATACCGCGATGGGCAGCATCCCCGCTTGGGACTCGGTCGGCCAGGTCAACCTGATGATGGCGATCGAGCAGGAGTTCGACATTTTCCTTGAGGTCGAGGATTTCGCGCGGCTGATCTCGGTGCCCGCGATCGCCGAGTATCTCGACCGGGCGGGCGGGTAGGCACCTCGCATGGGGCTGGTCGAGACCGCGTCGCGCATCGCCAAGCGCCACCTGGACGAGGACGGCATGGCCCGGCTGCGCGCGCGCTATCTGCGCGCGAAGGAGCAGGCCGCGCCGCTGATCCGCGCGGTCCGGGGCACCTTCTCGCCCGAGCAGCTGATACGGCATCTGCGCGAGCGCATTGGCGAGGATTACGAGATCCTGTTCGTCCACAGCTCGCTGAACGGCTTGCAACCGATGTACACTGGCGACGCGCTCGGGCTGGTGAAGGCGCTGATCGCGATGGTGAGGCCGGAGCGCACGCTGGCCATGCCTGCCTTCTACTTCGGCGACCCCGCGATCGGCGGCGCGAAGGCGACGTTCGAGGCCGATCCGCGCTTCGATCTGAGGCGCACGCCGAGCCAGATGGGCCTGCCATCCGAACTGTTCCGCCGCACGCGCGGCGTGGTGCAGAGCCGCAATCCGATCTACCGCGTCGCGGCGATGGGACCGTTCGCGGACGCGCTGACGGCGGGACACGAGCTGTCCGCCACGCTGTGCGGACGCGGCACACCGTTCGATGCGATGGCACAGCGGCGCACGATGGTGATCGGCATCGGCAAATCGAGCGACGTGCTGACCCAGGTCCACCATGCCGAGCACGTGATGGGGAACGCGTTCCCCGCCCCGCAGGCGGTTTCCCCGCCGCTCCCCATGACGCTGATCGAGGGGGGCGTGGACATCCCCTACCAGCTTCCCCAGCGCGGCACGCCGTGGCGGCGCGACGAGTTCGGCGCGCGTCGGCTGATGACGCGCGAGACGTTGCGCGAATGGAGCTTTCACGGCGCGCCGATGTTCGCCGCGCGCGCCGCCGACGTGAGCCAAGCGGTCTTCGACGCCGCCGCGCGCGGGGATACGATCTATCTGCGGCCCTGACCTCAGGCCGTCGCTTTGAGAATACGCGGGGGCGCGATCCTCGCCAGCAGACCGGCGAAGATGGGCTTGAGGCGGTAGCGCCGCCGTTCGGTGATCGTGCCCACGACCAGCACGACCGCGAGCGTGAGGCCGCCCACGCTCCACGGCGAGACGGGCAGCCCCGCCGCGCCGATGACGGCGGTGGACAAGAGCAGCATCGGATGGTGCAGCGCATAGAGCGTGAAGCTGTACGCGGCCGCGAAGCGCACCGGGCGCGCAACCGAGCCTAGCACGCGTTCGAGTTCGGGCCCCAGATTGCGCATACCCACGAAATGACAGGCGATCAGGGCACCAAAAGCGGTATCGGACAGGACATAGCGCGACCATGTCAGGTCCTGCCGCCACTGCTGCTGCGTCATGATCGAAAGCAGCACGTTTACACCGTGCTGCCGCCAGTTGTAATGATAATACATCCACATGCCCACGAGCGGAACAAGCGCCAGCAGTACATGCGCCGCTCGTGGCAGCGTGGCGCTCCAGCGCTCGCGATACGCCCAGCTTCCCATCAGCCAGATCGGAAACAGCAACAGCGCGCGCGGGCCAGAGATGAGCGCCACCACCACAACCGCCGCAATCCTTAATGGTCCCCGCAAGAAGATGATGGCCGCGAATACGAAATAGTACCAGAATTCATACCCTACGGACCACATTGGCGTGTTTGAGAAGATTTGGATCGGTACCCAGCTTTCATTCAACAATGTCATCGCTGCAATCAATCGAACGATGGGGTAATCGAGCGTGAATGGCGCGTAGAGCAAAGGATCGAGCGGGTGACCGATGCGATCCGCCAAATAGGTGAGGAACACTGCGGGAACCGCGACCGAGAGGATGCGCGTCAGGCGACTAACGACGTAGCGTTCGAGCGTCCGGTCCCGCTCGCGCGCGGCAAACGCAATGACGAACCCGGAGAGCACGAAGAACAAAGTCACCGCGTCGAAGCCGCCGTAATTCCACCAAGCGGGCTTCATGCCGATCTGCTTGAACCGGTTCATGTGAAACAGAAACACCTCGAACGCCGCGCCCGCGCGCAGCAGATCGAAGTACAGGGACAGCCCCTTGTTCATCGCCGATGCTTTCCCCCCGGTGGTGACCGGGCCCACGCCGCGCATACCGCCCTAACCAGGCGCGGGCAATTGCAGGGTAGGCGCGCGCGGGCTATCCGTTCGTAACCGCCGGAGTCCCGTCCCTCGATGAAAACCCGAGTCGTCCTGTCGGTCGATACCGAGCCGTCGGTGGCCGGGGTCTTCCAGGCCCCCGAGACGCGCGTGCCGCTGCTCGACGAGCTGGTCGCGGGCGAGATCAACGGGCGCAGCGAGGCGCTTGGCTTCATGCTGGAAACGCTGGGCGAGCATGGCCTGACCGCCACCTTCTTCGTGGAGGCGCTGCACACGCGCGCGCTGCCCGAGCGACGCATGGGGGCCCATGTCGATCGGATCCTCGCGGCGGGGCACGATGTGCAGCTGCATTTCCACCCCGTTTGGCGAAGCTGGAGCGGGCTCATGCTGCATCCGAGCGAGCGGTTCACCGATGCGAGCGCCACGATCGGCCGCGCCGAACTCGCCGATATGCTTGGCGAGGGCATGGCGCAGATGAAGCGCTGGACGGGCGTGAAGCCCACCGGCGCGCGCGCGGGAAATTACTCCGCCGCGCTGCCGGTGCTACAGGCGAGCACGGACGTGGGCATCCGCTACACCTCGCATATTTGCCTGGCCGTGCAGCCGCCGCCCGAGCCCGAGCTGCGGCTGGCGGGCGGGGTGCATGACATCGCGGGGGTGCGCGAGATGCCGGTCACCTGCTTTCAGGATCACGGCCTCGCGTCGCGCGGGCTGCGGCCATTGCAGGTCAACGCGGTCTCGTCCGCCGAGATGCGCCAAGTGCTGGACGCGATGTACCGCGCGGCGGCACCAGTTGCGGTGATCGTCGCGCACCCGTTCGATTTCATCAAGCGCCGCGATCAGCAGTTCACCGGGATGCGCGTCGATCACCTCGTCCAGCGGCGCTGGCGGCGGCTGTGCGCGTTCCTCGCGGCGTCGCGCGACCGGTTCGAGGTTACGACGCTCGAAGGCGCGGGCAGCATTGTGCAGCCTTTCATGGCCAAGCCACTGGCGAACGGCGTGATTACCGGGACCGTGCGGGCATTGGCGAATTACGCAAACAATCACCGGTAAGTTTCGAATGTCGGGATCGCGTCAGGCGAGCTTCTGCTTCTCCAGGTTCGACCAGAGGACAATGGTCTCAATCGATCCTTTATCATTGAAGGTAAGCGCATCGAAGCCGGTAAAGCCAGCCTTGCCTTCGGCATCAACCAACTGCCATTCCACGAGATAATCGGTACCAAAGCCCAGCATCCAATTCATTCTGAATGAGCCGCCGGAGCTGCGCGCCTGAAAAACCTCGAGATGATCGATCAAGTCGCGGATACCGGACCGGTTCTGCATCGCGTTACGAAACACAATATTTTCGACGACGCTCCGGTTCAACCTATCTTCCCGCTCGCTATCGCTGATTTTCGACCACGCACTGAGATAGAGATTGTACGTATCTGCCCGTTTGTCAGTCATAGTAACTTACTCCTGTGCTCGGGAACTGACTCGATGTAACGCCCCACGCTTGCATACAGTGCAAGGTCGTCACGCCCACCCTTCCAACACCTGATCCGGCGGGCGGTGCCCGTCCGCCCACGCGCGGATGTTGGTGATGACCCTGTCGCCCATCGCCTTGCGCCCCTCGAACGTGGCCGATCCCATGTGGGGCAGCAGGACGACATTGGGCAGATCGCGCAGGCGGGGTTCGATCGCGGGCTCGTGCTCGAACACGTCCAACCCCGCGCCCGCAATCACGCCCGCTTCGAGCGCGTCGGCGAGCGCGACTTCATCGATGATCGATCCGCGCGCGGTGTTGACGACATACGCGTGGGCCGGAAGCAGCCCCAATCGCCGGGCGTTCACCAGGTGACGCGTGGCGGGGGTGAGCGGGCAGTTGATCGATAGAATGTCGCAGTGCGGGAGCATAGCGTCGAGATCGGCGTGGAACACCGCGTCCTGCTCCGCTTCCGGGGGAAGATGGTGCCGGTTGTGGTAGTGGACCTTCAGCCCGAACCCGCGCGCGCGCTGCGCGATGGCGCGGCCAATGCGACCCATGCCGATGATGCCGAGCGTCTTGCCCGTCACGCGGTGGCCGAGCATCGCCGATGGCGACCAGCCGGGCCAGGCACCGTCACGAATGACGCGTTCACCGTCAGAAAATCGTCGCGGCGTCCACAAGATGAGCGCCATGGTCGTGTCGGCGGTATCGTCGGTCAGCACGCCGGGCGTGTTGCTGACGAGGATGCCGCGCGCGCGGGCGCTGGTCAGATCGATATGGTTCGTGCCCACGCCGAAGTTGGCGATCAGCTTGAGGCGCGCTCCCATCGCGGCAATCAGCGGCGCGTCGATCGCGTCGACCACGGTGGGAACGAGCACGTCCACGTCGCTTGCGGCGTGGACCAGTTCATCGCGCGTCAGCGCGCCGTCCTCGTCGCGGAGCGTGACGTCGAACAGCTCGCGCATCCGCGCCTCGACGGGCGGCGGAAGGCGGTAGGTGACGGCGACCCTGGGGCGGCGCGGGCGATCGGGCATGGTTGCGGGTAGGGAGAATCGGCCGGGCGGGTCAAGTATTTGCACAGCGACGGTGCGAGGCGCGCTCCCGCAAGCGCCGGCTTGGCGTCACTTGGCTCGACTTCGATTGTTCCGGAGCGTTCACGACCGTCGAACAATTTTACAGTTTCGGTGGCGCAATCATCATCGAGAGCGGATTACGCTGACCGAGCGATCCACGACTTACGTGTTTAACCGCTGCGTCGCAGATTGGCATGCTGATTGCAGTCCGGTTGGCAACGGCACCCAAGGGGGGCGCCTTTAACCGGAGTTTCATCATGCGTCGCACGTCCGTCACCGCCGCAACGCTCGGCGCAATCGCGCTCGGCCTAGTCTCGACCGCCGCTGTCGCCTCGCCTGTAACGTTCGGCAGCTTCACGCCCAAAACAAAGGGCATGTACTTGAGCTATTTCAATGAAGACGTGGTCACGAAGGCACGTGAACGCACCGCGATTACACCCAAGGCCGAGCTAGTTACGGTCACCAAGGTCGGTAGAGGCACGGCTAATCCGCTGGTCAGCTTCACCGCGCTTGCCGATGGCAAGATCGGTTCGGGCGTGGCCACCGGCGACGTGCTGGCTGCGGACTTCTCGTTCGGTGCTGTCAGCAACTCGGCAGTCATCGACAATGGCGGCGGTTACTACACACAGCTGTTCGATGGAGGTTTCAGCTTCATCAAGGCCGGCACGAAGATCAATATTCTGACCGCGATCTTTACGGGCGCGCAGCTCTCGGCGAAGAAGGGCACTTCCTCGCTGACGCTCGATGGCAGCAGCGCGGGCGGCACGCTCGTCTACACATCGGACGTGTTCGCCGTTGGCCCCACCAACGATTTCTCGCTCGGCGCAACGGGCCTGAGCGCGAAGATCAGCTACCTGCCGGGCCAATCATTCGCCGCCAAGTCCGGCTTCACCGGCACCGCGACCGGCAACTTCTCGACCGTCGTCCCCGAGCCGAGCGCAGTCGCGCTACTGGGTCTGGGCCTTGGTGCTCTGGGTCTGATCGTGCGTCGCCGCAACGTCGCCGCCGCCTAACTCGCCGATCGTTCCCGAAGTCGGCCCGGCGGACATGTGCGGGGTCCTTCTTCTCCTTTAAACGGATGGCGGGGTTGGTCCCGTGTCTCAGGGACGGTATCGGCCTGTCATGCGTATAGCCTTTCTCGCCTCCGTCTTGCTGCTGACGGCCCCCGCCTATGCTACGCCCGAGCCGTCCACGGGTCGATCGGGCCTACCCACGCCACGCTTCGGATCATTGCGTGTGGGCGACGTTAACATGCGCTCGGGACCGGGAGAACGATATCCGGTCACCTTCCACTATGCGCGCAAGGGCCTGCCCGTGGAGGTGCTGCGCGAGTGGGGGCCGTGGCGCTTCGTGCGCGATCCCGACGGCGATACCGGCTGGATGGATCAGGCGATGATAGCCAAGGACCGCACCGCCTGGATCGCGCGAACCACGCGCACGCTGGTGGCGCAACCCGATGTGGCGGCCAAGCCGCTGTGGCGCGCCGAGCCGGGCGTGGTGGGGCACATCATCTTCTGCAGCGGCGCGTGGTGCCGGATCAGCGTGGACGCGCAGAGCGGGTATATTCCCCGCGCGCAACTGTGGGGGACGTATCCGGACGAGAAGATCGGGTAAGCGGCAAACGACAACCGTCATTGCGGCCTCGTGCCGGAACCCCGAGACGCGTTCGCGCCCGGGTCCCACGAGGATCATTCTGCTCGGGGTCCGGCACGAGGCCACGATGACGGGCGATTTGTGACAGAGGATTGGCGATCAAGCGGGTTCAGCTGCGCGGTGGTCCGCGCGCCCACACCCTGTACAGGCGGGATCCTTGACCAAGCCCACCGTGCGCTGCCGCCCCCCAAGCGTGTCGACCAGCAGCAGCCGCCCCGCCAGCCCCTCGCCGAAGCCAACGATCTCGCGCAGCACCTCGATCGCGGCGAGCGCGCCCATCACGCCGACGAGCGCGCCGAGCACGCCCGCGTCCGCGCAGGAGCGGTCCACCGCGCGTGGGTCCGCGCCGACGAGGCAGCGATAGCAGGGCTGCGCGGGAAACCACCCCCGGAAGGTGGACAATTGACCGTCGAATGGACCCACGGCGGCCGAGACGAGGGGCGTTTGCAAAGCCAACGCGGTGTCGGCGACAGTGAGGCGGGTGGCGAAATTGTCCGAGCCGTCGGCGATGACCTCGGCGTCCGCGAGCAAAACGCGCGCGTTTTCGCTCGTAAGGCGCACCGCGACAGGTTCGACCGCGCAGTCGGGGTTGATCCGCGCGAGCGCGCGCTGGGCGCGTTCGACCTTCGGCGCACCAACGTCGGCGGCGGTGAACAGCGTCTGCCGCTGGAGATTGCTGAGCGACACCGTGTCGTCATCGATCAGCCGGATACGCCCCACCCCCGCCGCCGCCAGCCAGGGCAGCAGCCCTGCCCCGATACCCCCCGCGCCAACCACCACCACGCGCGCGCCGAGCAGGCGGCGCTGCCCCGCGCCGCCGATTTGGGGCAGGACGATGTGGCGGGCATAGCGGTCGAGCTGGAGATCGGAAAAGGGGTTCACCCGGCGCAGATAGACCCGGGCGCGGACGCGTGCCACCACACTGGCGATGCCCCGCGTCCGCGCCGATCAATTGCTTCACGCGCGCGGCCTGGCGCAAAGCCGCGCGCGCGCGCAGGCGCTGATCATGGCGGGGCTCGTGTTCGCGGGCGAGGCGCGGGTCGGCAAGCCGGGGCAGCTATTGGCGGACGATGTGGCGCTGAGCGTGAAAGGGCGCGATCATCCCTGGGTGAGCCGGGGCGGGGTGAAGTTGGCGCACGCGCTGGAGCATTTCGGCTGGGGGGATTTGGCGGGCGAGATCGTGCTCGACATCGGGGCGAGCACGGGCGGCTTTACCGATGTGTGCCTGCACCACGGCGCGGCCGAGGTTTTCGCGGTCGATGTCGGCCATGGCCAGCTCGATTGGCGGTTGCGCAGCGATCCGCGCGTGAGAGTACTGGAGAAGACCAACGCGCGCCACCTGACCGCTGAACAGCTGGGCGGTATCACGCCCACCTTTCTGGTGTGCGACGCGAGCTTCATCGGCCTGTCCACGATCCTGCCCGCCCCCCTTGCGCTTGCCGCGCCCGGCGCGCGGTTGGTGGCGTTGGTCAAGCCGCAGTTCGAGGCGGGGCCGGGCGAGGTCGGCAGAGGCGGCGTCGTGCGCGATCCCGCAGTCCACGCGCGCGTGCAGGCCGAGGCTGCGCGCTTCCTCGCCGCGCGGGGCTGGCCGCCCACCGGCATCACCCAAAGCCCGATCACCGGCCCCGAGGGCAATATCGAGTTCCTGATCGCCGCGCGCCGGGGTTGCGGAACGGCCTAGCCGCTCGCCACGGCTTGGCCTATAGCACCTGGCTTAGTCCGGGAGACGTGCAATGCAGTCCCAATCCAAGATTTTCGATGATTTCGCCAAGGTCGCGACCGGCGCAGCAGGCACATTCGCCGGCGCGGCGCGCGAGTTCGAGACGCAGACGCGCGAAAAGGTGCGCGAGTGGCTGGGCGGGATCGACATGGTCGGCCGCGACGAGTTCGAGGCGTGCCGCGCATTGGCCGCGCGCGCGATGGGCGATGTGGAGCTGCTCAAGGCCGAGATCGCGCAGTTGAAAGCCATGCACGCTTCGACCCAGCACGCTTCGACCCAGCCCGCTTCCGGCGCGCCTGCTTCCGCCGTGCCCGCGACGCCCCACTCGCCCGCCGATCACGCCCCGAGCGCCGAGGCCGCGCGCGGCGGGGCTGGCCCCGACGGTCAGCCGACCGCCTGACGAGATACGCATGATGATCATCGAGGCCGAAGCGGCCATGCCGACGGCCGCCCCGATCGATATGCTCGAACAGTATTTTCAGTCGCAGGGCTGGACCTACGACCGCAACGGCGACGAGGAAATCGTCGCCCAGGTTGAGGCCGCGTGGGGCGAGTACGAACTGCGCGGGCTATGGCGCGAGGAGGACCGCGTCCTCCAGTTCGTCGGCCTGCCCGGTTTGCGGGCCGAGACCGAGCAGCGCACCGCGGCTTACGAACTGCTGGGCCTGATCAACGAGGGGCTATGGCTTGGCCATTTCGACCTGTGGACAGGCGACGGCACCATCCTATTCCGTCACGCCGCGCTGATTGGCGGGGACGAGGAGGAGCCTGCGCTCAGTCTCAGCCAGGCGGAGGCGCTGGTGGAGGCCGCGCTCGACGAATGCGACCGCTATTATCCCGCGTTCGACTTCCTGCTGGAGCAGGGCAAGGCTCCGGCGGACGCGTTCCGTATGGCGCTGACCGATACGGCGGGCGAAGCCTGATCCGAACAGCGCGGACCAGGCTTCGGCCAAGCGCCCTACTGCCCTTTTAGCCCCGTCACTTCGGCCCCGAGTGCGTTCAGATCGGGTAGGCCGCTCGTGACCGTCAGCCGCTTTAAATCGACCGTCGAGCGCGCATAGGGTGCGGGGCCGCACGACAGGCCGCCACAATACACGTCCGCCCACAGTTCGGTGATCTTCGATTCCGCTAGATCATGGGTTCGCCAGTTGATGTCCTGCCGATCGAGCACCGCCGCGCAACCCGCCTGCGTGCACACCCAGTAGGTCAGCCGCCCGTCGTTCTGGCCCGGCGTGTTGACCTTGACGCGCTCCACATAGGCGAACCACTGGCCGACGGGGGCCGGAACCGGAATCGGCTGGATTGTACCCCAACCGCTCTGGGGTGCCACCGCGTAGAAATAGCTGTGCAATCCCACTTGGTCACCGCTACGACCTCCCCAACCGGTCCTTGCCGACCATCGGCATCCGTTGGCGCTACGGCCGCCCCAGCCCGAGTTGCTGCAATCGACGCCGTTTACGGTCAGTCTGCTACTTGATGTATTCCAAGCTTGGCCCGTATTGCCGAGCCCGGGCAGCTTGCCGCCCTGGTTGACCCAGTCCTTTTCAAGCTTGATGACAACGGTGAGGAAGTACTCATTCGCGGGTGGAAGCTTCCAGAATTGGCTGAGCGCAGTCAGACTTGTTCCACCCCAATAACCCGATACTGTATTCCCTGACACGCTAACGGTTGGCGACACCTTGAAATCGCTCGCGCGCACGTCCTTGATCACGGTTCCGCCCGGAACATCCTTTGGTGTGGCAAAACTATAATGGACGTTTGGCGGATAAACGGTGATCCGGTGCGCAGCGTAAGACTTCTCCGCAGTAAGTTGCAGTACGGCGCTGTCGCCCGGTCGTGGTGTGTAACCGTCGAATGCTATTAGCATCGCGCTGACATCATAAAGATAGGGTTTATCGCCCAACGGCGTCACCGATGTGGGAAGGAGTGAGGTGTCACGCGTCGCGATATAGCTTCGCGTACCGTTAACGATCAACGTCGGCGGCGCGCCAATAGTTGCTTCGCGCGAGTCGAAGATGCTGTTCAAGCCGCCGTCGTTCTTGATATAGAAGTTATTGCCTTTGACCGGGATCGTGATCGTTGTCCGCGTGCTGAGCACGGGGATCTGCGCCGAGCCTATCGCGACGGGACCATAATCCCCGAGAGTCTTAGCCCACGGAAGCTGGATCGTAGTATTGTAATAGTCGCGGTTGGCGTTCTCGTTCCACGTGCCCGCCACGGGCACGCCCGGCCGAACCGAGTTCGCCAGCATGTTCGCCATCTCCGGGTCCCCGCCCGGTAAGGCGGCTACCGCGTCCGGAGCAGGCGCAGTGTCCGAAACAAGCGCGGAGTCCGAAACACGCGCGGAGTCCGGAGCAGGCGTAACGTCCGGAGCAACTTCCATCGACAAGCCTGTTTGAGCAGCGACCTGCGCTGCGACAGAGGTAGAAAGCAAAGATGCAAAACCTAACGCAACTAATTTACTACTCATCGCATTTCTCCCGTCTTACTATTCTCATTCAAACTGCTCGTGAGATTTATGTCAAACGTTGCTGGTAATTAGAGACATAAAAATTCCCCATTACTGTCAACTTTCACAGCCCGCGTTTGAAGACTGCATTACCAAGGATAGGTTTGTAGAAATACTATACCGCGCTGGCAATGTTGCTTTCGTCCTGAAAATCGCTTATTTCACCGCTGCGGTACGCGCCCCGTCGCGTATTACCGTGTGTTATCCTGAAAAGCTGGACCGCGGACACAATGGGCAACATACCTCCAGCTGCGACGAACGGCCCGATCTGGCTGGTGGGCTGCGGAAATCTCGGGCGAGCTATGCTCGATGGTTGGTTGGTCGGCGGCGTCGATCCGGACACGCTCACCGTCATCAATCCCGGACCGCGCGTTCTGCCTGCAGGGGTGCACTATGCCCCGAAACCCGCTGCGGCGCGGTCACAGCCGGCGATCATCGTTCTTGCGGTCAAACCCGCGCAGTTCGGCGCGGTCGCGGCCATGCTTGCCCCGCACGCCGCGGGAACGCTCCTGCTCTCGGTCCTCGCTGGCGTGCGCGTCGCTCAGCTGGCGGCCGTCTTCCCGGGCGCACGCCTCGCGCGGGCCCTCCCCAGCACGCCGGCACGTGTACGCCAGGGCATCACCCTGTTCGCGGCCGACGCGATCGACGATGCCGACCGCGCGGCTGCCACCGCGCTGATGGGAACGCTCGGCTCGACATACTGGATCGGCGAAACCGCGTTTGATGCAGCGACCGCGATCGCGTCCTCCTCGCCGGCATGGCTGTTTCGCTGGATCGACGCGCTCGGTTCCGCCGGAGCCGCCGCCGGGCTCGATCCGTTGCTCGCGCACCGGCTTGCAATTGATGCGGCGGCGGGCGCGGGCGCGTATGCGCGCGCGGCCGAACGCCCGATGGCGGACCTTGCGCGCGAGGTGGCGTCTCCGGGCGGAATGACGCAGGCGGGGCTCGATGTGCTCGATACCCGCGACGGTCTTGCCGCGTTGATGCTACATGCGGTTGAGGCGGCGGTCGCCCGAGCCGCTGAACTTGCCAGGGAAGCCGACGCATGACCCGCGACGACATCATCGACGTCTATCTCGCCTTCTTCGCCGCGCGCGGTTTCGGCCCCGCGACGCTTGCCGCAGTGGCCAGTCATGGCGGCACGACGCCCAAGGCGCTGGTCGACGCACTCGGTGATCGCTGGGCCGCGCTCGACGCGTTCACGCGCCGGCTCGACCGCGCCGGTCTGGCCGCCGCCGAGCCCGAAGGCAGCGTGCGCGACCGCCTGTTCGATCTAATTATGGCCCGCTTCGACGCCGCCACTCCGTATCGTGACGCGCTCGCGGCCTTGTCCGCCGAAGCGCAGCGTCGGCCCGCGCTCGCGCTCGCGCTCGGCGCGACGCTGCCACGCACCGCCGCGATGTACCTGAGCGCGGCGGGCGCGAACACGATCGGCCTGTCCGGCCTCGCCCGTGTCCACGGCTTTTCGGCGCTGCTCGCCGACGTCGGGCGGACGTGGCTGGGGGACATCGATCCCGATCAGGGCACGACGATGCGCGCGCTCGACCAACGGCTCGACCGGGCGGAACGGATCATGGAACGGCTATGCCCGACCTCGTCGCTGGTCGAGGAGCCCGACGTCCCGCGCTAGAGACAAGGCATGGCGCGCAGGCAACACTAAATTATAAAATCGATTGAAAGCCGAAGGTTAACGCAAGCGTTCGGGCGAGGGTAGTGCGTCGCAGCAGATTGGTATACTGACCGGGAACGGGTCGGCCGTAAGTCGTCAAGGGCGATCCGGAACGACGGGACATCGCGGGCGGAACAATGCGAAAATTCAGGACAATCGCGATCGGGTTGGCCACGACGCTGATCGCGCCTATCGGCTCCAACGGTACGGGCACGATGCAGCCGCAGGCGGCTCACGTGGACCGTGCGCTATTTGCGGACGCGCATGGGCGGTATGCGGATTTGCGCGCAGCGGACATGCGCGCGCTGGATGCGGTGCTCAAGCTGAAGACGACGGCAAAGACGCGCATAGATTGACGCTCTTCTCCCGCCCGCCTAAGCGCGGCCAGGACAGTTGAATTCAAGCGAGGTCGATAAAGTGCAACGCCTTTCCGGGCGGTTAGTGCCGCGCGCCCATGTGGCGGGGACGATCGGGCTGGCGATGATCGCAGCGGGTTCGCCGTACGCGCGGGCGCAGACGCCATCGCTGGATCCACGCACGCTTCAGGCGCTTCAAGCCACGCTCGGCTCGGGGTCCGGCGTCCCCGGGGCGGCGGCAACGCAGCTCGATGCCTCGCGCTCCGCCGCGGCGTCGGACGCGAGAGCCCGCTATGCCGACCGGCAGGACGTGACCGTCGAAGAACTTGCGGTTCGGCGCGAACGTTCGCTGAACGAGCTCTCGACGATTGCGCCCACCTCGCCCATCGAGCGGGAATATCAGCAGCGGTTGGGCGATCCCACACTGCGCCAGTTCGGCTACGACCTGTTCCGCACCGCGCCGACCGGCGGTCCGCTGACCGGTGCGATCGGCGGCGATTATCTACTCGGGATCGGCGACGAACTGATCGTCACCTTTCAGGGCGCGACCGGGGGCACGCAAACCGCGCGCGTCGACCGCGAGGGGCGACTGGTCGTCGGCCAGCTTCCCCCCATCCGCGCGGCGGGCCGCAGCCTGTCCGCAGTGCGCGCCGAGCTTGCAGCGTCCACGCGCCGCACGCTGCTCGGCACCGAAGTCAACGCGACCGTGGGCGCGGTCCGCTCGATTTCGGTCTTCGTCGGCGGTGAGGTCGGCTCGCCCGGTGGCTACCAGCTGACCAGCCTCGCCGACATCGCCGCCGCCGTTAGCCAGGCGGGCGGTGTGCGCCGCACGGGCTCGCTGCGTCATGTGCGCGTGGTGCGCGCGGGCGGATCGTTCGAGATCGACCTTTACGGCCTGCTCGGCATCGGCGTTCCCAGCAGCGTGCGCCTGCATGAGGGCGACCGCATCATCGTTCCCGTCCTCGGCCCCACCGTCGCGATCGCGGGCGGCGTCTCGCGCCCGGGAATTTACGAACTGCGCGGGCCGGCGAGCGTCGGCCAGCTGCTCGATTATGCTGGCGGCGCGGTGCGCCCACGCGGCGGCCGCGTCTCGATCAGCCGGATCGAGGCGGACGGCTCCGAAATCTTTCTGCGCGGCACGAACATCGGCACGCGCCTGATCGCGGGCGATGCGGTTCAGGTGATCGGCGGCTCGGCGGGCGGCGCGATCGGGCGCGTGCTGCTGCGTGGTTATGTGCTCAACCCCGGACCCCGTCCGCTCGTTGCAGCGCCGACGATGCGCGATCTGGTAGGCGAGGTTCAGGACCTTCGGCCCGAGACCTACCTGCCGATGGCGATCGTGCTGCGCGCGGATCGCGCGACTGGCGCGCGTCGCTTCGTCCCCGTCGATCTGGCGGCCGCGCTCACGGGTCGCGCGCCATTCGTGCTGCGCGGCGAAGACCGCGTTTATGTTCTGAGCCAAGCCGACATCTCGTTCATCAACCGCGTCGCGGTGCGTTCGATCGTGCTTGGCCGTCCCAACCCGCTGCCGGGCTGCCGTCCGCTCGAGCGGTTGGAAGCGCTGGTCCGCGATACCCAGTCCGCGCGGTACAACGTCGTCACGCGCGGCACCTACACCACGGCGACCGGCCAGATCGCGGGCGTCGCCGCCGCGTTTGCGCAGCGGTCCTCGCTGTCCGCCGATCAGCAGGCGAGTGGGCAGCAGAGAAGTGCGCAGCAGGCGGCGGCGTTGCAGGCGGCGGCGTTGCAAGGGTCGCGCGCCGGGCTCGATCCGTCGCGCGCTGGCTATGACTCCACGCGCCCGGGGTTCGAGACGACCCGCGATGTGACCACCAGCTACGCGGGCGCAACCACTCGGTCGAGCGACATGCTTGAGGATAATGTCTCTTGTCCCGCCGTCTTTCAGGAAGAGCCTGAACTTCTGCCCGTGCTGATCGAGAACGCGGTCAGCGTCGGCGGCGCGGTCCGCAGACCGGGTGCCTACCCGATCGCCGGGCCGACCGACGCGGCGACGCTGGCGACGGTCGCTGAAGGACTGCTTGCGCGCGGCGAAGGGCTGGTGCTCGACGTCACGCGGGCAGAGGGCGCGGTCAATCGCACCGACCGCCTGCCCGCGCTCGCCGATGGACGGCTGCCCGCCGTGCTGGTGCGCGCGGGCGACGACATCCGTTTCAACGCGGGCCAGGCGCAGTTCGAGCCCGGTGCCGTACTGCTGACGGGCGAGGTCGCGCGTCCCGGCCTCTACACGATCAAGCGCGGCGAGAAGCTGTCCGAGCTGTTCGCACGCGCTGGCGGACAGACCAGTCTCTCCTACCCGTATGGCACGATCTTCACGCGCCGGTCGGTGCGCGAGCAGCAGGCGGAAGGACTCAAGCGCACCGTGCGCGAGATCAACGAAGGGCTGATCATTGCCAGCGTCCGCTCAAGTGGTAGCAGCAGTGGCGGTAACAGCACCGAAGGGCTCGCGGCGGCAACGCAGCTCGCGGCTTCGCTCGCCACGGTCGATCCGGTCGGCCGCGTGGTGGTCGAAGCCGATACGCGCGTTCTCACGCGCAGGCCCGATCTCGATACCGTGCTCGAAGCGGGCGATACCGTCTTCGTGCCCAAGACGCCGGGCTTCGTGCTCGCGTTGGGCGAGATCGGCAGCCCCGGCGCGCTCCAGTTCATCCCCGGCAAGACGGTGGACAGCTATATCGGCGAGAGCGGCGGCTACCGGCGCACGTCGGACGTCAGCCATTCCTTCGTCGTCCTACCCAATGGCGCGTCGGAGCCGACCAATCGCGCCAGCTTCGGTCGCAAGACGCGCGTCGCGCCACCTCCGGGATCGACGATCATCGTGCCGCTCAACGCCAGCAAGTTCCTGGGACTGAGCACCGCGCGCGATATCGCCACGATCGTCGGCCAGTTCGTCTCGACCGTCGCCACCGTCGCCATTCTGGCGCGGGGCCGGTAGCCACCCGACACCGGAGCCCCGTCATGCCCCTGGACAGGAACAGCCGGATCGCGGTGATCGGTCTTGGCTATGTCGGCCTGCCGCTTGCCGTGGCGCTCGCGCGCAGCTTCGATTGCATCGGCATCGACATCAACGCCGAACGTGTGACCGAACTGAAAGCGGGGCGCGACCGTACGCACGAAGTCGATGGTCCCACGCTCGCCGCGAGCACGCTTGGGCTATCGACGGACATCGCGGAGGCGCGCGGCGCGAACGTGTTCATCGTGACCGTGCCCACGCCCGTGGACGCGGCGAACCAGCCCGATCTGCGCCCGGTGATGGGCGCAACGCGCGCGATCGCCGGCGTGCTGGAGGCGGGTTCGGGCGCGATCATCGTCTATGAAAGCACCGTCTACCCGGGCGTCACCGAGGACGTCTGCGGACCCGAGCTGGAGCGGCTGACCGGGCTCAAGCGCGGCAAGGACTTTTTCCTGGGCTACAGCCCCGAGCGCATCAATCCAGGCGACCGCGAGCATACCGTCGATCGCATCATCAAGGTCATCGCGGGCGAGGACGCGGACACGCTCGAAGCACTCGCGCAGATGTACGGCGCGGCGACCACCGGAGGCGTTTTCCGCGCCGCATCGATCAAGGC
>JAABUQ010001100.1_pt1 | contig 60246 bp, 46 predicted proteins | sample 5560001 | NCBI WGS metagenome assembly JAABUQ01 (sample SAMN10711888, study PRJNA513371) | rock metagenome | isolation source: Antarctica rocks | place: Antarctica: Victoria Land, Finger Mt nord | collected 2015-12-18
CCCTGGCCGAGCGCGCGGAGCGGTCGTGCGCCCCGCCCCGCGCCATCCGGTCATCCGCAAAGGGCCTGCGCGGCCCCCGACACGCCCCTGCGCGGCCTAACACGGCACGCCTCAGCCTCCATCCCAGCTCTGCCCCGCGCCTCTTGCGGTCGGCGGGTCCCTCCCTCTGCCCGCCCGTAGTCTAAACTTCAGGTGGTGGCAAGGAACGTCCCTCCTGGGAGCGCCGGCTTCCAGCCGGCCCTGGTCGCCTGACACGCGGCTGCTCGCGGTGACCATGCCGCCCCAGCGGCATGCCGGCTGGAAGCCAGCGCTCCCAGGGAGGTCGTCTCGTGAATAATGCCGGCTAAGTAGGTGTTGCTAAGTTCGTACAACTCATACAGGCTGCGCGAGGGATACATCCAGGCGTGCCGGCCGTGCAAGAACTTACCAGTGTCTACTTAGCCGAAAAGGGGGGCTGAACCCGCCCAAACACCCGACCCGTCGGCGTGCCCGCATGCCGTATAGTGCCAGTAGATAGTGGTGACATAGGCCTCTCCGCGTTGCAGCACATGTAACGATAGGCGACGGCCATGGGACAGGGAAAGGGACGACGGGCGGGCACATGATTCCGGGATTCTATTGGCTGATCGACGGCGCACTGGCCGGCTGTTCGCGCCCGGGCGTGCGCGACCCGCATAAGCGCGGCGGCCGGCGAGACGAGGCGGTGGACGAGGCGGCGCAACGAGAGGCGCTCGACCGCGACCTGGCCTGGCTACGCTGCCAGGGCATCGACGCGGTGCTCTCCATGACCGAGACGCCGCTGGTCGAGGACGTGGCGGCCCGCCACGACCTCGACGTGCTACACCTGCCCGTGCCGGACCTGCACGCGCCGAGCCCAGACCAACTGGCCCAGGCCCTGGCCTTCATCGACCGGCAGCGCGCGCGGAGCCGCGCCGTGGTCGTGCATTGCCTGGTGGGCCAGGGGCGCACCGGCGCCGTGCTCGCCGCCTACCGCATCCGCTCCGGCGCCACCCCCGACGAGGCCATCCGCGAGTTGCGCGCCCTCTCTCCCGGCGCTATCAGCGCCGCGGAACAGGAACAGGCCCTGCGCGCGTTCGCCGCCAACCGCGATTGGATCGTGTAGGTAGTGGCGCCTATTCTTGTCGCACCGCCGTCGCGCAGGCCATAGCCTGGGCGCGGGTGAGGGCGCGCCCCTTTGCCCACGCCGTCGCCAGGGCATCCGCGCCCAGACCGGCGCGCAAGGGGCCAAGCACGACCACAATCTCAGGGCGCATCCATGGCCGATGGCTGTTATTGACCTGACTCCGGGCGCGCGTGATACTGATGGCATGGATATCCGCTCAGGATACCCGTCCTCTTCATGAGGGAGCGAGATATGAGACCTTGTCCAAATTGCGGCCAGGACGTGGCGTCCACATCCGGCCGCTTCTGTCCCCACTGCGGCGCCATGCTGCCGTGGGCAAGCGGCGCGGCTGGCTCGAATGGGACCGGAACCGCGACGACTCCAGCGCAGCAGCCATACCAGGCCCAGCAGACGACCTATCGCCCGCAACAAGGCGCCGGCGGCACGCCACCCTATGGGCAGCCGCAGCCCCAAAGCCCCTACGCTCAGCCGCAGTCACAGACCCCCTACGTTCAGCCGCGGGCGCCCTACGCCCAGCCGGATCCGAGCCAGGGCGGATTCCTCGGCGGAGTCCAGGGCGGCAACTTGCCGGCGCCATTGCAGCGCTCGACGACACCCGTGGCGCCCCTGGGCGGCGCCGGTCCGGCCCTGAACACCCTGCTCGGTATGGGGCGCTTTGTCACCGGTTCGCGGTCCAGGCGCAGCTCGATCACCCCGACGCGCATCGCCCTGGCAATCGTCGCCGTGCTCGTGGCCCTCTGGCTTATTGGGATCGTGGTCAGCTTTGTGCTGCACGTGGTGCTGCCCATCGTCTTCGTGCTGGCGGTGCTGTTCCTGGTCTACCAGTACGGTATCAAGACGCGGCGCGGCCGACGCCTGCCGTAACAAGTTGCCGGTTGCCAGTTGCCAGTTCAACGTTAGCGGCGAACTTGGTTGTACAACCCCCACCACCGCTTGTTGCCAATCAATAAAGAGCCGGGGCGTCGTACAACGCCCCGGCTCTCGCTCTATCTACAACTGGGGAGTCACGCTACAAATAAGCTGGGACCTTTGACTCTTGTCTGGCCAGCCGGGCAAGTGGCCTGGCGCGGCCCCGTCGATGGTGAAGGAGGCGACGGCGAAGCCCTGCGCCGTCCGCGCCGGCCAGGAGTGGTCGGCGGGGACGGGTCCCACCCCCGTGACCCCCTGCTCCTGTCGGCTCGTCACCCCCTGCTCCGCGTCCACGAAGCCAGCGTCGGCGATGGGCACGGAGGGCAGCTGGCCGCTCTGGGCCAGGGAGCGGTGGATGGGGTCCAGCAGGGTCACGGGTCACGGCGGCGGTGGTGGCCGGCGTCGTAAGCACGGTCGTGATCAGGCGTGGCGCCCCTGGGTCGCAGGTCTCGGTGAGGCAGACCTTGGAGCCGATCCCGTGTGTCTCGCGCTTGGCGCTGTCGCGCGCCTCGGTGTCGTACGGCGAGGGGAGCAGACGGGCGGGAGGTGGCCCTCCCCCTCCGCGCGCCGCGCACCCGCCCCTCCTCGTCCGGCGGCTGGTCGTGCTGCACCCAGCGCGCGCAGCGCCGCCAGACCGGTGTGCTACCAAAATGCGCCCCCGCGTGTGGTACACGGAGGGGGCTATTTGCCAAAAGTATCAATCTCGCGGCGCACCCCCTAACCAGGGTCTGCAAAAGATCGGCCCGGGCGCGCGAGCGCTCGCTGCGCCGATCTTTTGCAGACCCTGCCCCCCTAACCTCGGGGACTTGCACTCTCGCCGGCCGTTTGCTAAACTCGTAATGGACGTTAGCAGTCTCGCCCTGAGAGTGCTAAAATGCTGATGGAGGAGGATCCAACGGTGACGACAGAGACGAAGGTCGACATCAAGCCTTTGGCTGATCGCGTGGTCATCCGGGCCGCGCAGCGCGAGGAAGTGACGGCGAGCGGGGTGTTCCTGCCCGATACCGCCAAGGAGAAGCCGCAACGCGGGACGGTGATCGCAGTCGGACCCGGCAAGCTCAACGACAACGGCCAGCGCACCCCGCTGGAGGTGAGCGAGGGCGCCACGGTGCTCTACGCCAAGTACGCGGGCACCGAAGTCAAGGTCAACAACGAAGATCTGTTGATCGTGAGCGAGAAGGACATCCTGGCGATCGTGTAACGAGTTGTCAGTTGCCAGTGGCCAGTTGTCAGAAAGGACGCGGGCCGCTGGTTTTCTTAACTGACAACCGACAACTGACTACTGACAACTGGAGGAAACCCTGTGGCAAAGCAGCTAGAGTTCTCCGAGACGGCGCGGCGTTCGCTCAAGACAGGCGTGGATAAGCTGGCCGACGCGGTGAAAGTGACCCTGGGCCCCAAGGGCCGTAACGTGGTGCTGGACAAGAAGTTCGGCGCTCCCACTGTGACCAACGATGGCGTGACCATCGCCCGTGAGATCGAGCTCGACGACCCCTTCGAGAACATGGGCGCCCAACTGGTCAAGGAAGTCGCGACCAAGACAAACGACGTGGCCGGCGACGGCACCACCACCGCGACCGTGCTGGCCCAGGCCATCATCAACGAGGGCCTGCGCAACGTGGCCGCCGGCGCCAATCCAATGGTCCTCAAGCGCGGCATCGACAAGGGCGTCGAGGCGATCGTCGCGGAGCTCAAGAACCTGGCCAAGCCGGTCAACACGACCGAGGAGACGGCGCAGATTGCGGCCGTGTCCAGCCAGGACGACAGCATCGGCCGCATGATCTCCGAGGTGATGGACAAGGTCGGCAAGGACGGCGTCATCACTATCGAGGAGTCGCAGGGCCTGCGCCTGGAGCAGGACTACGTGGACGGCATGCAGCTCGACCGCGGCTACATCTCGCCCTACATGGTCACCAACTCCGACCGCATGGAGTCGGTGCTGGAGAATCCCTACATCCTGATCACCGACAAGAAGATCAGCGCCATCGCCGACATCCTGCCCGTTCTGGAGAAGCTGGTGCAGTTCGGCAAGAACCTGGTCATCATCGCCGAGGACGTGGACGGCGAGGCCCTGGCCACCCTGGTGGTCAACAAGCTGCGCGGCACGTTCAACACCCTGGCCATCAAGGCGCCTGGCTTCGGCGACCGCCGCAAGGCCATGCTCGAGGATATCGCTATCCTCACCGGCGGCCAGGTTATCTCCGAGGAGGTTGGCCTCAAGCTGGAGAACACCAACGTCAACATGCTCGGGCAGGCCCGCCGCGTGACCGCGACCAAGGATAACACGACCATCATCGAGGGCAAGGGCTCGCAGCAGGACATCGAGGCGCGCATGAAGCAGATCCGCGCCCAGATCGAGGACACCACCAGCGACTTCGACAAGGAGAAGCTGCAGGAGCGCCTGGCCAAGCTGGCCGGCGGCGTGGCCGTGATCAAGGTCGGCGCTCCGACCGAGGTCGAGCTCAAGGAGAAGAAGCACCGCGTCGAGGACGCCGTGTCCGCGACGCGCGCCGCGGTCGAGGAGGGCATCGTCGCCGGCGGCGGCACCGCCTTCATCAACGCCCTGCCCGCGCTGGACAAGCTGCAGCTCGAGGGTGACGAGAAGACCGGCGTGGATATCCTGCGCCGGGCGCTGGAGGAGCCGTTGCGCCAGATCGCGTTCAACGCCGGGGCCGAGGGTTCGGTCGTCGTGGCCGCTGTCAAGGGCTTCGAGCCGGGCAAGGGCTACAACGCCCGCACCGGCGAGTACCAGGACATGTTCCAGGCGGGGGTCATCGACCCGGTCAAGGTGACGCGCTCGGGCCTGCAGAACGCCGCCAGCATCGCCGGCATGCTGCTGACCACCGAGACCATCATCACCGATCTGCCCGAGAAGGAGAAGGCTCCGGCCATGCCCGCGGGCGGCGGGATGGACTACTAAGCCGTTTAGCTGTTAGCCATTAGCTAGTAGTAATTAGCTTTTGGCTGAGAGCGACGTGATCCTGTCGCCCGTTAAAAGGGGAGGCGCTGCTTCGTGCAAGCAGCGCCTCCCCTTTTAACGGGCGACAATCAGAGAGGGGCCATCGGTACAATGTACCGACGGCCCCTCTCTATTTCAGCTTCATATGCTTTGGGCCGCCCGAGGGCCTGTGAAAAGTCGTTGGCGCGCAGGAGGAGATGCGCCAGGTCCGCTGGGCAAGCGTGGACATCGCACGGACTCCTCTCAGAAGAAGCGTATGTCGTATTTGTAGCCCTGCTCGACCAGGAACATCTGGCGCTTGGCGCCGAACGTCTGTTCGGCGGTGCCCTTGGAGACCAGCGTGTAGAAATACGACGGCGACTCCTTGGGGCGCAGGATGCGGCCCAGCCGTTGCGCCTCCTCCTGTCGCGATCCGAACGTGCCCGACACCTGGATCAAGACGTTGGCGTCCGGCAGGTCGACCGCGAAATTGGCCACCTTGGAGAGCACCAGCACGGGAATCGCGCCCTGCTTGAACGCCGCGTACAACTTGTCGCGTTCGGCGTGCGGGGTTTTGCCGGTGATCAGCGGCGCATTCAACTGTTTGGCGAGATCCTCCAGTTGCGTAATGAACTGGCCGATCACCAGGATGTTGTCGTCCTCGTGGTTGCAGATCAGCTCGCGCACCAGCTCGAGCTTTCGCGAGTTCTCCGCCGCGATGCGGAAGCGGTCTTTCTTCTCGGCGTGCGCGTAGAGCAACTCCTCTTCGGGCGGGAGTTTGAGCCGGTACTCCGTGCAGAACGCCTCGGCGATAAAGCCGCGGCTCTCCAGCGTTTTCCAGGGCACGTCGTAGCGTTTGGGCCCGATCAGGGCGAACACATCGTCCTGCCGGCCATCTTCGCGGATCAAGGTCGCGGTCAAACCCAGCCGGCGACGCGCCTGGATCTCTACGGTGGCCCGGAAGACGGGCGCGGGCAGCATATGGACCTCGTCGTAGATGATCAACCCCCAGTTGTGAGCGGTGAACAGGCGCAGGTTCTCCATAGGCGCGTCTTTGGAGGGGCGGTGGGTCAGCATCTGATAGGTGGTGATGGTCACGGGCTTGACCGTTTTCTCGACGCCCGTGAATTCGCCGATCAGGTCCGGCGTCAGGAGGGTCTTGTCCAGCAACTCGTCACGCCACTGGTGAACCGAAACGTTGTTGGTGGTCACGATCAGCGTCTGATTCGCGATCTCCGCCATCAGGCCCAGGCCGATCATCGTCTTGCCGGAGCCGCAGGGCAAGACGATGATGCCGCTGCCGCCGGTCGCGCTGCCGGCGTGGTAGAACGCCTGCACGGCGTCCTGCTGATAATCGCGCAGGCGGAACGCCCGGCCGCCCGGCGTGCGGTCCCGCAGACCGATATCGAGGGCGGTCCCCGACACGTAGCCGCAGAGGTCCTTGACCGGGTAGCCCGCCCTGACCAGCGCCTGTTTGAGGTTGCCGCGCTCTTGCACCGGCACGAGCAGCGCGCCATCGCGCTCTTCTAGCCAGAAGGGCTGCAGCGCCGGATCGTGGCGCAGGCGCTCCAGGATGGCCAGCTCGGTCACCTCCAGGCGCAGACGGCCCGAGGGGTCCTGGCGCAAGACCAGCTTGCCGTAGACGTCGTACCACTCGCGCAGATCCGTCCGCACGTTGGCGGGCACGTCATAGCGGGCAAATCGCTGCAGCCCGTCCAGGATATCCGAGAGGGGGACGTCCAGCGCGGCGGCGTTCCACAGCGTGAGGGGCGTGATCTTGTAGGTATGGATAAACTCCGGCGACTTGACCAGCTCGGCGAACGTACCCAGGAAGTCGCGGCAGTCCGCGTAGTCGGGGTGGTCCACTTCGAGCATCAAGCTGTGGTCGCTCTGGATAATCAACGGGCCGCGCGCGCTCATTCCAAATCCTCCAGGCGGATGGCATACTCGCCGCTGAGGCGCTTGATGAGCCCTTTGAGCTGGGCGTCGTCTTTGCCCGAGAGGGTCAGGGTGCGCTTCTCCTTATCGACGTCGAGGATGCAGCGCGCATCGAGCAGCGCCTGACGGAAGACGTCGAACAGGTCGTTGTCGGGGACGTGGAGGACGATCAGCGTCTGGCGTTTCAGCGTCACCGCCCGTTTCGTTTTCGCCTTCGGGGCCTGAGCCGCCGCTATCGCGCGGGGAAAGACCGTGCGCGCCCGTTCGGGCAAAGGCTGCAGGGCCGCGTCGGCATGACGGATGCGCAGGGTGACCGCGCCGGACTCCATCAGGCGCGAGAACAGGGCGCCGGGATCGCGCACCAGGCGCAGCGAGTCGCCGATCCGCTCGACCGTGACAGGGTCGACGAGGCGCCCATCGACCGGCTCGACCGACTCGACCAGTCCGAAGCCGTCGTAGAGCGTGAAGACATCGGCCTGCCCGGCCCATTCTTGCAGCTCGACCGCCACGTTCCGGGGCAGCTCCTGCCCGCTCAGGGCTGTCAGCAGCGCGATCACGTCCAGCCCGGCGTTCTCGGCCAGTTGCGCCGCGACCTTCTGCCGGTGCAGTTTGAGGATGGTCGTGGTGTCCTCGCGGATGACGTCGGTCAACGGCGACAGGCGGTTGACCAGGGACGCCGGATAGAACGCCGACTCGATGTAGATCTCGAAGTTAGGCTGGACGATGACCCGCGGCCGCGGGATGGCGCCGCGCATGGCTTGCAGGAATCGCTCGTTGACTCGAAACGCCCCGAGCACTCCGCGCGACGGCCGCGAGGAGCCCGATCTCTGCCCATAGGCAACCTCCACGTATCCCAGCGTCAGGGGCAGTCCTTCCAGGAACCGCTCTACGTAGCGGCCCTCGACGCGCTCGAACCCATCCGGCGCGTCGTCGGGAATAGCTCCCCGGTTATACGTGTGGGCATCGTCGTTCTCGTAGAAGTTCCCGTAGCGCTTCTCGGCGGCCTCCTGGAGAGTTCCGTAGCGATTCTGGATGGCCGCGGGGCGTTTCTTATTCTTGTTCTTGTTGTCTGACGGACGCGGAATCAGGAAGAAAGGATGCGCGGCTTTGAGGTACGCGGCCAGATCGGCGGTACCGTACCATGTGCCCGGCTCGCAGCCCTGCAGCAGCTCGAACAGGAAGCTCCGGATGGCGGCAAATTTGAGCGTGGACATCACGCCGGTGGCACTACCCCAGTTGGGGAACCGGTCGAGCCTGCCGCGGACGCTGCCAACGAAGAACTCGTTATAGCCGGCGCCGTAGTCGTCCACCAGCGTGTCAAACAGCTGGCGCTCCTGCTCGGCGAGGGGCAACGCCAAAAAGGCGCGATAGGCGTCGGCGTTGAAGCGAATAAAATTGTCGGGGAACGAGGGTTCTGCGCTGCTGTACCCACGATACTCGCCCTTGGTGCTATAGCTGACCCAGCCCATCTTGAGCGCCAGCCGGTCAAGGTAATAGATCCAGCTGTACGCCTCCGCCGCGTACCCGTAGGGCGTCCTGTCGGACCCGCTCCCCTCGCCCCAGCCCGGTCCGCCGTCCTCTATCACCTGCATCAACCGCTTGTAATCCGCCTGAGGTAGGTCGTTCTCGCGATACGACCGTTTGATCGTGCGCCGGCTGACATAGCCGACGAAGGTATGCAGATCCCGGCGTAGATCGTTGGGGTTGGCGTACACAGTCAGGTTGCCCGGATGAACCGGGGTCAGCGGCAACGTCTTCGTCGTGGTAGGTGTCGTCGTCATCGCGCTCCAACCGTCTTGATCACGTGTCCGGCTTTCTTGACCAGCTTCTCGATGTCGCCCATCATGGCGCGCGGGAAGGCGACATACTCGTCCGATAGGAAGACGAACCGTGCGGGCGACGCGCCGTCGGCGCCCTCGAACGCCTGTTGCAGCTTGACGCGCAAACTCACATCCCTGATCCGCGCCACCAGCAGGTTCTCATGGACAATGAGCTTCCCCCACTGCGCGTCGATCCGCTTGAGCACGGCCCGAAAATCCGCGTTGTGCGCCTTGAGATAGCGCACCACGGGGTGGTCGCGCACCGCATCCAGCGCGTCGACGAGCTTGGCGACGCTCGGCATGACCCATAACCGCCCGTCCTCGATCGTGAACGTGGCGATGCGGCCGAGGGTCTCGAGCGTCTCGTACGGGACCGTGTCCAGATCCACGAACATCCGCCCATCGGCGCCGGGCAGGTAGGTCTCCGGCGCATCGGGCGAAGGCGTGTGCTCGGCGCCGGCCGCCCGATACACATCTTTGCCATCCGCCTGATGACGGATCAGGCAGCCGTTGTCCCACCCCGTCTGGCAGATCGTCGCCGACGAGGGATGGCCGGCGCCGGCGTAGAGGATATCGAGCAGCGTGTCGAGCTGATCCGGGAGGACCCATTGGTTCGGGGCAAGCCCCGACAAGGCATACAGCACCGCCGGGAGCGGACTCGGTTTACGATACTCGCCGTCGGGCAGCAGGTAGCCCGCGTACATCACGGCCTGCGCGGCGCCCTGGCTCAGCTCGTTCTTCTGTACGGTCGCTTTCTGGATATCCCACTCCCACGCCGCCTGCCGCCAGTCCCGCACGGCAGCGACGCTAAACGGGCGCAACCCGATGGTGAGGCCGCCCGCGGCGAGCCGGATGGCGCCCGGCCGCTGCGGGACAGCCGCCCCGTCCTGAACCAGGCGGCGGAGATCCGCCCGCACGTTGTCGGCAGAGACGCTGCCCGTCTGGCCGTCGTGGACACGGGGCTGGACGAGCGGCGGCAGGAAGGGCGCAAACTCGGACGGGAAACGGTAGCGCCACAGCTCCATTTTGGTCCGGTCGGGCGAGTTTGTGCGGGCCGCGGCGATGATCAGCAGCCCTTTGCGCACCAGGCTACGCTGCACCGCGTCGTAGATGGGCTTATATTGTTGCGTGAACGTGCCATATGTGTAGAGTCCCACCTGCTTGCCGCCGTACAGGCGCTTGAAGAACGTCACGTCGACAACCCGATCTTCCATGCGCAGCAGGTGCAGCGCGGCGGCCTCGGGAGGCGTCAGGGTGTCCATGGCGTCTTTGACGCCGATGGACGACAGAAACACGTGCTCGAACAACGAGCGCGAATTAGCTTCTCTTTCGGAAAACTTGCGGCTTTTGCAGATCGCCTTGACGTCCGCCGCACTCAGGACATCGTGGCACATCTCGTATAGCATCTGGGACGGGTTCATATCTTATTCTCGTCTTGTGGAATCTCTCATTTTCGTTCGCACACCGGCCGCGGAGAAAAATGTGTAGTAGAGCGCGGGGCGCCGAGACCATATCGTGAAAGAGCACCCTGACGCCAAGAGAAGTTTACCGCACCGTGAGATAATCGGACAGCACAGCCATGGGCCTGTTGACCGCCTGCGACTGAAGTCGCATGGCAAACGACGGACACTGAAGTGTCTCCCGACGCGCGGATATCTACCCCTGTCCTCTTAATTGTCGGCCAACGATCGCACCGTGGACAAGCGACTTTAGTCGCCGGGGTTTGCCATGCGACTTCAGTCGCAGGCTGGCGACTCACCATCACAATCTCGGGCTACCTTCCAACGCTAGCTGTGACGCGCGGCCTTGTCCCATGCCGAAGCCACGGCCTACACTGAAGGCCAGGACCCTGTCCGTCGCTGTCGCGCAGGGGCAGGACAGCATGGGCACGGCACGAGCCGCATAGCGGTAGAGGGAGTAGTACGATGACCTGGAGACCTTCTCCCGACCCGATACGGTACGACCGGCAGAGGGTGGCCCAGTTGAAGCCGATCAAAGACGCGGTCGATCGGTTGGGCCTGCCCCCGCTGAGGCTGCGCAAGATAAGGGGCGTCCTCAATGCCGTGGAAATGCAGATCGAGGATGGGGGTGACGCCCCGGAGGTCAACGCGCACCTGCTCAGTATAAACACTGCCATTGGGACGCCGACCAACACCGGACGTAGGAGCCATGCGTCCGACAATGGCGATACAGTGAAGAGGCGGGGCGATAGTGCGACCTGTATAATAAGCAGACTGGAGGAGACCCAGCCCTCGCGGCCAGCCCAGGGCTGCGCGACGAGGCGGACATAGGACCAGCCGCTGCCGCCGACGGCGCCGTCGTGGCCGAGCAGCAGGACGGGAGCGCCGACGGGCAGGGGCTGGGGGATGACGCGGGCGGTGGCCAGGACGGGGGCGGCGAGGGGCAGGGAGGTGCCGTTGCCGGCGATGATGGCGCCGGGGCAGGGAACGGCCAGGGGCACGAGGCCCGTCTTGTTGATGGGAGGCGCGGGCCAGGAGGGCGCGGCGGCGCGGGCGATGCCGGGAGCGGCGGGCGCGAGGGCCACGGCGGGGTCGTGGACGCGGGAGAGGGCGGCGCCGGGGCTGGTGGCCGGCGCGGTCAGGGCCGGTCCCCGCGCCTGGAGGGCGGCGGTGACGCGGTGGGCGGTCTGCTCGGCCTCCACCTCGTGCCGGTCGTCCGCCGCGCCCACGGTCATCGTCCCGCCCGCGTTACCCCCGCCGCCGCTCGTGCCCAGGGAGCCCGTGCGCTGCTGCACCACGTGGGTCAGCTCGTGCGCCAGCAGGTGCTGACCGGCCGCGCTATGCGGCTGGTACGCGCCCGCGCGGAAGAAGATGTCGCTGCCCACGGTAAAGGCGATGGCCGCCACGCCCCGGTTGAGCGCGTCCGCCTCGGGGTCGGCGTGGATGCGCACCGGGGAGAAGTCCACCCCGAAGACGCCTTCCATGCCCCGGCGGACCGTGGCGTCCAGCGGCTGCCCACCCCCGCGCCTGGCCCCGATGCGCCCGGACAGCGCGGGGCTGAGCGCGCCGCCCTCCCGGCCCACCTCCGCCCGCGCTCGGAGCACCGCAGCCATCGTGTCTTGCTCCGCGTTGATCGCGCCGCCCTTCTCAGCCGTGAGATAGGCTCCAGATCAACCTCGAATCTGTCACGATGTCACCATCGTTACGCAGATTCAATGAATCCGTCATCGTCCACTTTGTATTTCCCTTGATAAAGACCATCTCTGTAGTCCTCCAGCCAGGCCCGAAAAGATGGGTATTGCGTCGGGAATGGACCCGAGTTTTTCTCCATCCGAAGAACTTGACCTACAACGCCCTCGGTTGCGGGCATCGTATCAATACACATCATATTGCCCCCGCTGTCAGCCGCGAAGGGAATCCAACCCTGATGCCACCAGGTGTTTTGGATGATGCCTTTGCCGTCTTGGTCAATTGATCGACCGGCAAACGTGCCTTCGTCACTCAATTCAGCCATCATTTTCCATTTCCTGAGAACAGCGTTGCAGGTGAGGTACTCGTAGTCGTGAAAAGACATGTTCCCATTATGGGCCTGCAGCGATGCCCGGTAATCCTCGGACAACACAATGTTCATATCCGATTGAAGGCTTCCAATTTGAGCATCGGAAGCTCCGGCCTTTAAGTCCTCGAACTGGCGCGGTGCATGGGTCTTATACCAGCTTTCGATGTCGTGCCAGATGTTCCTGATGATTGCAATCGTTTCATCGTTTGCCACAATCCCTGTTCCTTCGCTAATGCCGTTAATAGAAGTGACCACGGTGGGCGTAAGCGCATAAGAAGGTACCTTATCTAAGCGCGCCGGTGGACGATGTGGCACATTCCAGTCGATCCCTTCCGCTCGAAAGCGTCGATAGGCTTCTCGCGCATCGATAGTGTCAACTATGTCCGCCTCGTGTGCGAAAAGTGGTTGTATTCTCAGCAAACGTACTGGCAACGTTAGCCCAGGCAAGTAGTCCGGTGGGGGAGAAATACTCCAATCCGTGATGAGCATGCAGTCCATGCCGTCGAACAGTGGTAACGAGACATCACGGACAGTCTGGTTGGGTGCATATAATGCGTCCCGGTAAAAGGGAGCCAAGGCCAGTTCGGACAAACGGATGGCCAAGGCATGAAGGGCGTCCCACTCATAGCGTCCTACCACTTGCAAGCCTAGTTCTATCTGGCGATCAGGCCCTTTTAGTGTGCGCGTGCTCATGCCTGCCGTCACCAGGTAGGTAAAAAAACTATCCTCAGTGATATCCTCTTCGCGCGGCTGGAAGAAAAGCACGTCCAACTCTGTGGGAAGATTGTCGTCAGAGGCAACGTGCCGGAATTCCGAGATCGCGACAGGGACCTCTAGCCATGTTTCATATGCAGTATGCAAAGCCGTCAACGTAAGTCCGGTTTGGCCCATGCGATCTCACTCTCACTATGCCCGTCGTGTCTCACTATGCTGCGTGCTCTAGTCTTTTCAAGGACTTGCAAGTGCAAGAGCGCCTACAACCATTCCGGATTACTCCCAATGTCCATATTAGGAACAATGTAACGTTCCGAAGCGGAGCCCGACGCCGACGATTCTTTTTCGTGTTCCGGTCCTTGATAGTTATCGGGGTTCTTGTTCCATTGTTGGTTTTGGGCTCTCGTGTGTTTGTGACCAATTGCATTCCAATGTTTAGACGCGCCCAACTCGTCTTTGTGACCAAGAATCGCAACATCGAAGCCAAAGTCCTTGTACATCGACCCTGGCTTCTTGCTATCATAGCGCGCTTTCTCTTCGTGATAGGTAACGCTTTGCTTCTCGATTGGAGCAGGTGAATCGGGACGAAGTCCTTTACTCAAGATAATCAATCCTTCGACAGATTTCTTGCTAGGATTCCTGTACCCATACTTTTCGCGGTTCCCTTCCGAAATCTCGCGCTGGCCCGCCTTGGCCTTGTCGAACGAGTACATCGTGCCGACATCGCTTACGGAACTCGCCAAAACAAAGAGCGCATTTTCATTGCGCCAATGGGTGATGAGATTATTGGCTTGCGTACTCGCAACGCCCAGTTGATGCTCGACATCCTTGCGCGAGAAGAGCTTAGTTCCGAACGCAGCACGTATCTTGGTCAATTGCGCTTCTCGCTTTGGAGGACCTGTAACTCTACCGCTGCTGGCAACGTACTCGTAGTCCCACCGCTCCCCACTATCAACGACCGTGATCGACTTGAAGACGGGGTGAGCAGCCTTGACTGTTGCCGCGATATGCTCTGCCTGGGACTTTTCGATGCCAATTTGTGCATACGGTTTATCGGCATTGATCAGTGCTTGCACACCGGCATGCACCTGAGCGTCGTGAGCGGGGTCGGTCCCATGCCCGGAGACGGGCGTGTGCCCCGGCGCGGCGCTGCCCTTGCCGTGCAGCGTGGCGGCGAGGGCCTGGCCTTTGCTGACGACGAGGGCCACCAGCTTGGCCTCGATGCGCTGCAGGGGCGCGGTCAGCGCCGCCAAGGCGGCGCGCACCGGCTTGCCCACGTCCCCCAGCCCCAGCAGGGTGGCGATGAACCCCAGCAGCAGCGGCACGCTCGCCACCACCGCGTTGTACACCTGCGCCCCCGCCCACCACAGGTCGTCGTGCGTGCCCCGCGCCACGCTGGTCACCGCCGCCTTGAGCGTGGCCATGAACTGCCCCAACGCCCGCATCTTGTCCAGGAAGAACCGCACCGCCTTGTAGATCGTCAGCAACAGCTCCACGATGTCGCCCACCGGCGTGCACAGCGCCACCAGTCGGCCGTCATGTACGAGGTGCGACGCCATCAAGTCGTCAGGGAATGTGATCTCCCATGGTCGGAGGCCAGGAGCTAGACGTTGTCTGTGTTTTGGCCTGAGCCCTCTCTGCAAAATAGCCAGGATCGAACTAATAAACGATAAGCCGACCTTTGGGGTAGGTACCATCCCAACCGCACGGCCAATGCCCCAAACGGTACCACTCCATCAATCCCATGTATGATTTGTTCGTGTTACCCGTTGCGATTTCGAACGCTGCTCCTCCTGCGTCCCAACCCGCTTGAAGAGCAGCATCCGTCTCAGCGTCGAACCAGTGATCGTTGTCAGATTCGGCAGCGGCGGCGCGCGCGCGGTCATATCCTTGCGTCCATGCCGGATGCGCCTGATCGACATGATCATGGAACGATGCGCTTGTCCATGCATCATCCTGGAGACATGCCCAGGCCTCATTCCAAGAAAATACTTGTTTTATGTCCCGTCCTTCTATCAACTCCCCAACGCTCCTAAACCAGGGAATCCTGTTCAGACTATCAAGGAACCCTTGCAGATCACGGGCTGTAGATCCATCGGTGGCGTTACTCGCGGCATCATCTATCATCACGCTGTTCTTCTTTCTTGGGCGTCTCTAAAAAGAGGGGGCGTGGACATCTACTTGCAATCCGTAGTCTCGCTTCATGACCGTGATCATTCCCTTACAGTACGTACAAGGAGGTTTGTCAACATACAGGGTCACAGTCCCTCCCTTAAGGCCTTGGGCTTTCATAGCAACGGCTAACTGCGCGAGAGCACGGCCCTCTGCATGGGTAGGACTGACAGCATTTGTCCTCATGGCTTGGTTCGTGCCTGGTGGCGTTGATCCGAACGGTCCGCTGACGCCTTTATACTCGACCGTACCTAGTTTGGGGACGGTTGCGATCGCGACCGCGACCGTCGGGCTGCCGTCAATGTTCGGTCCAACCTTGGTCTGATCGCGCAGTGTTTGTAGAGGACCATATACTGCGGCCGTGCGGGCCATTTCTTTCTTGAAGAGTTGCAAAGCGTCTTGCGGTCCCATCTCAGTTACTTTACTGTTGAAGTACTCTACTGACTTTGGCAACGTTAACGCTTTCCGTATCGCGTCCAACTCGGGAGAACCCGTGCTTCTTATTTCATCCTTGGTCGTGTCTTTGGGATTGATCTCACCCGCAATATGCACGACTTCTTGATAGGCGCTCTTGCTCACCGTGACCCACGTCAACGAGACCATCCGATATTTGTGCTTGATCGTGGGAAGCTGGGCCTTGATATGACCGTCCGACAGGGCCTGATTCTTGAGCAAACTATCCGACTCAGCCAGCGCCGACGTCAAGTCGGTCTGTTTCTGCTGCGGTGTCCGCGTATCGGTTGCTGCGGTCTGGCCGGGCGGCGCGGCGCTCGTGCCCTTGCTCGGGCCGTGCAGGCTGGCGGCGAGGGCCTGACCCTTGCTGACGACGAGGGCCACCAGCTTGGCCTCGATGCGCCGCAGGGGCGCGGTCAGCGCCGCCAAGGCGGCGCGCACCGGTTTGCCCACGTCGCCCAGCCCCAGCAGGGTGGCGATGAACCCCAGCAGCAGCGGCACGCTCGCCACCACCGCGTTGTACACCTGCGCCCCCGCCCACCACAGGTCGTCGTGCGTGCCCCGCGCCACGCTGGTCACCGCCGCCTTGAGCGTGGCCATGAACTGCCCCAACGCCCGCATCTTGTCCAGGAAGAACTGCACCGCCTTGTAGATGATCATCAGCAGGTCCACGATGTCGCCCACCGGCGTGCACAGCGCCACCAGTTGCGCGATCACCCCCTGCACCACGCGCTGCTCCACCCACTGCAGCACCGCCGCCTTCGCCCCCTCCAGCGCCGCCCCCAGGCTGTCCCCCACCTGCTGCGTGAGGGCGTCCCACGCCCCCGCCAGCCCCTTGCCGCGGATCGTTTGCAGCAGCGTGAACCCCGCCAGCGCCCCCGTCTCCAGCCGGCTCACCACCGTGGCCGGATCCTTGACACCCTGCTTGGTCAGCCCGGCGATGACCCCCGCCCTGAGCGCATCGTAGCCCAGGTGCAGCGCGTTGAGGCCCAGCGTGATGATCCCCGCCCCGTCGAACTTGACGGCCCCGTCGGGGATGGTGACGCCCAGGCTGCCCGACAGCCAGCTCATCAGCCCGCCCTGCAGCACGCCCCACAGGTTCCGGCCCACCATCCCGAAGCCGGCCTTGAGCGCCAGGCCCAGGTTGTTCAGGAATTTGAGGGGGTCCTTGAGGATCAGCGCCAGGGTGCCGGCGGCGCCGCCCAGGATCGCGCGCACGTCCGGGCCGAGCACGCCCATCAGCACCTGCTGGGCCTTGGCCTGCAGCGCCTGCACGAAGGCGGCGGGCACGTCACGGGCTTTGTGCGCCAGGAACGTGGCCATGGTGGAGACGGCGGCCACGGCGGTGCCCGCGGCGGTCACGGCCTGCATCACGCCCCCGATGGCCTGCGCCGTGACCTGACTCACCAACCCGACCACTTTGCCGTTGACGGTGAGGGCGAACTGCGTGGCGTTGTGCGCAGCGTTAGCCACCACCGTGACGGCCTGGCCCGCCAGCTGTCCGGCGCCCGTCACCACCGCCTGCGCCCAGTGCAGCGTGCCGGTGACGGCGGTGTAGCCCGCCTGCGCGATGCCGCGCAACGCGCCGCTGAAGCCGCCCCAGGCGGCGGAGGCCGCGCCGGTGACGGCCTGCCACAGGTCCCCCAGGCCGAAGCGCCGCACCGTCAGATCGGGGACGCGCGCCACGCCGGGCGCGGCGGGCGCGAGGACCGTCTCGGGGTCGTGGGCGCGGGAGAGGGCGGCGCCGGGGCTGGTGGCGGGCGCACTCAGGGCCGGTCCCCGCGCCTGGAGGGCGGCGGTGACGCGGTGGGCGGTCTGCTCGGCCTCCACCTCGTGCCGGTCGTCCGCCGCGCCCACGGTCATGGTCCCGCCCGCGTTACCCCCGCCGCCGCTCGTGCCCAGGGAGCCCGTGCGCTGCTGCACCACGTGGGTCAGCTCGTGCGCCAGCAGGTGCTGACCGGCCGCGCTATGCGGCTGGTACGCGCCCGCGCGGAAGAAGATGTCCGCGCCCACGGTGAAGGCGATGGCGGCCACGCCCCGGTTGAGCGCGTCCGCCTCGGGGTCGGCGTGGATGCGCACCGGGGAGAAGTCCACCCCGAAGACGCCCTCCAGGCCCCGGCGGACGGTGGCCTCGAGCGGCTGCCCGCTCCCGCGATTCGCTTGGATGCGCCCGGAGAGAGCCGGGCTGAGCGCCCCGCCCTCCCGGCCCACCTCGGCCTGCGCCTGGAGCACCCCGGCCGCCGCGTCTTGCTCCGCGTGCCGCTGGGCCAGCCACGCCCGCGCGTACTCCCGATCCTCGGTCGCGCGCCGCACCGCCGCGGCCCACTCCTCCGCGCCCACGCTCCGACGCAGGAAGGAGGGGATGGGCGCCCCGCCGCCGTCGCCATGCTGCTCGGCCACCATCGCCGCGCTCATCGCCTCCCGCCGGAGCGTCCGCTGGTGCTCCACCCGCGCCTCCTCCGCGTCCCAGGCCCGCGATCTCCGCGCGGACGCGGGGCGGCGGATCTGGGACGCGGGCACGGATTCCGGGGTCAGGTCGAAGATCTTGCCGCTCATGAGCCCGGCCTCTTGTCCGGCGGCCGCGGTCCCCGCACGCCCTCGGTGGCGTAGGAGTTGCCCCGCCGAAAGCCGGACGCCGGCTTGGGCGCGGCCGGCGCCGGGTCGGCCGGCGCCGGGTCGGCCGGCGTGGGCGCGGGCTGCGTCATCGCGCCGCGCCCGCTCTCAGGCCCTGGGCCGCCCTCGGGGCCGCCGCCGGGCGAGCGCTCACCGCCGCTGTCTCCCCCTCCGGCGCGCCCGGACTCCCGCACCCCCGCTGGGCGCGTCTCCGCGGCCTCCGCCAGCGTCTCCGCGGTCCTGCCGGCGTCCCCGGGCCGCGCGGTCGCCGTGGAGGGGTCGGGCCGCCCCGGCAGGGACAGGGGCGCCGGGGACGCGGCGGGCGGCGGGGAGGACACGGGCGCCGCCAACGCCGCCGGGGCAGGGGCAGCAGTTCGCGCCAGGTACGGCTCGACCAGCCGCCCCATCTTGCCCAGCTCCCCGCGCAAGGCCTCGGTCACCCGCGCCGCGTCGATGGGACCGCCCTCCGCCGCCGCCAGATAGGCCGCCGCCACCGCCACGTTGAGGATCTCGCCCCCGCTCAACTCCAGCCGCTCCGCCAGCAGCGACAAGTTCAGGTCCGCCCCCGTCGGCGCCCGCCCCAGCGCCCGCATCCACAGCCGCAGCCGCTCCTCGGGTCCCGGCAGCGGGAAGTCCACCCCCATGCTCAGCCGCCGCGTGAAGGCCTCGTCCAGGTTCGCCCCCAGGTTACTGGTCAGGATCGCCAGGCCCGAGAACCGCTCCAGCCGCTGCAACAGGTAGCTCGTCTCCAGGTTGGCGTAGCGGTCATGGCTGTCCTTGACCGCACTGCGCTTGCCGAAGAGCGCGTCGGCCTCGTCGAAGACCAGCAGCACCCCGCCGCGCTCCGCCTCGTCGAACAGCCGCCCCAGCGTCTTCTCGGTCTCGCCGATGTACTTGCTGACCGTCTGCGAGAGGTCGATCTTGCACAGGTCGAGGCCCAGATCGGCGGCGATCACCTCGGCGGCCAGGCTCTTGCCGGTGCCGGGCGCGCCGCTGAAGAGGGCGGTGACGCCGGGCAGGGTGGCCGCGCCGATGGTCCAGTCCTCGCGCACGCGCGAGCGATAGCGCACGCGGGCGCAGAGGCGGCGCAGCAGGCGCAGCCGGTCCTCCGGCAGCACCAGGTCCGCCCAGCTGGCGCGCGGCGCGACCAGGCGCAGGTCGGTGGCCCGCGCCCGCACGGCCAGGCGCGCGGCGCGCTGCAGGTCCGTCCCGCGGGCCAGACCCCGGCGCGCCTCCGCCTCGGCCGCCGTGGCCCGCGCCGCTTCCTCGATGTCTTGAGCGGATAGGCCCGAGGTCTCGGCCAGGGCGCGTACTATGTCGTCGTCGGCGGCGATACCGTGCGCGTCGGCGGCGCGCCGCCACTGCGCCAGACGGTCGGCCACGCGCGGCGGCGGGACCTCCACGCGCACGCTCCCTGCCTCGGCGGCCACGTCGGCGCCGTCCAGCAGCAGCACCGGGTGGGGGTAGTCCGCCAGCACGCGCTGGACGTCCGCCGCGTGCGGCCCGCCGGGCACCAACAGCGCGCTCGTCCGCTGGAGGCAGGGCAGCCAGTCGCGCAGCAGCGCCGCGACCAGCAGGCGGCGCAGCGGCTCCGCGCCCTGCTCGGGCGCGGCCAGGCGTTCGCCGTCGAGCAGCAGCAGCGGCCGGCCTAGGTGTGCCGCGGCGTCCACCGCCGCCTCCAGGCAGGCCGGAGCGTCCGTCCCCTCCACCACCAGGGGCCCGGCCCGTCCCGGCCCGCGGGACCCCTCCCGCGACGACCCCAGCGCGCCCTCGACGCGGGCCAGGAGCGCTGCCAGCACCGTGTCCGACCCCATGCCGGGCGCATGGGGAGACGCAACGTGCGGTGCGAGCACGCGGGCGGCGCTCCCCAGGGCCGGGTCCAGCGCCCGCGCCCCGCGCAGCCCCCACAGGACCGCGGGGTCCAGCGTCACCGCCCGCCGGATCAGCGCCCCGGGCTCGTCGGACATTTCTCCCGCCCGTCCGGCCCCGGGCGCGTCGGCCAGGCGTATCAACCCCCAGCGGCGCAGCGGGGCGTGCGGGGCAACGACGTCGAGCAGGTCAGGCGCGCGCGGGTCGCCCGGCGCCAGCAGCGCCAACGCCAGCGCCACCGAGGACCGCGCACCCCCCTGGTTATCGTGCAGCACGTCGATCAGGCGGGCGCACAGGTCATCTGTCTCCGCGGCCAGGGTTAGCGCCAGGAGAGCGGTCTCCAGGCTTGTCAGGCCCAGCCCCGCGCGGGCGCGCGCCAGCGGCGAATCGGCGGCCTGGGGCGGCAGGACATAGAGCGGGCGCGGCAGATGTGCGCCCACCAACGGGAGCGACTGGCGCGCCAGCGCCGCGCTCAGGTCATCCGGGCGCGGGCGCTGGCCGCGCAGCGCGTCCAAGAGGGGCGGCGCGCCGCCCAGCAAGGCCCGCGCCAGCGCATCCAGCGCCGCCCGGATCGCCTCGGTCGCCGCGCGGACATCGGGGTGCGGGGAGGGCTGGGTCTGTCCGCATGCGCTGTCGTCGGAATCCATCCTGCTTTTTCTGCCCCTGGTAGAGTCGGTGGCAATCGTCCCTCTATACTACCCCATCATCAGGTTTTTCGCCATGACCAGAGACGGTAAGACGGTACCGCAGGGCTCGTGAAACGTCGGCGACTGGCGTTTCTGCAGTCCGGGTGAGCGCCCAGCGTCCGCGGCGCACAATTCACGGACCCTGGACGGTACGACGCTCCCGCGTTCGGCCCCTGTTCCACGGGGCGCGTCCACGGAGTAGGTCCCATGCCCTATCATGTCGGCCCCTGTTCCACGGGGCGCGTCCACGGAGTAGGTCCCATGCCCTATTATGAGGGAAACGTGTGCGGAGACACACGACGACGACTTGAAGGACTGTATGAACGTATGACCAAGACCGACACGTCGCGCCAGGCCGCGTCCCAGGCCGCGCCCCAGGCGATCACCCGCAAGAGCGAGAACTTCGAGAAGTGGTATACCGACGTGGTGCGCAAGGCCGAGTTGGCGGACTATTCGGCGGTGCGCGGCTGCATGATCATCCGCCCCTACGGCTACGCCCTGTGGGAGAACGTGCAGCGCGCCCTCGACGATATGATCAAGGCCACGGGCCATCAGAACATGTATTTCCCCCTGCTGATCCCGCGCTCGTACCTGACCAGGGAGGCCGAGCACGTGGAGGGCTTCGCTCCCGAGGTGGCCTGGGTCACGCACGCCGGCGGCGAGGAGCTGGAGGAGTGGCTGGCGGTGCGCCCGACCTCCGAGACGATCATCTGCTCGACCTACGCCAAATACATCCAGTCCTGGCGCGACTTGCCCGTGCTGATCAATCAGTGGGCCAACGTGATGCGCTGGGAGATGCGCACGCGCCTATTCCTGCGCACCACGGAGTTCCTGTGGCAAGAAGGCCATACCTTCCACGCCACGGCCGAGGAAGCCGCCGTGGAGACCGATAAGATGCTCGACGTCTACGCGACGTTGGCCGAGGAGTGGCTGTCCATCCCCGTGATCCGGGGCCGCAAGACCGAGGCCGAGAAGTTCGCCGGCGCCGACTACACGCTCTCCATCGAGGCCATGATGGGCGACGGCAAGGCCCTGCAGTCCGGCACCTCGCACAACCTGGGGCAGAACTTCACGCGCGCCTACGAGATCCTGTTCCAGGATAAGGACCTCGCGCGCAAGAATCCCCACCAGACCAGCTGGGGCCTGTCCACGCGCATCATCGGCGGCATCATTATGGCCCACGGCGACGACAGCGGCCTGATCCTGCCGCCGCGCGTGGCGCCCTATCAGGTGGTGGTGGTACCCATCTTCCGCAAGGATGAGGAGCGCGCCACCGTCGAGGCCGCGGTCGAGCGCGTGCGCGCCGCGCTGCCGCGCGAGGTGCGCCTGCACGTCGATTGGCGCGAGGAGACGCCCGGCTACAAGTTCAACGACTGGGAGCTCAAGGGCGTGCCCGTGCGCATGGAGCTTGGCCCCAAGGACGTGCAAAAGGAGCAGGTCGTGCTGGTGCGGCGCGACACGCGGGCCAAGGAGTTCGTGCCCGTGGCGGAGCTGCCGGCGCGCCTACCGGCCCTCCTCGATGAGCTGCAGCGCGACCTCTACGCCCGCGCGTTGACCTTCCGCCAGGAGCATACCGTGCGCCTCGACGACTACGAGGCCCTCGTCGCCGCGTTCCAGCGCGACAAGGAGACCGACGGCGACGAGGGCGAGAGTAGACCGGGCGCCGAGCCGGGCGTGTTCGTCGAGGCGCACTGGTGCGGTAGCCCGGAATGCGAGGCGAAGGTCAAGGAGCAGACCAAGGCCACCATCCGCAACATTCCCTTCGACGCGCCCGACGAGCAGGGCCCCTGCATCGTCGACGGCCAACCGGGCATCGGCAAGCGCGTTGTCTTTGCCAAAGCGTACTGATTAAGTGACGAGCGGTTAGTGGCTAGTGACGAGTGAGGTCGGACGAGGGACGAGTGAATAGTTCCCATGGGCGCCTGCATCGGGCATTCTCCCCTCGCCCGCGCACGGGCGAGGGGTCGGGGGTGAGGGTTGCCCTGCGCACGGGAGAGTGCGCTGGACCGTCGAACCTGCGGCTAGGGGTCGAGGGGAGGGGCCAGTCAGCCATGGGCCATGGTGAAGGTTGCTCTCGATGATCGATAGCTCCGTCCCGGATCTGGTCCCCTATCTGCTGGGCCTTGGCCGCCATGCGTATCGCGATGGGGCCATCGAGCGCTACGACCGCTTGCATGAGGCGGCGCGCGGCCTGGCAGCCCTTGAGGACGGCGAGGGCGTGGCCTTGCGCCTTGCCGCGACCCTCAGCGCCGTCGACAGGGTCCTGGCCGCGCTGCTGGCGGCGGCGGTGCGCGAGTGCGTGGATGCGACCGGCAACGCAGTCAACCTGTTCGACGACGAGGACGATCGGCCGCCCCTTGCCGACGATCTCTGGCCGCGCCTCTCCGACGAGGCCTACTTCGCCGTGGCGCGGGCGCAGGGGCGCCTGGGCGACTTCCTGTGCTTCTGGGACTGGTTCGTGATCCCCGCCATGACTGGGCTGGCCGACGCGGCTGAGCGGCATCGCCTGGTCGGCGCCTACCTACGCGGGTTGCCCGAGGGCGATGCGCGCGCGGGTGTCCACATGGCCGTACTCTCCCTGTTTGAGGCCAGCGAGGAGCAGGCCGCCGTGGCGCTGGCCTTCTGCAACAACCTGCGTCTGCAAGAGGGCAACAACGCGCTTTGTGAGAGCGCGGCCGAGCGCCTGCTATGGGCGGCCGAGAGCGGCGAGTTGGGGCGCTGCCAGAACGAGTACGTCGACCTCGCGGCGCAGGTCGTGGCCGCGCTAGGTCGTTGGGGGGTAGACGAGGCTTTGCCCTTTTTTCAGGTGCTGCTGCGCCATCCGCCGACCTCTTTCTCGCCGCTGGCCCGCGCCCACCTGCGCCGCGCCGTGCTACAACTGGAAAGCGGCCACGAGTAGTCCTGTGGACGAAGGCGGCCACGTCGAGCTTCTCGAGCTGGTCGTGGGCCTCGGGCTCCAGGAGCTTGCCGAACACGACGACCCGGCTGTGCGGGCTGGCCGCGCGCAGGTCGCGCACAAGCGGCACGAGCCGCATGCCCGCCAGGTCGGAGGCGACGAGGATGAGGTCCGGCTGCTCGTGCGCCGCGACCTGCAGGGCGGGTTCGCGCCGTTGCACGTTGGCGACGACGCGCTGGCGCGGCGCTACTACCCGCGCGTGCTGGCTTACCTGACGCGCCAGGTCGGCGACGGCGAGCGGGCGCGGGACCTGACCCAGGACGCCTTCTACCGCGCCTTCCGCGGGTTGCGCCAGTTGCGTACCCCGCGCCTGTTCGCCGCCTGGCCGTACCGCATCGTGGCCACGACCGTCGCGGACGCGTATCGCCGCCAGCAGCGCGCGCCGCCCACGCTCTCCCTGGAGCGGCTCCCGACGCCGCCCGCGACGGAGCCCCCTGACCTGACCCGCCTGCTGGTCGGCCAGGCCCTGGCCGCGCTGGAGCCGGGCGACCGCACCATTCTGGTGATGGATGGCGTCTGGGGCCTCTCCGAGCGGGAGATCGCGACGGCCCTGGGCATCTCGCGCGACGCGGCGCACCAACGCCTGCGGCGCGCCAAACAGCGGTTCCGGGCGCGGTATCCTGGAGGGGACGTATAAGCAAGGAAGGGGGAGGAGAGACGATGGACCGCTCAGCGGAGCAGGCGAGCGAGACGCTGACCGACGACGAGGTGCGCCGGCTGCTGCGCGACAGCAACCCGGAACTGCCGGAGGACCCGCCGGGGCAGGCCGAACTGCTGGCGTGGCTGGCGCGGGAGACGCGCGATCGGCTGCGCCTGGACCGCCTGTGGGTGCTGGTGATGGCCCTGCCGCTTAAGGGGGCGCTCCTCGGACGCGCCCTGCGGCCGGGGACGAGCGGACGCGCGCGGGCGGCGGCGTTGATCGCCGTCGGGACAATCACGAGCGAAACGCTGCGCTATATGCTGCGGCGAAAGTCATGAGTCGAGGCGCGCCAACTCCACGCCGACGTAGTCGCGTGATCCTGCGGGCCATGGCCGACGACGAGGCGCGGCCCATGCGCGGCGTGGAGGCCTCGGCCCTGGGCATGACCGGTGCGGCCGGCGCCTACGAGACGTTGGTGGCGCTGCTGGGCTCCGACGAGCACAGCCTGATGGCCGGCGCCATCGACGGACTGGCCGAGTTGGGCGACTCGCGCGCCTTGCCCCTGCAAGCCCTGCTCGCCAGCAACCGCCTCGACGAGCGCACCGCGCGGCGCCAGGCTGGCCCTGATCAGCCCGCGCAACCGCCACTAACTGACGGGAACACGGTATTACAACGTCGCTCCGCTCGCACGGCTCTTTGTACAGTCTACAAAGAGGCCGTCCAGCCCACGGAACCTGGTAGCTACGCGCCTGCTTTCGGGTCGTTCGCATGGCCCCAAAGATAGGTGACGTTGTAGCACTAAGGCGATAGCCGCTTATACACCGAGAAGGAAGGCGCATGCGTAAACGCTTGGTCATCGTTCTGCTCGTCATTGGTGCGGCAGGTGCGTCGGGGTTTATCGTCTTCCTCGTGCGGCCCCCGGCGGTCGATGGCCACGTATATACTGTGGCACAGATCCAGCAAGGATTGGCGCACGATCCACGGCGGTGGGTAGGGCGGACGGTGCTCGTCCGAGGTCGCGTGGTCCAGGCGTCATGGATGACCGCGGCGCCTGTCCGTCGCCTTGTGGGTGCACAGCTTCACATAGAATGTTACCGACCGGGAGCGGGCGAGTGTGCCCCTCCTCTTCTCCTTCGCTATCAACGGCCAGGGACAGTAACTCATCTGCTGCTCGCGGGACAAACCTACCCCTACGGCCCGGTGGTGTATGTGTCACCGCCGCAGACGCCGCCCGCCATCGATCTCATACGCCGTGTGCCCCTCCTTGGGCGCCTCATCAGTGCACCTCAATCCGTCTATTGGGGTCCGTACGTGGTCTACCGCCTCCAGATCCTCAAAAAAGACGCTGCATCCTGTCTGCGGTCGGAGTTGGCCTGGTCTTGGCCGTCGGCGTGCGACGACGCGGCCCTCACGTATGAGTCTCCGTGATCGACAGAGGACTCGTCACGGCTGACACAAGCCGTGGCGAGACCTCTGTTTGACGTGCTTAGTCTGGATTTCGCACGATGATCATTATCGTCAAGTAGGGGTCTGAACAGGCCGTTTTCGCCCCAAGCACGGCATCGAAACGCCGGCAATGCCGCCAAAACGGACGGTATTCCGGCCTTGGCCCGGCAATTTTATCTCCGTGCGAAATCCAGACTTAGCTAGATAGCATGATGTGCGGCGTCATACCGTTACATTGCTACTACCTGCTACCGTCTTGTCCGTACAGCCTACCAGCCATCGTTAACGACGTCGTATGAAACCATATATCCACCTGAGCATGCGCTGTTGTCCCACAAGGCCGGTGTGGTCGCAACAGCTCGTGAGGCCGCGATGGCGTAGTTGTTGAACGACGCGGTGTGAGGAAGGCCAGCACATATTCCCGCAGGGTCGTTGTCGTAGGCGATGAGGTTATCATCGAACAGGGCGGTGGCATTGTACTTCCAAGCACCGCTCGGCCCGCTTATGTACGATACTGTATCCTGGCCCGCGTACTTAGTGGAGCACGAAGGGTCTTGGGTGTAAGCTTGATCCACTTGTACCCTCGCCGAGGATGCTCCAGGCTGCCCTGGTACCCCGAAGTTAACGGTCGCTTGTACGATGGCATGATAGGTAGTGCCTGGAGGGCAATCTGTGTTAGGACGTATTGTGTTAGCTAGAATGTGCGGTGAGGACTGAGGCAACGCTACAACCCTATGCACAAACTGGTCTCGCTCCGCTGGGCTGGCGTTCTCCGGCACGTACTGCATGTGGGCTGCCTCTGCGGCCACCCGATCGACGAGAATCACCTGCACAACGGTTCCTGCAGCGCAAGATCCGTCGTGCCGCTTGAGCAGCGTCCCTTGCTCATCGACGGCGCTCCATGTCGCCGTGCATGAGGGTTGCGCGGTCATGTCGGTTGCAACCCAGACACGATCACTGTCGCGGGGCGTTTGCGCGTGGGTGTGGACCGGCATCGCGGTCGCAATGCTTAACAGCACGGTGGTCAGGACCACAACCTCACGAACGAATGACTGTCGGGCTTTCATCGGTCATCTCCTTAGCTACTGCACGTTGGCTGCTGCATGTTGGCTGCAATCGACAGCGACTGCGTATGCAGCACCATCGATGTGCTTGCCCGATCACTGCCGGCCGGTTGGTTCCGGGAAGCACAACTGTACAATACACGAAGGGCGAGGGGCGACGGTACCGGGAAATCCGCAATTTTGGCTGTGGAAACCCACGAATCGCCACTTCACGGGACGAAGCCCAGGCGCTGGGCCACCATCCCGAGCATAAACAGGGTCGGCACCTCGAACTTCTCTTTGAGCACGAAGATGCGGTCCTCGATGGTGCGCCGGCTGACCCCTTCGGCCACGGCGATCTGCCCTTCAGTCCACCCGCGCGTCAGGCCCCGCAGGGTCGCCCTCTCTTTCTCCGTGAGCACAGGGTACGCTTCCCCGCGCGGCCAGCGGCGGCGCTCGGGTTCGCACAACACACGCACCACCCCCATGCTTGCGGCCCACACCTCACCATCGCGCACGGCTTCGACCACGGTGCGCAGCCGCTCGGCCGTCACGCACGGCCATTGGAGGAAACCGGCGAGGTCGTTGGCGAGTTGCCGGTGCTCCTCCGGCTCCAGGAGGCGCCCGATCATGATGATCTGGCTCGTGGGGCTGGCGGCGTGCAGGTCGCGGGCCAAGGGTACGGGCGCGACATCGGCCTGGTCGGAGGCCATGAAGATCAGATCGGGCTGCTCTTTCTCGGCAAGGCGCAGGCCTGGCTCTGGCTGTTGGACATCCTCGACAATCTGCAGGTCCGGCCATTCGCGCAAGGTCGCGCGCAGGCGCGTCCAGTAGAAAGTCGCGGGCCGGATAAGTAAAACGGTGGTGGGCTGCATCTGCTCCGCCTTTCTACGCAGCGGGCGGGGCGACTACCTTCGCGTCGAGGGGCCCGCTGCATCTCCCTATCTATGAAAGATGCTCAGGCTCCTCCAAATGGGACAGGCAATTTTCGTTAGCGCGCAAAAGTCCTGGGGGCGCGGGCGTCCCGCCCGTCCCGGGTCCAACGCCTAATCGTTACCCACATCTCAAAACGGCACTACATGTAGTGGGCAAAGACACGTGCCATCTACTACATATAGTGTCCTACTTGACCAATAATCGACTTGTGGGTAAGGGTTAGGGTCCAACGCGGGGACGGGCGGGACGCCCGCGCCCCCAGATGATCCCAGACCTTCTGCGCGCCAACCAATTTTTCGCTCAGGGGCGTTATGCTGGAGAGAGGGACGACGAGGGCGACCGACGGGGACGAACGGGGCGTCGCGTGGGGGAATCCGCGCCGGAGCAACCGCTATCCGATGAGGCCCTGGTGCGGGCGACGCTCACCGGCCAGAGGGGAGCCGACGACGCGCTGGCGCGGCGCTACTATCCGCGCGTCCTGGCCTACCTGACACGCCAGCTTGGCGACCGCGAGCGGGCGCGGGACCTGACCCAGGACGCTTTCTACAGCGCCTTCCGCGGGCTGCGCCAGTTGCGTACCCCGCGCCTGTTCGCCGCCTGGCTGTACCGCATCGTGGCCGCCACGGTCGCGGACGCCTACCGCCGCCAACGGCGCGCGCCGCCAATGCTCTCCCTGGAGCGACTCCCGACGCCGCCCGCGACGGAGCCCCCTGACCTAACCCGCCTGCTGGTCGGCCAGGCCCTGGCCGCGCTGGAGCCGGGCGACCGCACTATCCTGGTCATGGACGGCGTCTGGGGCCTCTCCGAGCGGGAGATCGCGACGGCCCTCGGCATCTCGCGCGACGCGGCGCACCAACGCCTGCGGCGCGCCAAACAGCGGTTCCGGGCGCGGTATCCTGGAGGGGACACATAAGCGAGGAAGTGGAACCCCTCCGTCGCCTCGTGGCGCCGCGCCTGCGCCGCCGTCGGCCGCGACCTGGCGCCGGCCGAGTGGAGCGCGTTCATCGGTGCGGACATCCCCTATCGTCGCACCTGCCCTGATGTGTCTGCCTAACAATAATTGACAAATGCGCGGGCAGATAATAAGCTAGATAAATAGTAAAGTGGGAAAGTTGCATGAAGAAGCGTTCTCTGTTTCTACTCCTGTGTCTTATCGCCATCGCGGGCTTGATCGCACTCGCATTCTCAGGGCGTTGGCGCGAGCGAACGTATACTGTGCAAGAGGTGTTAGCCGGATTGCGCTCCCATCCGAGCGATTGGGTCGGAAGAACGGTCACTGTCAAAGGTTACTTGATGGAGATAAACGGACTTTGCGCTTCGTCCGCTTGCCCGAAAGTGTCGCAGTGGGCTTGGACATCTCAGTCCCCGCAGGTAACCGCATGGGAAGAACTGCGCTCAGACCACAATAATTTTGCGGCGAACTCTATTCTAATATTGCGCCGTTTTGTCCCGCTGTCGCCGTCGCCGCAACCTAACCGCTTGCACAGTTTGATCGCACGGATTCCGGGTATCGGCGCCACGTTGGCCGATATCGTGTCGCCCCTGCCCACCCCGGTCCCGACGCCCCACTGGGGAAGCCGGGCAACGTATCGTATTGTTCTACTCTCGGGTGCCCCATGTATGTCGTCTAAGCTATACACTCCATACATGAACTGCGGACCACAAGGGGTACGTTCCTAATGGGAGCGCGAGGGATCGCTCCCTTGCCCCCGTTAGGAGCGTACCCCGTCGAGCTCAGCTAGGCCCTATTACGGCGCCGTCGCATAAGCTGTGTTGGTGCACACACCACCGCCGTATTGGGAGGTGCCCGTACACGTGTAGAACGAATAGTTATGACCGGAGGTCAGATTGTTGACCCGGACGGTCTGGGTGCTACTTCCCGAGAGCGAGAAACCGTAGGGTGTACCGGGCGGCTGCGTCCCGGTATTTTGGTCCATGATGTACAAGTATGCGGCCTGACCGCTGAAGCAGGAGTAGTTGAAGCTGGTTATGATGGTCCCTGTGCCGTAGGGGATTGCCTGTTGATTCGAGACCGAAGGGCTACACGCCTCGGCGACAGACGGTACTCCGCCCAAGGGATGGGCAAGGCGCGAGCCTGCTGGAGTGAGAGAGAACGCTGTCAAGCCGAGACCGAGAGTCGTCGCGTATGCCGCGCGGCGCATCCATCGAGTCATCATGTTGGTCCGCAGGGTCATTTCATTCTGGACCAGCAGGGGCCACCACCGTGGTAGGGGCGTGTTGCATACGCCCTGGCCGCACCCGCGAGGGCGTATGCAATACGCCCTGGCCGCACCCGCGAGGGCGTATGCAATACGCCCCTACGCATCGTATGATCAACAATGAAATGACCCTGTGTTGGTCCGTCCTTTGCTTGCTAGGGACGGCGCACCCGCGTACAATAGACGCGGGATCGACCGTCATCGGTAGGTTCCGTCCACCCTGGGGACGTGTTGGCCCATGTCCCCAAGGGTTTTTATCCTCTGAATGGTGTCTTCGCTCTGGATGTGCTATGCCCCAATCTGTCTGTGTGGTCACCTCCTGTCCTCGCAGCGCCCGTGCTACCCTCCGTAGCTACGTCTCTATCTTCGCACTCGCCTCTGACCACTCGATAGCCCAAAGCCTGACCACTTGCCTGAGCACTGGATGACCTTTGGCTGACGATTGCCTGATCGTCGCATAGCCAAAAGCCTGACTGGCTAATGACGTGCGCACAGGCGAAAGGCTAACCTGACGATGACCGGCTTACAGTCCGGTTGGATCAAGCCGCAGTTGGTCGTACAGAGCGGCCGTCTCGGGCTCCGGCAGGGCGTCGAACTCGTGTTGCAGGGCGCGCGCGCATAGGTGGTACTGGCGCAACGCCTGACCGCGCGCCCCCTGACGCGCGTAGCAACGCATCACCCAACGATGGGCGTCTTCGTGACAGGAATCGTGCGCCAGCAGGCGCTGGGCGTAGGCCAGACAACCCGTGTCGTCGCCCAGCTGATAGCGATAGGCGGCAAGGCGCGCCAGCAGCGTCAGATAGCGGCCGCGCAGGCGCTCCCGCTCCGCCATCGCGTACGTGTCTTCGGAGGCCGTATGCAGATCACCGTGATAGATGTTCAGCGCGCGCTCACAGGACAGGGTAGCCTCGCCGGGGTCGCCGGCACGGAACTGAGCCTCACCGCTGTCTGCCAGGGCATCGAAGAGCGTTACATCCGCGGTCACGCCGGCCGCGGCATTGAGCCGATACGCGCCGTATGTGTGCAGGATCAGCGGGGCATCGTGAAGCCCTCTTGTCCGTCGCCTAGACAGTTTGTAGATGAGGGTGCTTAGCGCTTGACCTGCCAGGTCGGCGGGAGAGTCGGGCCAGAGCAGCGCCAGGAGCGTCTCGCGCGCGATGGCCTGGCCCGCCCGTACCGCGAGGATGCTCAGCAAGGCGGCGACCTTGCTGTCGCTATGCACTGTGATCGGACGCCCCGCCTCGAGCAGGCGGAAGGGGCCGAGGAGACAGATGAGCACGGGCCACGTGGTCTCGTCGACGGTCGGGGGCGGACGAGTATCCCGCGTCACATAATTCTGCATCCGGGTCCTCCTTTGGCCTGGCCCGCGGTCGCAGTAGAGGACAAGTCTTGAGTGAGGATGAGCCTGCCCTGCTCGTGTGCCGCGACGCGCACGGCAGGCTCACGCCGTTGCACATCGGCGACGACGCGCACCTCCGGCCAGTCCGCGAGGGTGGCGCGCAGGCCGACCCAGTTGAGGTTGTCGGACGAGATGAGCAGAACGGCGGTGGGCTGCATCTCTTTAACTATCCTTCCAGCAGTGGGCGGGGCGACAACCTTCGCGTCGTGGGTCCCGCTGCACCTCCCTATCTATAAAAGATGCTCGGGCTCCCCGAAATGGGACAGGCAATATCCGTCTGAGGGCGTTATGCTGGAGAGAGGGACGACGAAGGCCGCCGGCAGCGACGAACGGGGTGTCGCGTGGGGGAATCCGGGCCGGAGCACCTGCTATCCGATGAGGCCCTGGTGCGGGCCACGCTCGCCGGCGAGAAGGGGGCCGACGATACGCTGGCCCGGCGCTACTATCCGCGCGTCCTGGCCTACCTGACGCGCCAGCTCGGCGACCGCGAGCGGGCGCGGGACCTGACCCAGGACGCCTTTCTCGCCGCTTTCCGCGGGCTGCGCCAGTTGCGTACCCCGCGCCTGTTCGCCGCCTGGCTGTACCGCATCGTGGCCACGACCGTCGCGGACGCGTATCGCCGCCAACAGCGCGCGCCGCCCACGCTCTCCCTGGAGCAGCTCCCGACGCCGCCCGCGACGGAGCCCCGGCCCTGACTCGCCTGCTGGTGAGCCAGGCCCTGGCCGCGCTGGAGCTAGGTGATCGCGCCATCCTGGTGATGGATGGCGTCTGGGGCCTCTCCGAGCGGGAGATCGCGACGGCCCTCGGCATCTCGCGCGACGCGGCGCACCAACGCCTGCGGCGCGCCAAACAGCGGTTCCGGGCGCGGTATCCTGGAGGGGACGCATAAGCAAGGAAGGGGGAGGAGAGACGATGGACCGCTCAGCGGAGCAGGGGCAGGCGAGCAGCATACTGACCGACGACGAGGTGCGCCGGCTGCTGCGCGACAGCAACCCGGAACTGCCGGAGGACCCGCCGGGGCAGGCCGAACTGCTGGCGTGGCTGGCGCGGGAGGCGCGCGATCGGCTGCGCCTGGACCGCCTGTAGGTGCTGGCCGTGGCCCTGCCGCTTAAGGGGGCGCTCCTCGGACGCGCCCTGCGGCCGGGGACGAGCGGACGCGCGCGGGCGGCGTTGATCGCCGTCGGGACAATCACGAGCGAAACGCTGCGCTATATGCTGCGACGAAAGTCATGAGTCGGAGTGCGCCAACTCCACGCCGACGTAGCCGCCCGACCTCACTCGTCACTAACCACTAACCACTCGTCACTCGTAACGGCAGGGCCAGCGCAAAGGTGCTGCCGGCGTCCCCGCTGTCGGCCAGCCACAGCCGTCCCCCGTGCTGCTCCGCGATGGCCCGGCTGATGTATAAGCCCAGACCGAAGCCGGGGACGCCCCGCGCGGCGGCGTTGGCGGCGCGCCCAAAACGCTCGAAGAGGGCATCGCGGTCTTCCAGGGGGATGCCGATGCCGCGGTCGCGGATGGAGACCAGGACCTCATCGTCGGTGACACTGGCAGGCTCCGTCGCGCCGCCGTCCGCGGCGCCAGTTGTCTCCGCTGCCTCGACGGGCGGATCGGTCGCGGAGCGCGGGGAGCGGGGAGCGGTCCGCACCTCCACGTCGATGGCGCCGCCCATCAGGCTGTACTTGATAGCGTTGGTGAGCAGGTTATCCAGCACCTGGTCGAGGCGCCGCGCGTCGCCGTCGATCCACAATGCGGTGGCGCTCTCGCCGGTCTCGCCAACGGCTGGCCCGCCCAGGCGCAGCGTATGCGCGGCCGTCGTGGCCTGCAAGCGATCGACGGCGCTACGCAGCAGCGGCATAAGGTCGAGCGGCGCGCGCCGTAGCTCCAATTGCTGGCCCTGGATGCGCGACACGTCGAGCAGGTCGTTCACCAGGGCGACCAGGCGGTCGATCTGCGCCTCGGCCTGGCCAAGCCCTGCCAATGCGCGCTCCCGATCGAGGTTCTCGCGCCGCAGCCGCTGCGCCGTCAGTTGCACCAAGCCCTTGATGCTGGTGATGGGCGTGCGCAAATCGTGGCTGACCATGGAGATAAAGTCGTCGCGGCCCTGCTCAACCTCCTTGAGGCGAGCCACGGTCCGCTCCAATTCGGCCGTGCGCTGGTCCGACTGCCGCACCAGGTCTTCGATGCGCGCGGCGCGCGCGGCAAGCTCATGGCGTTGCGCCTGGAGTTGCTCGTTGCGCGCGGTCAGCCGCGTGGCCTCATCGCGCAGCGCCTCGTTTTGCGGACGGAGCTCCGCCGTCTGGGCGCGCAGCAGATCGTTCTCCAACTCCAGCGCCTGGACCTGCTCGCGCTCTAACGCCGCGGCCAACTCCCCCGGAGCCCGGCCATCCTCGCCCGCATCCACGGCAACCTCCCCCCGCCTAACAGCATAGGTCAGGGGGCGTCACCAGGCAACCGGACCATTGTCGGCGCACCCATAGGCCCATTAGCGCTTGGGCTTGGCCACGTCCACCTCGACGCGTCGGCCGCGCAAGGTCGTGCTATTGAGCGTCTGCAGCACCCGGTCGGCGTCGCTGTTCGGCACCTCCACGAAGGCGAAGTTATCGTACAGGTCGATCGACCCAACCCGGTTGCCGGGCAGGCCGGCCTCGTTGGCAATGGCGCCGACGATGTCCATAGGGCGGATACCGGCGCGACGCCCGGCGTGGATAAACAGGCGCGTCATGCCCACCTCGACGCCCGCATCGGCGGCGGAGGAGCGCGGACCCTGATCCGTGCTATGGCCATTGCCATTGCGGCTGGGCGTGGCGGCGGCCTCGGCGCGCATCAACGTCCCGTCGCCGAGCACCTTGAAGGCCGCCGCCGCGATGTCGACCGGATTGTAGTCGTCGCCCAGCGACTCGACCATCGACAGGTAGGGGTCGAGACCCCCCTCGTCGATAGCGGTGCGGATCTGGTCGAGCACCGCCTCGCGCTTGCGCGCGGCCACGTCCGCCGGGGACGGCAGGCGCATGCGCACCAGCCGGCGTCCGATCACGCGCTCGATGGTGCGCAGCTGGCGCTGCTCGCGCGGCGTCACCAGCGTGATGGCGTCGCCCTCGCGCCCGGCCCGGCCGGTGCGGCCGATGCGGTGCACGTAGGACTCCGGGTCCCAAGGGATGTCGTAGTTGATGACGTGGCTGACGTCCGGGATGTCGAGGCCGCGTGCGGCCACGTCGGTGGCAACCAGGATCTCGACCTGGCTGGCGCGGAAGCGGTTCATCACGCGGTCGCGCTGCGTCTGGTTGAGGTCGCCGTGCAATACCTCGGCCGAGTAGCCGCGGCCCTGCAGGCTCTCGCAGAGGGTGTCGGCCTCGCTCTTGCGGGCGCAGAAGATGATGGTCGAGGCCGGCGTCTCGAAGTCCAGGATGCGCGTCAGCGCGTCGAGCTTCTCGCGGCCGGAGACATCGTAGTAGACCTGGCGCACCAGCGGCACGGTCATCTTCTCGTTCTCGATCGTCACCCGCGCGGGGTCGCGCATGTAGCGGCGCGCCAGCGCGACGATGCGCGGCGGTATGGTGGCGGAGAACAGGCCGGTCTGCCGATCGGCGGGGACCTGCTCGAGGATAAACTCGATATCCTCGATGAAGCCCATGTCCAGCATCTCGTCGGCCTCGTCCAGAATGACGGTGCGCACCTGGTCGAGTGCGAGCGTGCCGCGCCGGATGTGGTCCATGATGCGTCCTGGCGTGCCGATGACCACCTGGACGCCGTTGCGCAGCGCGCGCAACTGCCGCTCGATGGGCTGGCCGCCGTAGACGGCCAGCGAGGAGACGCCCTTGCGCTTGCCCATGCGGTGCAACGCCTCGGCCACCTGCACGGCCAGCTCGCGCGTGGGGGCCAGGATGAGGGCCTGGGGGTAGTTGGCGGCGCTATCGAGGCACTGCAGGATAGGCAGCCCGAAGGCAGCCGTCTTACCGGTCCCGGTCTGCGCCTGGGCGATGACGTCACGCCCCTGCAGCATCAAGGGAAGGACGTGCTCCTGGACGGGCGTGGCCTCTTCGAAGCCCAGGTCGGCGATTGCTTGCAGGATCTCAGGGTCGAAAGAAAACGTTGTAAAGGGTGTTGGCATTGATCGCTCCAGGTGAAATCCGGCCCCGGAGACGGACGTGAAGACGTCAAAAGGGTCGGTGACAGGGAAAACAGAAAAAGGGCCTCACGCCTGAGGCCCGCACGCCGATCAGTATGATCACGTGTCTTGCGTGATGTGTGGGTGCGTGATGGTCGTTCGGAGAGGGGAATCCGCCCGTGGGCAGACTAGTCCCATACTTTATTAAGTATATCAGGTTGAGCAGCGGCTTTTGCATGACTGGGACGGGAAGTTGTGATCGGCGTAGCATAGGGGCATGATGTATCGATCCGCCGGACTCGTAGGACCGCGAACACCGCGGCGAACGCTGCCACGACGCCGGCGGACACGGCGCGCTGGATGGCGTCGCCCAATCCTCGCGCTGATGGGCCTGACGCTGCTCGGCGGCCTCGTCTCCTGGCTCATCTCGCTGCAACTCGTCGGCGCGCCCGATCCCTATGGCGTGGGCGCGCTGGCCATCGCCCGGTTCCACCAGCAGTACCCGCGCGCCATCCTGCTCAGCGTCCGCGTGGCGCGGACAAACGTAGGTTGGATAGGAGAGTGCGAGGGCATCGCCATGCTACAAGGTGAGTGGGTCACCCAGGGCGTCATGCGGCCCAACGGCATGGTCTACCTGGACCGCCAGGGACGCGGGCACGGCCTCTGGATCGTCGACGCCGAGGTCGCGCGCGGCCCACGCGCCCCCGGCACCCGCCCGCCCTGGCCTCAACTCCTCCCCTTCGGCCCGTCACACCCCCTGTGGGGCAGCCTTCAGTGAAGTGGCTAGTGACGAGTGATTAGTGACGAGTGAGGTACGTGGCTGGTGATCAGAGTAGTGAGGGAGGAGGCAGCCGTGCTGCTGTTGCCGCGACGGCCAAGGCTGGCATCTGTCCTACCTTACTCGTCACTCGTCACTAACCGCTAACCACTCCCGTCCCACCTCACTCGTCACTAGCCACTAACCACTAGCCACTTAGTCACTCCCGTCCTACCTCACTCGTCACTAGCCACTAGCCACTAATCACTCGTTCGTCGCTCTGGTACTGCAGCTCGTAGAGGTTGCGGTAGACGCCGGCGCGGGCCAGCAGTTCGTCGTGCGTGCCCTGCTCCACCACGCGACCCTTGTGCAGCACGATGATGCGGTCGACGTTGCGGATAGTGGAGAGGCGGTGGGCGATGATGATCGAGGTGCGCCCCGTCATCAGCCGCGCCAGGGCATCCTGGATCAGCGCCTCGGTCTCGGTATCCACGCTCGACGTGGCCTCGTCCAGCACCAGCAGGATCTCCGGGTTAAAGGCGATGGCGCGGGCGAAGGTCAGCAGTTGCTTCTGCCCGACCGAGAGGCCCGCGCCGCGCTCGCGCACCGGCGTGTCGTAGTCTTGTGGCAGCGCGGAGATGAAGGGGTCGGCGTTGACGAAGCGCGCCGCGGCCCGCACGCGCTCGTCGTCGATGCCCTGCTCATGCAGGCGAATGTTGCCGCCGATGGTGCCGGTGAAGATGAAGGGGTCCTGCAGTACCACGCCGATGTGCCGCCGCAAGTCGCCTTGCGCCAGGTCGCGCACGTCGTGGCCGTCGATCAGCACCGCGCCGCGCTGCACGTCGTAGAAGCGCGACAGCAGCGAGATCAGCGAGGTCTTGCCCGCGCCGGTCGCGCCGACAAAGGCCACGCTCTCGCCCGGCCGGATATGGAACGAGACGTCCTTCAATACCCACTCCTCGGCGTTGTAAGCGAACCAGACATCGCGGAACTCCACCTCGCCGCGCACACCGTCGAGCATCGCTGGCCTGACCGGGTCGTCGACCGTCACCGGCTCGTCGATCACGTCGAAGATGCGCTCGCTGGCGGCCATGGCGGCCTGCAACAGGTTGTACTTCTCGGACAGGTCGCGGATGGGCATGAAGAAGCGGTCGACGTACGAGAGGAAGGCAAACAAGGCGCCCACCGACAGCGCATGGTTGACCACGTTGCCTCCGCCGTACCAGACCACCAGCGCGATGGAGAGCGCGGCCAGCACATTGACCGTGGGGTAGAAGAGGGCGAAGTAGAACAGCGAGCGCAGGTTGGAGGCCGTGTAGGCCCCGTTCAGACCCTCGAACGCGGCGAAGTTGCGCCGCTCGCGGTTGAACAGCTGCACCACCGTGGCCCCCGCGATGTTCTCGGCGGTGTAGGCGTTGAGGCGGGCCAGCCGCGTGCGGATTTGCCGATAAGACTCGCGCATGCGGTCGCGGAAGTAGCCCATGGCCAGCACGATCAGCGGCAGGGTGACGAACGTGACCAGCGCGAGCCGCCAGTTGACCAGCAGCAGCACGACGACGATGCCCAGGAGGGTGAAGATGTCGCCGAAGATGGCCACCGCGCCGTTGGTCAGCAGGTCGTTGAGCGCGTCCACGTCGTTGGTGAGGCGCGTGATCAGGCGGCCGACGGGGTTGCGGTCGAAGAAGGCCAGCGACAGGCGCTGCAGGTGCGAGAAAATCTCCATGCGCAGGTCGTACATCACGCGCTGGCCCAGGTAGCCCAGCAGCACTTGCTGGGCGTAGCGCAGGGCGAAGCCGGCCAGCAAGGCCAGCAAGTACCACATCGTCGCGGCCAGCAGCCCGCGCTCGTACCCGGCCAGGGCACTGCTACTCAAGGCGCCATGGGCCGCGTGCGTCGCCTGCGCCGCGCCGCACGTGCCGCTGCCGTCGGCGCGGCGCAGGGCGGGGCACACGTCGGCGTCGAGGGCGTTCTTGATAATGAACGGCCCGGCCAGATCGACCAGCGCGCCGAGCAGCAACAATAGGACGCCGGCGACGACGCCCAGGCGATAGGGGCGCAGGTAGGCCAGCAGGCGGCGCATCAGGCGTCCGTCGTAGGCCTTGCCCAGGATCTCGTCGTCCTGCAACTGTGTGGCCGGGGTGCTCATGCGTCCACGTCCAATTCTTCACTGAGCAGTTGGCGGCGATACATCGCCGCGTAGAGGCCGCCGCGGGCCACCAGCTGGGTATGCGTGCCGCGCTCGACGATGCGGCCCTCGTCGAGGACCACGATGGTATCGGCGTCGCGCACGGTCGAGACGCGGTGCGACACGATCAGCGCGGTGCGCTCGGCCATGATGCCGCGCAGACCACGCAAGATTTGCTCCTCGGTACGTGTATCGACGGCGGAGAGCGCGTCGTCCAGCATCAGGATGCGCGGCCGCTTCATGACCGCCCGCGCGATGGCGGTGCGCTGCTTCTGGCCGCCCGAGAGCGTCACGCCGCGCTCGCCGACCGTGGTGTCGAAACCCTGCGGGAAGTCCGCCACGTCCCTGGCCAGCTGCGCCACCGTCGCCGCGGCCAGCACCTCGTCGGGGGTGGCGTCCTCGACGCCGTAGGCCACGTTTTCGCCGAGCGGGACCGAGAAGAGGAAATTCTCCTGCTGCACCAGGCCGATGTCGCGGCGCAGCGTCTCCAGCGGCCAGTCCCGCACGTCCACGCCGTCGATCAGCACACGCCCGCGCGTGGGGTCGACGATGCGCGGCAGCAGGCTGAGCAGCGTCGTCTTGCCCGCGCCGGTGGGGCCGACGATGGCTACGGTCGCGCCAGCGGGGATATGCAGGTTCACGTCACGCAGTACCGTCTGGCCCTCGTAGGCGACCTCGACGCCCTGGAACTCGATGGCGCCGGCCATGCGCGGCCGCGGCGCTGGCACGGGGCGCGCGCGCTCGGCGATCGCGGGCGGACGCTCGACCACCTCGCGGACGCGCTTGAGCGAGGCGTCGCCCTGCTGGAACAGGTTGAACGACCAGCCCAGCGCGATCATCGGCCAGGCCAGCTGGCCCAGGTAGGAGGTGAACTGCACGAACTGGCCCAGGCTGAGGCGCCCGTCGATCACGTCGTTCCCGCCGACCCACAGCACCACGGTCAGAGAGAGGCCCGCCACCAGGCCCATGGCCGGCCACAGGCCCGCGGTCAGGCGGATGTAGCGCATGCTGCTCTGCAGATACCCCTCGCTTTGGCGAGCAAAGGCTGCAATCTCGTGGTCTTCCTGCACGTACGCCTTGACCACGCGGATGCCGGAGAAGTTCTCTTGCGCGGCGGACGAGAGGTCGCCGAAGCGGTCCTGCACGCGGCGGAACGAGCGCTCGATGCGTCGCCCCAGCAGCATGAAGACGACGGTCATGATGGGCAGGAACGCGCCGGCCAGGAGGGTGAGGCGGCCATCAAGAAAGGCCATCGCGCCCATGGTCAGGACAAAGGCGATGGCGGTGTTGGCGAGGTTGCTGATGCCAGGGCCGAGCATCATGCGCACGGCGTTGAGGTCGTTGGTGGAGCGCGCCACCAGGTCTCCCACCTTGTTGTGCTGGAAGAAGGCCAGGTCGAGGCTCTGGTAGTGCGCGAAGAGGCGGTTGCGCAACTCGTAGCCGATGCGGTGCGAGACGCTGTTGATGCTCCAACGCGTGGAAAAGCTGAAGACGGCCTGGACCAGCGCCACGGCCACGAAGAGCAGGGCGTACTGCCATAACTGCAGAGCGGGATGCGCTCGACCAAGGCTGTCGATGGCCTGCTGCAGGATCAGCGGCCCAAGGAGGGCGATGCTGTTGGCGCAGAGGGCAAAGAGGATGCCCGCGAGGAGGATCGCGGCGTGACGGCGCAGCGAGGCGCGGAGATAGAGCAGCGCGGACATACGTCTAGTGTACCGCAGCGGAACGCGCAAGGGACCCTCACCCCCCGACCCCCTCTCCCTGTGCGCGGGAGAGGGGGAGAAGACGCGGCGCGCCGGTATGGACGAACATCCCATCCGCTCTTGCCCCTTGCCGGGCAGAGGTCGGGGGGGAGAAGGGCATGCCGCTCCCCCTCTCCCGCGGCAGGGAGAGGGGGTCGGGGGGTGAGGGCTACGCCTGCGGCATGGCGGTCGTGGTCGTGGCGCGTACCCGGTCGAAGCAGGTGCTGCAGTAGACGGGCTTCTCCAGGCGGGGCAAGAAGGGAACCTGCGTCTGCGTGCCGCACTGGGCGCAGACCACGGGGTGCATCTGGCGCGCGACGTGCTGTGAGGCTGTTGCCCCGCTCAAGCGAGCGCGGTTCGCGGCGCGGCAGGTCAGGCAGCGCGTGGGCTCGTTGACATACCCTTTCGAGACGAAAAACTCTTGCTCGCCGACGCTAAACAGAAACTCGTTCTCGCAATCCCGACACCGAAGCATTTTGTCCTGGTAAATGACATTCACGACAGCGCACTCCTTGGAGAAAAGCGGTCTGTGAGCCATCGCCTCTCTTGGGCATGGCTCATAGTGGAGCAGAGTACTACAGGTACGCCGTGGTTGTCAACCCCTATGGCTAAGCGTTCCAAATCCCCGACATGACGCCCCCTGACCACTCTTGCTAGAGTGAGTTGTCGTGGCCCTGCCAGGGCCTTCGCCGTGGCCCTGCCAGGGCCTTCGCCGTGTCTCAGCGGGACCGCGCAAACCGTGCGGGTTTGGACCTATATATAGTAGAATTAAGGTATGACCACGACATACGACCCCTCCTCCTACGGAGCAAGCGATATTCAAGTCCTCGAGGGGCTTGACCCGGTGCGCAAGCGCCCCGGAATGTACATCGGAAGCACCGACATCAACGGCTTGCACCACCTCGTCTACGAGGTGGTCGACAATTCGATCGACGAAGCGCTCGCGGGTATCGCCGACCTCATTACCGTCACCATCAACCCTGATAGCAGCGTGTCCATCACCGACAACGGGCGCGGCATCCCGGTCGGCATTCATGAGAAGGGTGTCTCGGCGCTGGAGTTGATCATGACCACGCTCCACGCCGGTGGGAAGTTCGGCGGCGAGGGCTACAAGGTCTCCAGCGGATTGCATGGCGTCGGCGTCTCCGTGGTCAACGCTCTGTCGTCGTGGTGCGTGGTCGATGTCCGGCGAGGCGGGAAGCTGTGGCGTCAGAAGTACATCTATGGTACCCCCGAGGCGCCGGTCGCGGAGATTGGTGAGGCCGAGGGACATGGCACGACGACCACGTTCAAGGTCGATACCGCCATCATGGCGACCGATGACTTCGACTTCACCGTGCTGGCCCAGCGCCTGCGCGAGATGGCCTACCTCAACAAGGGTCTCACCATCTCTATCGCCGACCGGCGCGAGGGGCGAGAACAAGACCGGACGTTCTACTTCGATGGCGGCATCGTCTCCTTTGTGCGCCACCTCAACAAGAACCGCACGCCCATCATCGCCAAGCCGATCTACCTGGCCAAGGAGTTCGGGGGCGCCAGCGTCGAGGTCGCACTGCAGTACTGCGACGACTATAACGAGTCGATCTATACCTTCGCCAACAACATCAACACGGTCGATGGCGGAACGCACCTGACCGGCTTCCGCTCGGCGCTGACCAACACGATCAACCGCTACGGGCGCAAGATGAACCTGCTGGGCGAGAAGGACGCCAACCTCTCGGGCGAGGACGCGCGCGAGGGCCTGACGGCGATCATCTCGGTCAAAATGGTCGATCCGCAATTCGAGGGGCAGACCAAGGGCAAGCTCAACAACGCCGAGATCCGCACCTACACCGAGAGTCTGGTCAACGAGCAGTTGATGCAGTATCTGGAGGAGAACCCCGGCGACGGCCGCCGCATCATGGAGAAGGGCCTGACCGCGGCGCGGGCGCGCGAGGCCGCGCGCAAGGCGCGCGATCTGGTGACGCGCAAGAGCGCCCTGGAGGGCGTGGGCCTGCCCGGCAAGTTGGCCGACTGCTCTGAGCGCGATCCCGCCCGCGCCGAAATCTTCATCGTGGAGGGCGACTCGGCCGGCGGCTCGGCCAAGCAGGGCCGCGACCGCGGCTTCCAGGCCATCCTGCCCCTGCGCGGCAAGATCCTCAACGTGGAGAAGGCGCGCCTGGACAAGATCCTGGGCTTCGACGCCATCAAGAGCCTGGTGATGGCCCTGGGTACCAGCATCGGCGAGGACCACTTCAACCTCGACAAGCTGCGCTACCACCGCGTGATCATCATGACCGACGCCGATGTGGACGGCGCGCACATCCGCACGCTGCTGCTAACGTTCTTCTTCCGCTACATGCGGCCGCTGATCGACAAGGGGCACCTGTACATCGCGCAGCCGCCGCTCTACCAGGTGGCGCACGGCAAGCGCGTGCAGTACGCCTACAGCGACGATGAGCGCGACCGCATGGTGATCGAGTTGGGCGAGAACCGCAACCCGCACATCCAGCGCTACAAGGGCCTGGGCGAGATGAACCCCAAGCAATTGTGGGAGACGACCATGAACCCGTCCGACCGCGCCATGCTGCGCGTCTCGGTCCAGGACGGCATCGAGTCGGCGCAGCTCTTCGACATGCTGATGGGCGCCGATGTCCCACCGCGCCGCCGCTTCATCGAAACCCACGCCAAGCTGGTGCGCAACCTCGACATCTAAGAGAAAGCCGTGAAGGTGGGCGCTCCATTCACCGGCAGCAGCAGGGCGTACAGTGAGGTCGTGGCGCAGATGAACAGCCGGTTGCGCTTCGGCCCGCCGAACACCACGTTGGCCACCGGCTCGGGCACGCGCACCTTGCCCAGTAGCGTCCCATCCGGGTGATAGCAATGGACACCGTCGCCGGCGCTGGTCCAGATGCGCCCGGCGTCGTCCAGCCGAAAGCCGTCGAACGCGCCCACCGTGCACGTGGCGAACACGCGGCCGCCATGGAGCGCGCCGTCCTCATCCACGTCGAAAACGCGGATATGGCGCGGGCCGTCGGGCACATGGCTGGCCCCCGTATCCGAGATGTACAGCAGCCGCTCGTCGGGCGAGAAGGCCAGCCCGTTGGGCTGCACGACGTCGTCGGCGACAACGCGGCACGCGCCGTCGCGCGGGTCGATGCGATACACGCGGCAGGCCCCGATCTCGCTCGGCGCGCGGTGGCCTTCGTAGTCGCTGTCGATGCCGTAGGTCGGGTCGGTAAACCAGACCGAGCCGTCCGCCTTGACCACCACGTCGTTGGGGCTGTTCAGACGCCGGCCGTCGACGCGGTCCGCGAGGACTGTGATCGCTCCGTCGTGCTCGGTGCGGGTGACCCGGCGGTGGCCGTGCTCGCAGGTGACGAGGCGGCCCTGGCGGTCGACCGTGTTGCCGTTGGCGTAGCCCGCCGGCTGGCGGAACGGGCCGACAGCGCCGGTGGCCTCATCCCAGCGCAACAGGCGATCGTTGGGGATGTCGCTCCACACCAGATAGCGGCCGGCGGGAAAGTAGGCAGGACCCTCGGCCCAGCGGCACCCCTCGTACAGGCGCTCGAGGCGCGCGCTGCCCTTAACGCAGGCGCGGAACCGCTCGTCCAGGACCTCAAAGGGCCCGTGCTCACGCTCCATCATAGCCATCCCTCCTCGCGCACGTTAGTGCTCCATAGTGCGCTATCCACTGAGCTATCCGAGCAATGTCTTAAGCCCGCACCTTCGTAATAATCGGGCGCAAGGCTCTCTCCACGGTAAACAGCGCCTCGTCGTAGGTCGGAGGGTCGGCGACCAGAGCCCTGAGCATAGTCTCCCAGTCGGCCTCTCTCGTCCCAATTTTCGTGTAGAGGTCTTGCCTCCTCCAGCCCTTACTGACGAGCGGAGGGGCAAATTTGAGCGGAATGAGCCGCGCCACGATCTCACCATTGATCGTGGCGTCGACTCGCGAGAAGATGAACCACAAGTCGAAGAGGTCGCGCGGGTTGCCCCGCTGGACCATGGCTCTCACCTTCTCGGCGACCATCTCGTGCAGGTCCATCACCGAGACAGAGAACGGATCTCGAAATGGGCTGATATAGTCCATATGTTGGACGGGGAGTTGGACTTCTTCGCGGAAGCTGACCTCCACCTCGACCGTGCCCGGTACGCGCATCGGGCCTGTATAGGAGATAGGATCGATCTTAAGACCGAATTTTGTGGAGGTCGGCAGTGAGACCGGCGGCCTGAGCGCGGGATAGCGAATGGTGAGCAGGTCGCGCAGTTCCGCGAATTCGACGCGTCTCCTGGCCACATAATCGACATCTTTCGAGAAGCGCTCGCTCCCATAGACGTGGCGCAGGGCCTGGCCACCCTTGAGGACGAGATCTTGTCCGACGGGCTGCTGGGCAAGGTGGTGGATGATCTCGGTCAGGACCCAGTCGCGCTCGAGCACGAGCGGCTCAATGTCCAACTCCTCGGCCATCTCCTGCAGTGCCGCTGGGTTGAGCGTCCCACTCATACGCCCTCCTCAATGCTATCGTTGGGAAGATTGACCATGACGTTCCATTCAGGATCTCGATAGGCTGCCTCACGCGACGCGACGCCCGACAAGTAGGGCGGATAGCCCGTGCGTCGCACCCGGCCGCGCAGGTCATCCACGATGTGAGCGTCCATGTCGCCACGCGAGAGGATATAGCCAAGGCGGTTGACCACAGCCCTATTCGGGTAGCGGAGAGCATAGTCGACCAGTCGCCGCGGCGAGAGCCCACCATTCGCCAGCCCGCGTCGCAAAGACCCAATGATGTCCGACATCCCACCGGCCAACTGCTCGTCATCGAGCGAATCGAGAATAGCTTTCTCAGCGTCCGCGACCTCGACCTCGACATGGGCGGCGCCGTTCAAGCCAACCATATCGTGACGGCTCGTCCCGAAGAACGTCGACTGCGCGCGGTTAACGAAGCGGTAGTGATATCCTTGGAACTCCACTCGCGTCCTCCTGCGGCGATGGGACGCCAGGATGGCCACGACGACAAGTCGGGGCATCTGCGTGGTCAGATTGTGGAAAGACAAGGCCGACCAGTACGAAATGTAATAGGGGTCCGGAGCCATAGCCGCCGCGATAATGAACGGATGCTCGCGCCATGTCCGGCGCGCGGCGCGGGGCACGACGACATACGTCCCCTGTTCAACGCGGAGCAACCAGCCTTTGTCCTCGAGCTCCGTCAAGAGATCGTACAGAGCCTGGTCAGTGGGAATATCAAGGAGCCCGCGATGCTTCTTAAGGGACAACACAGGTATCTCAAGGCGTTCGAGGTCAGTCAGAAGCCGACTCTCAGCTGGCCCCGTCGCCAGGACCCTATTTATATTGGCCGCGCGTTTCTGGTCGAGCATCCCAGAATTGTAGCATGATTATGAACAAGCGGCTCACACCTATCAGCGCTGCCCTCGCCACATCTCTCGATGAGTTAGAAGGTGGGCGCTCCATTGACCGGCAGCAGCACGGCGTAGAGCGAGGTCGTGGCGCAGATGAACAGCCGATTGCGTTTCGGTCCGCCGAACACAAAACTATACCCCGGCTAACGCTGTCATCCGTCGTCGGCTAACGGGCTGTGAGCACCGGCCCATCTCGGCCAGACGCTCGTCCATAGGAGTGGGCAGGATACGTCGTTATGGCGTGGGAGACGCGGCAATGGCGTCTCAGTTGCACCTCAGGTATCTGATATTATGTACATGGGCTTGCGTCTTGGTGTGAACACTTTCCGCAAGATACCGACAACTCTAGTTTTCGCTAAGTCCAGCTAAGTAGATCGTCGAGATAGATCCAGTAGATGCTTCATACACGGAAAGATTTCGCTTAGAGAGGTGGTAGGGGTATTTGCATGGTGCTACAGGTCAAAGGCTCACAAGCGACCAAAAATCGGATACAGCCGCACCTTCGCCAAATTTGCGGTCTTACTTTAGTCGACCTGAAGTCCGGATTAGTAGGCCTTGGCAGTCCCGTGACTGGCTACCGTACTGGCTGTGATTGCATCGAACAGCTTATTCAGAGCAAACGCACGGTGACTATTCAGACGCTACCGAGCCCAGGAGCGCGGATTCCAGGGATGGCTAGCCGAATTGGTGAAGGTGGCGGAGGGATGGCGCTCAATCTAACCAGTAGTTCATCTTCGCAATAAATTTGGGTACCATATGTAGTGGTCGAAGAGCCGCTTTTGACCCTAAAGACCACAACATCTGGTATACCTCCCTAATTATGAAGATGAACTAGTACTTTTGTTGATAATAGTGGAGCTCCCGGTCATGGACCAGACGGCGATCTAGGTTCTGATACTATAGTATATGTCGACATAAGCAGTTGTGATGGCAAGGGTTATGGGCATAGGCGACCGGTGTGGCTAATCCTTGCTCACGAGCTTACAACCGGGCATGCCTATCATAATGTGATGGGCACTGCCGCACAAACACCGTGTCAGCGTGAGGAGCAAGCCATTCTTTCAGAAAATGAGCACGCTCGAGCACATAACATGCGAGAGCGTCGGTTAATAATCTAGGTTGTCTTTTTTACTGCGTCCACCAAGGCGTTATTTGAGTGTGTAGATGATCGCGCGGCAAGAGAGGAACATGATGAGTATACGAGACGGCAACCATTTACTCCGGGTAGAAGGCATGACTCCTAATAAGTCATTTTACGCCTATGGCGAGTCTATACTCCTAAAATGCACGGTGAACAATTTGTCCGATAACACCATATTTCTCGTGCAGAATAGGATGTACAAAAGTAAGCAAGACAAAAACGCACTCGACATCTTGTCGGGTGAAACTGTTCCTCCAGATAATCTCGATTATTATCAATATCGAGTGCCGCGATTCTTGCCTGTGAAACACCAACAGGTAAGACACCCTGAATTTCGCATCGGCATGCCGCTTACAGAGCCGTTCATTGATGAGAACGGCGACTACCAAGAGAGGGAAGTTTTGTTATTCGGAGATGTGACAATCGCCTTGCGGGTCGGATTTGTGACGGAACCCTTCCGACTATCGAGTCCAGACCCGTGGCGTGACTTTGTGCGCTTACAACAAATAGTTCCGGCAGGAACGGTTTCGGTTCGGATATCTAGTCCGGAATCATGACACTACAATGCTCAAATGGAACGGCGCTGTTGGATACGTACGGTAACAATTGCGGTTGTCCGAACTTGTCGTTGCTCAGCATCATGCTGCCAACCAATTTGCCCTTGCGTCTATTATTGCGCGTACACTCGTCAAGGTGAAGGCGCTATGCTATGGTAAGATGTGGACTCGACAGACCGCTTCTTGCTGGTGGACGGCCACCATCTCTTCCACCGCACCTACAACGCGCTGCCGCGCAGTATCGTCGGGACGGATGGCGCGCCGATTCAGGGCGTCTATGGCTTCGCCGGCGCCTTTCTACGACTGGCGCGCCGCTTTACCCCCACGCATGTGTGCGTGCCTTTCGATCCGCCGGAGCCGCCGTTCCGCCGCGCCCTCTACCCCGACTACCGGACGGGTCGGCCCCGCGGGACGCCGGAGGAGGTCGCCAACTTCGACCGGCAAGTCGCGCAGGCGGGTCAGATCCTGGACCATCTAGGGGTCCAGCATCCGATGGCGCCGGGCTTCGAGGCCGATGACGTCCTGGGCACGCTCGCGACGGCCGCCACGACGGCGGGCCTGCCCGTGACCATTGTCTCCGGCGATCGCGACCTCTTGCAGCTGGTCGGCCCCCGGATCGAGGTGTTCATGCCGAAGGGGCAGGAGGGGGAAATCTACACGCCAGCGGTGGTGCAGGAGCGCTGGGGAGTGCGGCCCGATCAAATCACGGACGTGAAGGCCTTGATCGGCGACGCCTCCGACCACATTCCTGGCGTGCCCGGAATTGGCCCCAAGACCGCCGCGGCCCTGCTGACCCGGCATGGCACGATCGACGCGCTCTACGCGGCCCTCCCGTCGCTCCCGGCGCGCCAGGCCGACCTGCTGCGAACGCATCAGGAGCGCGTCCGCCTTAATCGCCGCCTGGTCACCATCGTCACCACCGTGGACGTCTCGACCGACATGGAGGCGTATCGCTGGACCAACGCCGAGCCGTGGACGGCGAGCACACTGCTCTCCGCACTTGACCTGCGCCGATGACGGTGACGCGGAGCGATCGTTCGCCTCACGCGCAACCGCTAGCCTGGCAGGCGTTCATGTGGGGCTCGTGAAAAGTCGGCGACGGGCGTTTCCACTGGGCAGCGAAGCGAGCCGCCGCAGTCCCTGCGGCCAAGTTCGAGGGCGCGGTTTGCCGGGCCCGGACCTGCGTCCCGCGACGGCGTGCCGCAGGGACTGCGGCGGTCCCGGTGGGTGACCGACGTCCGCGGCGGACAATGCACAGACCCTGGGTGTTCATGCGGGGCGCGCGGCAATCGGGACGGATGGCGGCGCGATGACGTTGCATGCCGCAATCGGGCGTGCACAGCTCGGCGACGCATCCATCGCGGGGCGGTACACTGGCTGTAACGTCGCCGGTCCAGGCGCCCGCGACATGGGGATTCGGCCGATGGAGGCGCGGGACAGATGGATGCGGAGGCCCTCATCTCGACTCTCGTCAGGGATTTGTGTCAGGTACCAGGCGTGGCCGCGATCGTCCTGGGTGGGTCGCGGGCGCGTGGGACGCACAGCCCACGGTCCGATATCGACATCGCGCTGTACTATCGCTCGGACCAGCCTCCTGATCTCGTCCACCTCGGGGAGTTGGCCACGGCGGTCGACGACGCCCATCGCCCCGGTGTGCTGACTGCCCTCGGCGGCTGGGGTCCATGGATCAACGGCGGCGGCTGGCTCACCGTCCAGCAGACCTCCGTGGACATCCTGTATCGCGACCTCGATACCGTCGCGAACACCGCGCGGGAGTGCGTTGCCGGACGCCCGCGCATCGTGTACCAGCCCGGCCATCCCCACGGGTTCATCACCGCCATCTACCTTGCCGAGATCGCCCTGTGCCGGCCGCTGTGGGACCCGGAGGGCATCGTCGCGGACCTGAAACGCCTGGCCGTCCCCTATCCCGCGCCGCTCAAAGAGGCGCTGATCCGGCAGTTCTCCTGGGAGGCCGCGTTCGCCCTGCAAACGGCGGCCAAGGCGATCGGGCGCCTGGACGTTTCCTACGTCGCGGGGTGCTGCTTCCGCGGCGTGTCCTGCCTTATGCAGGCGCTGTTCGCACTCAACGAGTGCTATTGGATGAATGAGAAGGGCGCGGTCGCTCTCGCCGACACGTTCCCGCTCGCGCCCACGCGGCTCGCCGAGCGGATCGACGAGGCATTCGAGCGCCTAGCCCCGACGGCGGATGCGCTTGGGCTGGTCATCGAGGGCGTGGGACGCCTCGTGGCCGAGACCGACGGGTTGCTCGCGGCGGCCGGTCTCGCGCCGCCGGACGCGTGACGGGACCGGGAGGACGGATGGATGCGCGACCACGACGGTGACGGGAGCAGTGACGGCGTACGCGGACGGGAGACGGCCGTCCCGCACACGGCCAGGCCCGGCGACGACGCGTCGGACGCGGGCGACGCCTGGCTCTTTGGCTGGGACCCTCTGCCCGGCATTGTCTCGGTGTGGGCCGATCAGACCGGCCAGGCCCGCGTCTGGCAGCGCACGAACGAGGGGGTACGTTGCGGCGAGGATCGTTTCCGCCCCTGGGTGTGCGCGTCGCGTCTAGATGACCTGCGTCACGTCGGCGATGCCCTCGTCGCGGCCGTGCCGGACGCCACGCGGGCGCCGTTCAGCTACCGCGAGTTAGACGGCCCAGCCGGTTCCCTGCGCTACCTCCTGTCGGCGCGGGACGGGCGCGCCTTGCGTCAGGCGATCCTGCGGGGCGCGCGACAACGGTTGGGGCGTCCAATCGGGAGCCTGCGCGACCTGCCGGAGGACTACTACACCGTCGGCCCGGTCGAGCAGTACCTGATGGCGACCGGTCGGGTCTACTTTCGCGGCCTGGCCTACGACGATCTGCATCGGTTGCAGGTCGACCTGGAGACGACCGCGCTCTCGCCGACGGACGGGCGTATCTTCCTGGTGGCGGTGCGCGATAGCCGCGGCCTGGAGACGCTCCTGGAGGCGCCCGCCGCCGCCGATGAAGCCGCGCTCATCGCCGACCTCTGCGCCCTGATCCGCGCGCGCGATCCCGATGTGATCGAGAATCACAACCTCCTCGGCTTCGACCTGCCGTTCCTCGCCGCGCGGGCGTCGGCGCTCGGCGTGCCGCTCTCCCTCGGGCGGGATGGGCGCGGGGCCGACCTTGAGCGCGTGGAGGAACCGACGGGCTGGGGCGCCGGACGGAGGGTGCGCTACAGCGTCCCCGGGCGCGAGCTGATCGACACGCTGCCCGCCGTGCGCCGTCATCAGTTTACCGATCGCGCGCTGCCCGGTTCCGGCTTGAAAGCCGCCGCCCGCTACTTCGGGGTGGCCGCGCCCGAGCGCACCTACATCCTCGACGCTGAAATCTACGCCACCTACCGGCGCGACCCGGAGCGCGTCCGCCGCTATGCGTTTGACGACGTGACGGAGGTGGACGGCCTCTCGCGCCGCCTGATGGGCGCGCCCTTCGCGCTGGCCGGGATGGCCCCTCGGCGCTATGAACGCGTCGCCCTGGCCGGTCCGGCGATGGGGCTGCTGGAGCCGCTCCTGGTGCGCGCCTACCTGCGCGCCGGCGCCGCGCTCCCGCGCCCGTCGCATGGCGCGGAGGGGACGCTGCCGCCGCACCAGGGCGGGGCCACGGTGCTGTACGCCGCGGGCGCGGCCCAGCACGTCGTCAAGGCGGACATCGCCTCGATGTATCCCTCGATCATCCGCGCCTTCCGCATCGGTCCCTCCCGCGACCCGCTGGGCGTCTTCGTCACACTCGTGGACCAGCTGACCGAGCTGCGCCTGCGTCACAAACGCGCGGGGACGGCGGCGCTGCCCGGATCAGCGGAGGCGCATCAGCGTCACGCCGTGCAGGCGGCGATGAAGATCGTGGTCAACGCCGCGTACGGCTATCTGGCCGCGGGAGAGATGGCGCTGTTTGCCGATCGCCGGGCGGCGGACGCGGTGACGCGGCGCGGCCGGGAGATCCTGGAGCAGGTGGCGGACGGCCTGCGCGCGCGGGGCGTCGCGCTGCTCGAGGCGGACACGGACGGCGTCTTCTTCGCGGCGCCGGCGCAGTGGACGGAAGAGGACGAGCGCGCCTGTGTCGCCGCCGTCGCCGCGACCCTGCCGCGGGGGATCGGGCTGGAGTATGAGGGGCGCTATCGGGCCATGCTGAGCCACGAGGTCAAGAACTACGCGCTCCTGACCTACGACGATGTCCTCATCGTGCGCGGGGGCGCGCTGCACTCCAGCCGCACCGAACCCTTCGGCGCGCGCTTCTTGCACGCGGCGCTACGCTGTCTGCTGGCGGGCGACAGCGTGGGGGTGCGGCGGGTCTACCTGGAGACGGTGGCCGCGCTGCGGGAGCGGCGCCTCGCGCCCGCGGACGTGGCGACGGTCGCCCAACTCACCAAGACGCCCGACACCTATCGCCGAACGCGGGAACGGGCGCGCGAGGCCGCCTACGAGGCGTTGCTGGCGGCCGGGCGGACGCAGTGGCGCGTGGGAGAGCGCGTCCGCTTCTACCGGGCCGCGAACGGGGCGGCGGTCTGGCTGCCCGACACCCCGGAGCGCGACGGGACAGCGGCCGATGACGGGGGCGAGACGGCGACAGGATATGACATTGCGCACTACCTCGCGGTGCTGCACACGTCGTATGTCACACGCCTGCGCAAAGCCTACACGCCGCACGCGTACGAGCAGCTCTTTCGCTCGTCAGGCCAGTTGGGGCTGTTTGACGAGCCAATCGACGGCGTGCAGCCGCGGTGGATACAAGCGTAGGACGCGGCGCGCAGCCATGTCGGACCTGCGTGTGTCCTCGCCTGGCGACCGCTGCGTCCCTTGATTATAGGCGCGGCCTGCGATTAACATCGCATGGCAAACCACGGACACTGAAGTGACTCCCAAGCCGTGAGGCACGCCTGATGCGCAACGCTCCTGGCCGACCCCTATCCATCCAAGCAACTGTTGTCGCCGTCGTTTGCCCTGCGACTGACGTCGCAGTCCCGCAGCACGCACCATCACAGTCTCGGGGCGCGCCCTATCTACAAGGGTCAGGCCCGTCGTTTGGTCGCTCCGTACTCGGCCGCGAAGCCCATCACCAGCAGCCCGACCAGCGCGGCAAGCTGCGCCACGGCTGCCACGGCGATTCCCAGCGGGAGCGTCGCGAGGGCCAGCACGCCCACCGCGGCGCGCCACCGCCCCGGCCCGATCCCCAGCGCGCGACGGAAGAGCGCCTCCCCGAGCAGGAACAGGGACACCCCGCCGGCCAGCGCGAGCGCGCGCGGGGCGTCGAGACTCGCGAAGGGGTGGCCGGTAGCCTGCCGCAGCGCCGACGCCACGGCGATGACCCCTAGCAGCAGGGGCAGATGCCAGTAGCCGAACGCCGTGAGCGCGAGGGCGGGGCGGCGCGCGCTCTCAGCCTCGTCCAGCGCGCGCTCGGCTCGCCCGTCGTCACCGCCGAAGTAGGCCCACCATAAGCAGGCATTGAGCAGCAGGCCGAGCACCGCGACCCCGGCCAACGGCGCGTCGACGGGCAGCCGCGACGAGCCCGTACCGATCGCGACCACCGACTCGCCGAGGGCGATGAGCACGACCAGTCCATGGCGCTCGACGAAGTGCGCCGGGGCGATCTCGAAGCCTCCAGTACTGGCCACGCGCCCGGCCAGCCACTGCAGTGCGAGAGCCAACGCCCAGACAAGGTATTCCGCCGCGCCGCCCAGGGTTCCGGCCAGCAGGATTAGCAGGGCAGCGGTCAGGTTGAACGGCGCGAGGCGCAGGATAGCCCGCACGACGCCTCCCGACGCGGCGCGCGTAAATAGGGCCGCGTGCACGGCGGCCACCGCGAGGTAAGCCAGTCCGAAGACCGAGCCGCCACCGGTAAACGCGCGCGGGATCGACAGCGCGAGGACCAGGAAGGCGGCCATGCCGCCGAGCAGGAGCAGCCGGCGTCCCGCTCGATCGGGGGCGACTGCGTTGGTGAGCCACGCGTAGCCCCCATACATGTACCAGATGACGCCGAGCATCAGCGCCACGCGCAGCAGCCCCCGCCCCGTCGGGTCCGCGAACAGGACCGTCGTGAACTGCGTGATCGTGAAGACGAACACGAGGTCGAAGAAAAGTTCGAGCGTGGAGACCCGCGCGGCCCCATCCGTCGGCGCCGGTGCCGGCGTCGGCGTCGGCGTCGCGCTCATGCTCATGCTCATGCTCATACTCATGCTCATGCTCCCTTCCGTTGGTCCATTGCCCGTGAAACCTCTTGCGTCCGGCGCGGTCCGGCGCGCGCTCGGCCCTCGACGGGGCTGCATCGACGCCGGCGGGAAAAACCAGAAACGACCCGGCCGCCGACGCGTACCAGGTCGCAATGTATCGCGCTTGGAGAGGAATTCGACCTCCCAGCGCCTGGTTCCGAAGACCGTTGCAGTCGTAGCGGGAGGGTCAAAAGGCGTCGCCTGGAGCGCCGTCTCACGCTTACAGGCTATCAGGTCGAGACACCGATGACACGGCTTAGCGGGTAATGACATGACCTGTCGGCGCAGGCAAGGGTGCGCGCCACATTTTCGCGCTGGTCAGCGAGGCGCGCGTCGTGTCTCCTGGGAGCGCCGGCTCGCGCCGCGCTGCCAGCCGGCAGACGGTCGCCGCCACGCTGTCTGCGCGTGGCGCAGCGCGCGGCCGCGCTGACCAGCCGGCTGGAAGCCGGCGCTCTCAGGAGGCGCGAAAAAGTGGCGCGCACCCCGTAGGCGACGCACTATTGCAAAGACATAGGTGTCTATGATACAGTGAGCCCAACCACCGACGCATAGACCGTCATCCCTACGTCACCACTCACCTTGGGCATCGCATCAGATAGGGAACACTCGTCGGGCGTTCCTGTCGGCTCCTTCACACGTGTTCTTGACCGTCAACTGCCTGTCCGGCCTGTCACGGAGGCACGGTGCGCGACCACGACTCGCACGAGCACGATCCTAAGGCCAGCCGCGGGGCCACGCCTCGCCATCGTGAGGCGACCCCGGACCTAGCAGGTCCGGCCTACATCTCGGTTGACCCGCGCAGGCGCGCGGCGCTTCTGCGCCAGTTCGCGGCGGAGCACGCGGCGCGGCAGGCCGCGCGCGGCGCGGCAGGCCGCGCGCGGCGCGGCCATCTCCACGCCCGTCCCCACCTCCACCGCGACCCCAGCGGAGCACCGGGACGATTCTAGTCACGCGACGGTGACCCCGGACCCGACGGTCCCGACAGACGCGCTGAGCGTGCGGCGCGCACTGTTCCTGCGCCAGTTCGAGCGGGAACGTCGGGAAAGAGAGCAAGACACCTCCACCCCCATCCGGTTCTTATCGGATGGCCACAGGATCCCCACGTCCTCCGTCCCCACGGGAGAGGACCGAGGGATAGGCGGGGACCTGGCCCCGTCCGCGCTGCCCGGACACGACCGGACCGAGGGTGAGGAGCGCGCCGATCCGTTCGCGCCCGCTCCTCACGCAGCCCTGTCCACGACGGAGTCCGTGCTGCCCCCGCACGTCGCCCACACGACTGGCAGCGACACCCACGGCATCCCAACAGCGGACGTGCAGCACACAGAGGTGGAGACCCACGACGCGGCGCCTCGTACAGGAACAGCCCATCATGCCCCGCGCGCGGACGACGATCTCCGGCGCACTACCCTGCTCCCTCAGTCGACGCCGAGCGGTCTGGCCCCGCTGGTGATCCCGTCGACCTCCCGACAACTCGATATCCTGCGCGCGCGCGGGAACGGCGTGCCGCTCGAACCCCGGATCCTGCGGCACATGGAGGCCAACATGCGCGTGCCGCTGGGCGACATGCGCATCCACAACGACCCGGACGCCTGGACGCTGTGCCAGCGCCTCGGCGCGCAGGCCTTCGCCGACGGCACGGACATCTACTTCCAGAAGGGAGCGTACCAGCCGGGCACGCCGCAGGGCCGCAACCTGCTGGGACGCCAGTTGCAGCGCGCCGTGGCCTGGCGTACCGAGCAGCAGGCCAAAGAGGCCGAGGCCGCGCGGGCGGCGCAAGCCCCGGTCGCGCGGGCGACGGAGCACCCCGAAGGCGCGGCGCCTCTGGGGCCGGAGACGGGGGTCGCGCGGCAGCACATGGAGAGTAGTGGCGTCGTGCAGGCGCGGGCCGAGGTGGGCCTGGCGCGGACGGGAGTATCCGTCGTCCCGTCGCACCCCGCACCCCGCACCCATAGCGGCGCATGAGCCGCTGTATACCCCTAAATTCCACCACCACTCCGCTGCCGCCACATCGATGCAGGACGCCGAGCCACCCTCGTCCGAGCAGTCCGTGGCGGTCTCGCTAGTGGGCGTGGTCAAGGGCGACTTTGTACGCCTGCGCGCGCAGCCGACTATCCATAGCCCGGAGCAGGGTCCCGCGCCGACGTTCAACACCACGCTCTACATCGACCAACGGCTCGCGCGCGCCGGGTGGTACCACGCGACGACGCCAGACGGGCGCGCGGGCTACGTGGCCTCCGACTACGTCGACGTCATCCCGTTCCGCGATCCGGGCGCCAAGCTCTATGCCGTGCGGCCGGCCGAAACAGCCAGCGACATCGCGCAAGCATCCTACCACGACACCAAGGATTACCGCTTCTATGTCAACGTCCTGGCCTACGCCAACGACCCGGCGCTCCTGGGGCACGCCACGGCGCTCTATCGCACGCCACCCGACTCGCAGGACTGGAGCGCGGTGAACTTCCACCACGGCTCACCGGACGCGCCGGTCTACGTCTGGATTCCCAGCCGGGAGTTCGCCGAGGCGCTGCGCAACACGGCGCCGGATGGGTCCCTCACCCACGGCGCATGGTCCACCGTCGCGCACGCCTGGAGCGGGGCCGAGCAGGCGGCGGCGGGGCTGTTCCGGTTCGAGGCGGCCTCCGCCATCTTCGACGCCGGGCTGGCGGCCGGCGTGGTCATGATGGTGTGGGACACGCTGGTTGGCGTGGTCACGGCGGTCCCACTGGTGCTGCAACTGCTCAAGGGGTTGATCTTCGATCACCTCATCGCCAAGGCTCAGGACTTGTGGAAGGCGCTGAGCCAGGTGCAGTGGGGGCAGGCGCTGGGGGCTCTGGCCGGGATCTTCATGGCGGATTGGGATAACCCTGACTTCATCAAGCGCTGGTTCTTCCGCGGCCAGATCATCGGCGAGGCCGTCGCGTTCCTGCTGCTGACGTTTTTCAGCGGCGGAATCGCCGCCGCGCTCAAGGGCGTCTCCCTGGTCGGCAAGGTCGCGGACGCCATCAAGGGCATCGAGGCCGTGAGCGCGCTGCTCAAGGGGGCGGCGGTCCTCAGGGGGACTGCGGCGGCGCAGGCCATCGCGCACGGCTACACGCTGTATCGGGACCTGGACGTGGTGCTGACCGTGGGGGTAGTGAGCAAGCTGCGCAAGGCGAGCCTGTCCCTGGCCACGATCGAGGGCCTGAGCAAGTCCGTGAACGTGGCCGCGCTGAAGCGCCTGGTCGACAGCCTGGCGCGGCGCGACGTGGCGGCGCTGGAGCAGGTCGGCGAGTTGCAGGGGTTCGCGGGCGACGCCAGGACGGTCGTCGCCGAGTGGGACAGCCTGAAGACCCCCGAGAAGCGGCTGGAGGCGCTGACCATGGCGATCAACGACCGCCTAGCTGTGGTCAATGTCGCGACGATCAGGAGAGTCCAGGCGGCGGATATCGGCACGAACCTGGGACGGTTCGATCTTGGATCGTGGAACATCCTGCTCAGCCGCAAGTTGCTCTCGCAGCCCACCTTGACAGCGCAACAGGCGACCGAACTGGCGTGGGTTCTCTACCACGAGGCCCGGCACGCCGAGCAGTGGTTCATGATGGCGTGCATGCTCGCTGGCAGAGGACAGACGGCGCAAGAAATTAGAGGCGGGATGAGATTATTGCGCGACATCGCGGACCAAGCCGCGCGCGACCCGCTAAAATCGGACAGCATCGAGGCGGTGGAAGCTATGGGTTGGTACACAAGCGTGTATGGGAGTGGTCGCGCCGCGAGGCAGGCGCTCCTTGCACAACGGCCCCCTCAGCGCCGCGGAACTCGATCGGCTCGTCAACGACTCAAAAGCTATTGGCAGCATCACCAACCTGTACGACGCGATGCAAGTGTTGGAGGCTGCAAAGGCACGATGGGCGCAAGACGCCACGCCGAAGGCCCAAACTATTCTCAACGCCGCGACGGATAGATACCGCGCGCTGCATAGACAATACCTCAATCTACCCGAGGAGGTCGATGCCTGGCGCGTGGGACAGGAAGCGGAGGAGGCATACACGCATGGACATCCCTAGGATTATCGATGACATCAAGCGATTCTGTTACGCCTTGAGCGAGGAGACGACGGCCGAGGAGATAGCCGTTACCATCGGCACGATCATCGAAGATCACGGAGGTAGTTCATCGATCACTGTTGCACCCACCAACCCCGCCTTCGGTGAGGTGTTTGTCGATCGTGAGATTAAGACCAATCAGCCGTATGAGACGCGGTTGGAGATGGCCGATCCCACGGCCTTGCCGGTCCGCGCCCTGCGCGACGCCTTCGGCCCCTACGGTGAGCCCCCGATCGCATATCTCGGCGCCTTGGAGCGCGTCGACTTCGATGTCGATGTACCCGACCTGCCATATACCTGTGTCGTCCTTGCGGACGTGGAACCTTTCCCCAGAGAGCAGGAGATTGAGGATGGCACGATCCGGAGACTCACCCTACTACGGGACATCCGGTTGGAAGACTGATCCACAACGTGGGCGATGTAGGCGGACAAGCGAGGGCCACAATATGTCCACCACGGATGTCATCGACGGTATGCAACGGCTTAGTCGGTTGCTGTGCAAGGAATCAACGGCGATCAAGGAGATAGCTGCGGTGATCGGTCCTATCATCGAAGAGCATTGGGGTGGTAGGATAACCGATGTCGCACCCGCCAACCCCTCGCTTGAACGGGCTAGCATCCTCTGTAAGTCGGCAACCGCGCCTCCTACCACCGTCCACCTGTACGTCGCTAGCGCGATGATGCTACCACTCCGCGCCCTATGCGACGCCTTTGGCCGCTACGACCTCATGGTAGGGCCGCCTGGTCTGTCCGATCTCCGCCGCGTTCACTTCATGTTCAGGGACGACGACCTGCCCCACCGCTGCTTCATCATGGTCAACGTAGAGCACGACGTACTATGGGCGGGTGTCGATGTCGAGGACAACCTAGTCCAGTTCCTCTCCCTAGACCAGGCCAACTTGCCTTAACACGAGTCATGGCGCTGAGGATGGCAGCCGGTGCGTGGGACAGGAAGTGGAGGAGGCGTACACCCATGGACATCCCTGAGATTATTCGCGATGTCAAGCGATTCTGCCGAGCGTTAAGTGAGGAGGCGCCAACGGTCGAGGAGGTGACCGCCGTCGTCGGTGTGGTCGTCGAGGACCACGGAGGCGGTTCACCGCTCACTGTCGCGCCCCGCAACCCCGCGTTTGACAAGGCGCTCGTCGGCCGCGAGTTGAAGACCAAACAACCATATTCGATAGAGCTAGAGATGGCCGACTCCACGGCCCTGCCAGTGGGCGCCCTGCGCGAGGCCTTCGTTGCATACCTCGGTGCATTGGAAACTGTCAACTTCTATGTTGATGTACTCGGGTTGCCATACATCTGCACAATCATTGCTGGACTAGAGCCCCGCGTCGAGGAGCAAGAGATCGAGGACAGCACAGTCCGACAGCTTACCCTGTTACGGGACATCCGATTGGAGGATTGACGCCGGTGGCACGTCAACCCTCCAGGCTCGGCTATTTGGCAAGCAACGGGGCGACGCGCGTGCCGAGCAATTCGATGGACCGCAGCAGTTTCTCGTGCGGCAGGTCGGCGCTGTCCATCTGGAAGGTGACCCGAGATACGCCGCCCAGCGCCTCGCTGTGCCGCCTGATCTTCGCGGCCACGTCCTCGGGACCGCCCAGGAGCAAGGCCCCGCGCGGCCCTGCCAGCGCGTCGAACTGGGCCCGCGTCACGGGAGGCCAGCCCCGCTCCTTGCCAATCATGGTGAAAGTGCGGGCATAGCCGGGATAGAAGTCGTCGATGGCCTCCCGCGCCGTGTCGGCCACGTAGCCCAGCGAGTGCAGGCCCACCCGCAACTGCTCCGGCGGATGGCTCGCGCGCCGGCCGACCTCCCGGTAGAGGTCGACGAGCGGACGGAAGCGATGCGTTTCTCCCCCAATGATGGCCACCATCAGCGGCAGCCCCAGCGCCCCGGCCCGCGCGAACGACTCCGGCGTGCCGCCCACGCCCAGCCAGATCGGCAGCGGCGACTGCAGGGGCCGCGGGTACACGCCCTGGCCCGTCAGGGCGGGCCGATATGCGCCCGTCCAATGGACGTGCTCGTGCGCTCGAATCTCGAGCAGCAAGTCGAGCTTTTCGGCGAATAGCTCGTCGTAGTCGTGGAGGTTCAGCCCGAAAAGCGGGAAGGCTTCGATAAAGGAGCCGCGCCCCACGACCATCTCCGCGCGCCCCCGCGCGATCAGGTCGAGCGTCGCAAACTGTTGAAAGACGCGCACCGGGTCGGCGGCGCTGAGCACCGTGACCGCGCTGGTCAGGCGAATGCGCCGGGTGCGGGCCGCCATCGCCCCAAGGATGACGGTGGGCGCGGAGTCGAGGAACTCTTTGCGATGATGCTCGCCGATCCCAAACACGTCCAGGCCTACCTGGTCGGCCCGTTCGACGCGTTCGAGCAACTGGCGCATCGCCTCCGCTCCGTCGACGGCGCCGCCGACGCCGTTATCGGGCGGGGCCGCCGCAAAACTATCCACGCCAAGTTGCATGAGTTGTTTCCCCCGGACGCCTATCGGTTGACGGCCTGCAACGCCTGCGCCGGGTAGCGCTCGCCGCTGGCGGCGCCGCGCGGCGCGACCGCATCGATGCGCGCCAGGTCCTCCGGCGTCAGCGCCACGTCGAGCGCGCCCACGTTCTCCTCCAGGTACGTC
>JAABUQ010001101.1_pt1 | contig 60142 bp, 60 predicted proteins | sample 5560001 | NCBI WGS metagenome assembly JAABUQ01 (sample SAMN10711888, study PRJNA513371) | rock metagenome | isolation source: Antarctica rocks | place: Antarctica: Victoria Land, Finger Mt nord | collected 2015-12-18
CGGGGGCGCCGCCTTGCGCCGCCGGCCAATGCGATGGCTTACGGGTATGCTGCAAGGCTGCGGCGCGCGTTTCCAGTGCCCGGCGGACGCTTGGCTGCCGCTGGCCGTCCAGGGCGCCCGGAACGCCGTGCCGTTCGAGCGCCGCTTGTCCATGCAGGCCGCGCCGGCGAAGTCGGCCCTGCTGTTGGCCGGTCTGAACGCGCCGGGCTGGACCCGCATTACCGAGGGAGCGCCGACCTGCGATCACGCCGCGCGATTGCTGCGCCATTTCGGCGCAAGCGTCACGGTCGAACTGTGCGGCGAGGGCTGCACGACCAGCGTGATGGGTCAGCCGGAGCTGCGAGCGGTGGACCTGACGGTTCCGGGCGACCCGTCCCTGGCCGCCTTTCCGCTGGTGGCGGCGCTGATCGTGCCGGGTTCGACCGTGACGGTCCGCGGCGTGGCCATGGGTCCACGGTGCGCCGGGCTGTTCGCCGCATTACGGGACATGGGCGCGCAATTCGAGATCACCCGGGAGCGCCTGGAGAGCGGCGGACCTGTGGCCGACGTGACGGCGAGCTACACCGGACTTCGGGGCGCGGACCTATCAGCGGCGCGGGCCGGAAGCATGGCCGACGACGATCCCATCCTGGCCGCCGCGGCCGCCTGTGCCGCCGGCCCGACGCGGATAGGGGGGCGTGCAACGCTATGGGCAGAGCACGGCAGCCTGTTGTCTGCCACGCTGGCGATGCTGCGGCTCAGCGGCGTCCAGGTGGACGAAGAAGGCGACAGCTTTGTGGTGCATGGCGTCGGCGCCGCACCGGCCGGCGGCGTCCGGGTCGATGTCGGCGTGGCCCCGCGCGTCGCCTTGTGCGGGCTGGTGCTAAGCCTCGCAACCGCGGCGCCGGTCCGGGTGGATGGGACTACGGAGATCGAAGAGGAGTTCCCGGGCATCTTTGCGCTGCTGCGCCAAATCGGCGCTCCGCTCACGTGAAGCCCGTCATCGCAATCGACGGGCCGGCCGCGGCCGGCAAAGGCACCCTCGCCCGGCGGCTCGCGGCGGCGCTCGGCCTCACCTACCTGGACACCGGCCTGCTATATCGGGCAGTCGGACGGCTGGTGCTTGACGCCGGAGAAGCGCCGGATGACCCGGCCGCGGCCGAGGCTGCCGCCCGCGGCTTGGTTGCCGCCGATCTCGCACGCACCGACCTGCGTGGTCCAGAAGCGGACCGGGCATCAAGCCTGGTCGCCAAGCTGCCCGGCGTTCGCGCGGCTTTGCTCGCGTTCCAGCGCCGCTTCGCCGAGCAGGGCGCGGTGCTGGACGGGCGCGACATCGGCACCGTCGTGGCGCCCGGCGCGCCCGTCAAGCTGTTCGTCACCGCGACCCCCGCCGCGCGGGCACGCCGGCGTTGGCTGGAGCTGCAAAACCGAGGCGTCGTGGCGTCCTTGGCAAGCGTCGAGGCCGAGATGCAGGCCCGGGATGCGCAGGACGCGGCGCGGGAGGCCGCGCCTTTGAAGGCAGCGGCGGACGCCGTGGTGCTGGACACGACGGCGCTTGACGCCGACGCCGCATTCGCGCGAGCGCTGGAAATTGTCCGGAGCCGGCTTGGTTTTACTTGACTCCTGCTACCCGGTCCGTATGTCTGCCCGTGCTACCCGAAGTTGACAGGGTCCAGCCATTTGGCATGGGCCTATTGCTGTTCACCCAGTCCGCATCGCGGACCAGACGTTCCCCGATCCCCTCGGGACGGAGCGCGCATTCAATGACTCCGGCCCAGCGACTTTGGCATGGGGCCGGCTTCATGTACAGGAACCTATTCAACACATGGCATCATCCGCCACTGGCCTTCTCGACCGCCCGTCCCACGGCGACATGAGCGAAGATTTCGCTTCGCTGCTTGATGAAACGATGGGCCGCGAGGCAGGCTTTGAAGGCTCGGTCGTCACCGGGCGCGTCGTCCGCCTGACCGACGAATACGCCATCGTCGATGTCGGGCTAAAAAGCGAAGGCCGCGTCGCGCTCAAGGAGTTCGCGCAGCCGGGCCAGAAGCCCGAGGTCAAGCCCGGCGACAACATCGAGCTGTATGTCGAGCGCTACGAAGACCGGGACGGCGCCATCGTGCTGTCGCGCGAGAAGGCGCGGCGCGAGGAGGCCTGGACCAACCTGGAGAAGTCGTTCGAGGCGCAGATGCGCGTGAACGGCACGATCTACGGCCGGGTGAAGGGTGGCTTCACCGTGGACCTGGGCGGCGCCGTGGCGTTCCTGCCGGGCAGCCAGGTGGACATCCGCCCGGTGCGCGACGTGGGTCCACTGATGGGCACGCCGCAGCCGTTCCAAATCCTGAAGATGGACCGTGCCCGCGGCAACATCGTCGTGAGTCGCCGCGCCGTGCTGGAAGAAACCCGCGCCGAGCAGCGCAGCGAGCTGATCCAGGGCCTCAAGGAAGGCATGATCCTCGACGGCGTGGTGAAGAACATCACGGACTACGGCGCGTTCGTGGATCTGGGGGGCGTCGACGGCCTGCTGCACGTCACCGACATCGCCTGGCGCCGGATCAACCACCCGAGCGAGGCGCTGCAGATCGGCCAGCCCGTCCGCGTGCAGGTGATCCGCTTCAACAGCGAGACGCAGCGCATCAGCCTCGGCATGAAGCAGCTTGAGGCCGATCCGTGGGAGGGTGTGGCGGCGAAATACCCGCCGGGCGCCAAGTTCTCCGGCCGCGTCACCAACATCACGGACTATGGCGCCTTCGTGGAGCTGGAGCCGGGCGTCGAGGGCCTGGTGCACGTGTCCGAGATGAGCTGGACCAAGAAGAACGTCCACCCCGGCAAGATCGTCGCGACCAGCCAGGAGGTCGACGTGATGGTGCTGGACGTGGACAGCAGCAAGCGGCGCATCAGCCTCGGCCTCAAGCAGGTGCAGCGCAACCCGTGGGAGCAGTTCCAGGACGAGCACCCTGTGGGCAGCACGGTCGAGGGCGAGATCCGCAACATCACCGAGTTCGGCCTGTTCATCGGCATCACGGCGGACATCGACGGTATGGTGCATATGTCCGACCTATCGTGGGACGAGCCCGGCGAGTTGGCGATTGCCAAGTACGAGAAGGGCCAAGTCGTCCAGGCCAAGGTACTGGACATCGACGCCGAGAAGGAGCGCATCAGCCTGGGCGTCAAGCAGCTGCAGGACGACCCCGCCGCCGACACGCTGAGCCGCGTGCACAAGAACGACGTCGTGACCTGCGTGGTCACGGCGGTGCAGGCGAACGGCATCGAGGTGAAGGTGGACGAGGTGCTGACCGGCTTCATCCGCCGGGCGGAGCTGGCGCGGGACAAGTCCGACCAGCGCCCGGACCGCTTCGCCGTGGGCGAGAAGGTGGATGCCAAGGTGACGGCCATCGACCGCGCCGCCCGCAAGCTGAGCCTGACCATCAAGGGCCGGGAGATGGAGGAGGACAAGCAGGCCATCCAGGACTTCGGCACCGCCGACTCCGGCGCCTCGCTGGGCGACATCCTGGGCGCCGCCATCCGCCGGCGGAACCAGCAGAGCGACAGCTAGGCCTTGTCGCTCGAAACCGATCTGATCCTGGACAGGCGGCGCCTCAAGCGCCGCCTGAACCTTTGGCGGGTCCTGGCGGTGGCGGCCGGCACCTTGGCGCTGATCGCGGTCGTCGTGCCACGGACGGCGGGCGGCCTGGGCCGGCACGTGGCGCGCGTCAACGTGACTGGCGTCATCACCGAGGACCGCAAGCTGATCGAGAGCGTCACGGCGCTGGCGAAGGACGGCAACGTGCCCGCGGTGATCGTCTCCATCGACAGCCCCGGCGGTTCGGTGGCCGGGGGCGAGAGCCTGCGCGGCGCGCTGCTGCGGGTCGCGGCGGCGAAGCCTGTGGTCGCGGTCATGCGGGGCACTGCGGCATCCGCCGGCTACATGGTGGCCTTGCCCGCGGCCCGCATCTTCGCCCGCGACGCGACGCTGACTGGTTCCATCGGCGTCATCCTGCAAACCGGGGACGTGTCCGGCCTGCTGAGCCGGCTGGGCTTGTCGGCGGAAGCGATCACCTCCGGGCCGCTCAAGGACCAGCCGAGCTTCACCCGCGGGCTGACGGCGCAGGGACGGGATTACCTGAACGGCTTGGTCGCCGACATGTATGACCAGTTCGTCGGCATGGTGGCGGAGGCCCGGCACATGGATGCGGCCCAGGTGCGCACCCTGGCCGATGGCCGCGCCTATACCGGCCGCCAAGCGCAGAAGCTGGGCCTGGTGGACGAGATCGGCGGCGAGATCGAGGCGCGGGAATGGCTGGCGCGGGAGCGCGGCGTGCCGACGACGGTACCCGCCGAGGATGTGAAGCCCGGCAGCTTGTATGGCCGCACGGTCGGGGCGACGCTGGCCGGCTTTGTCCAACAGGCCGTCATGGGCATGTTCGCCCCGCCGGTGGCGCAGGCTGGGGCTTGGGCGTTCTGGCAGGGCGGCGCGGCGGAGTGATCAGTCCGTTTGGTAAGCGGCGAGTTCATTGCCGCCGGGGTCACGGAAATGGAAGCGCCGCCCGCCGGGGAACGCGAAGATCGGCCGGGTGATGACGCCGCCCGCATTGATTACAGAGCGAAGCGCGGCCTCGACGTTCTCCACCGCGATGACGACAAGCACGGCCTTTGTCGCCTGACCGGCATCTCCTTGCAGGCCGACATCAACGTCGCCGGTCATGGTGCAAGCGTAGCTTTGGCCGAAATCGGTCAATTCCCACCCGAATGCGTCGGCATAAAACGCTTTTGCCTTGCCGGTGTCTGCCACAGGCAGTTCGATGAAGCTCGGTCGTGCCATTCGGTTGCTCCCGCAACGTCGCTGCCTTCTGAGTCGGCTGCCGTCTGCCCCTTGTCGCATGGAAGGATCACGGAACGGAAGGATCTTGGACCGGCCACCCCCTTGAGTCGCCCGATATCGACAGCCAAGTTACGCCGTTCGGTTGACGCGGGGCGTTGTGTCCGGCATCGTTCAGCGCACATTCCCGCAAGCGGGCCAACAACTTCAAAGCACTACGGCGATTGAGGCCATGACGAAATCAGAGTTGATCGCAGAGCTTGCATCCGCCAACCCGCACTTGCTCAGCCGGGACGTGGAACTGATCGTATCGACCATCTTCGAGGAGATCACCGCCGCCCTGGCCCGCGGCACGCGGGTCGAGCTGCGCGGCTTCGGCGCCTTCACGGTGAAGCGGCGCGACGCCCGCACCGGGCGCAACCCGCGCACCGGGGAGGCGGTTCCGGTCAACGAAAAGGCGGTGCCGTTCTTCAAGGCCGGCAAAGAGCTGCGGGAGCGGGTGGACCGCGGCGGCAGGCCGGCCCGTGCGGCTGCCCGCGCCGAACGCGTGCTGGCCTAGCCCATGCGTATCCTGCTTGCCGTGCCTGTGCTGATCATCCTGGTGGCGTTCGCGCTGTCGAATCGGCAGGTGGTCCAACTGGGGCTGTGGCCCACCGACATCATGATTGACGCGCCGCTGTCGATCACGATCCTCGTGGCGTCCGGGCTGTTCTTTATCGTCGGCGCGCTCATGACCTGGGGCGCCGGCGTTATGACGGCCAGCCGCGCCCGCCAGGCCGAGCGCACTGTGCGGCAGCTTGAGGCCGAGGTGCGGGCGCTCAAGGCGCAGCCCCAGGCTGCACAGTCCAGGAGTGCGCAGCCCAGGAGTGTGGGCACCGCCATGGCCTTGCCGCCGCCCGGCGCGTAATGGCCGGGCTGATCGTCGCCCTGGATACCGCGGACGCGGGCCAGGCGGCGGCGTGGGCGGAGGCGGTGGCGCCGCATTGCGGCATGCTGAAGCTGGGTTTGCAGTTCGTGCTGGCGCAGGGTCCTGCCGGTGTTCGCGGCGTCACGCAGCACCCGGTGTTCCTGGACCTGAAACTGCATGACATCCCCAACACCGTCGCGGGCGCCGTGCAGGCCATCCTGCCGCTGCGCCCGGCCATGCTGACCGTCCATGCGGGCGGTGGCGGCGCGATGCTGGCAGCGGCCCGGCGTGCCGCCGACACGGCCGCCCAACGCCCGATGCTGCTTGCCGTCACCGTGCTGACCAGCCTCGACAGCAGCGCCCTGCACGCGACCGGCGTCGCCGGCGGGCCGCGCCAGCAGGTGCTGCGGCTGGCCCGCCTGGCGATGGATGCCGGCGCGGACGGGCTGGTATGCAGCGCGCAGGAGGCGCCCATGCTGCGGGACGCCCTTGGGTCGCGCCCCGCCCTGGTGGTGCCGGGCATCCGGCCGGCCGGCGCCGGGCTGGACGATCAGGCGCGCACCGTGACTCCGCGAGAGGCCGTGGGCGCCGGCGCCGATTGGATCGTGGTCGGCCGCCCCATCACCGGCAGCGCCGACCCGGCCGCCGCCGCCGCCGCCATCGCTTTGGAGATCGCATGACAACGCTCGTGAAAATCTGCGGCATCAACTCGCCGGAGGCGTTGGACGCCGCGGCCGATGCGGGGGCCGACTACATCGGCTTCGTGTTTTTCCCGCCCTCCCCGCGTGCCGTGACGCCGGCCCAGGCCGCCGCCATTTCGACACACCGCCCCGGCGGCCCCGCGCGGGTGGGGCTGTTCGTCGATCCGACCGACGACGATGTGGCCGAGGCTCTGGCATCCCTCGCCCTGGACGTGCTGCAGGTGCACGGCACGGCGGGCCGCGCCGTCGAACTCCGGACGCGGTTCGGGGCGCCGGTCTGGGTCGCATCCGGCGTGGGCGGTGCTGACGACCTGCCGACCGACGACGGCGGCGTGGATGCCCTGCTGCTGGACGCCAAGGCGCCGCCCGGCGCCCCGCTGCCCGGCGGCAACGCCCGGGCCTTCGACTGGTCCGTGCTGCGCGGCTGGACCGCGCCGGCGCCCTGGCTGCTCGCCGGCGGCCTCACACCTGACAACGTCGCGGAGGCTGTGCGCGTCTCGGGCGCTTCGGCGGTCGATGTGTCGTCCGGCGTGGAACGGAGCCGCGGCGTGAAGGACCCTGTGCTGATCCAGGCCTTCGTCCGGAACGCGCGGGCTAGATCCAGCCCCGCCGCTTGAACCACAGGAACGGCAGGACTCCGCTCAAGAAGATTACGGCCAGGCCGTAGGCGTAGCCGTAATGCCACTCCAGCTCCGGCATCAGCTTGAAGTTCATGCCGTAGATGCTGGCCATCAGCGTCGGCGGCACGCCCACCACCGACACGACGGTCAGAATCTTGATGCCGTTGTTCTGCTCGATGTTGATGAAGCCCAGCGTCGCATCCAGCAGGAACTGCACCTTGTTCGTCAGCTGCACGTCATAGTCGGACAACGACGCGATGTCCTGGCGCAGCGTCTTGAACCGGGGCCGCAAATGCGCCGGTATCCAGTCCGCGGCGGTGTCGTCCGTGTAAAGCACGACGCGGTTCACCCCGAGCAGGCTGTCCCGAATGTTGGAAACGCGCTCCCCGGCGGTGCCCACCGCGCGCAATATCGCCCGCAACTGCATGTCCGTCCGCGCTGCGTTCGGCGTATCCCCGCGTTCCGGCCGGAAAACCCGGCGCGAAAGGGCGTCGAGGTCCGCGCCCACGTGCTCCAGGATGTCCGCCAGACGGTCGACAATCGCCTCCAGCAGCCCCAGGAACGCCGCCACGCTGCATGAATGCGCCGCGCTGCCGACGAACCGCTCGGCGAACTGGTCGAACATCGGCAGGTCGGCAAACCGCACGGTCATCAGGTGCTCCGGCGACAGCACGAAGCCGAGCGGGGCCACCTGCGACCGCCCGTCTGCCGCGCGGTAGATCATCGGCGTGCTCAGGGACAGCGTCTTGCCCTCGCTCGACAGCCGGCTGCTGCTCTCGATCTCGGCCAGGTCCGCCTGGGCCGGCACCCGCAGGCCGGTCAGCCGCTCCGCGGCGGAACGCTCCTGGTCGGTCGGATTCAACAGGTCGATCCAGACGGGCGCAGGCTCCGATGGCTCGGCATGCGGCTGGAAGGAGCGGCGAGGCGTGAGGTCGGCGTTCAGGTACAGCATGCCGCATCCTACCCTGGCCTCGCGCGGCTGCGAGTCCCAAAGAACCGAGTACGTGACCCGCGCCGGGCTGTGCGGTATGAAAGGCGCTCGACCGAGGAGAGTACGTTGGACGAAACTACGCCCGCCCCAACCGTTTGCGCCTGGAGCCGGAGGCGCATGGCTGGTCCGAGGAGCGGGACATGAGCTGGCTCGCCGAGTATGTCCGCCCGAAGATCCGCACCCTGCTGGGGCGGCGGGAGGTGCCGGACAATCTCTGGGTGCAGTGCCCTAACTGCCAGCAGATGCTGTTCGCCAGCGACCTCGCGCGAAACCTGAAGGTCTGCACGGCGTGCGGCTTCCACATGCGCCCGACCGCGGCGGAGCGCCTGGCCTACACCTTCGACGCCGACCCCGGCTTCACCCGCATCGAGCTGCCGCGCGTGCCCCTGGACCCGCTGCGCTTCCGCGACAGCAAGCGCTACGCCGACCGCTTGAAGGAGGCGCGGGAGAAAACCGGGCTGGACGACGCGATCCTGGTCGCGCACGGCGCCATCGGCGGCCACCGCGCCGTGGTGGCGGCGCAGGCGTTCGAGTTCATGGGCGGCAGCATGGGCGCCGCGGTGGGGGAGGCCATCGTCGCCGCCGCCCGGCTCGCGGTGCTGCAGCAGGCGCCCTTGGTCGCGTTCACCGCCAGCGGCGGCGCCCGCATGCAGGAAGGCGCCGTCAGCCTGATGCAGATGCCGCGCACCACGATTGCGGCCCGGCTGGTCAAGGAGGCCGGGCTGCCGTTCATCACGGTGCTGACCGACCCCACGACCGGCGGCGTCACCGCGAGCTTCGCCATGCTGGGCGATCTGCAGATCGCGGAACCGGGCGCGCTGATCGGCTTCGCCGGCAGCCGGGTGATCGAACAGACGGTGCGGGAAACCCTGCCGGACGGCTTTCAGCGCGCCGAGTACCTGCACGCGCACGGCATCCTCGACATGGTGGTGCCGCGCACCGAGATGCGGAACACCCTGGCCCGGCTGATCGGCCTGCTGCGCGTGCCGGAGCAGGCGCCCGCCGTGCCGATGCTGCCGCCCCCAGCGCTGCCGGAGCCAGCCGCCGCGTGAGCCAAGTCCAGCCCCGAAACCGGATCGAGCCGATCATCGAGCGGCTGCACGGCCTGCATCCACGGCTCATCGACCTCAGCCTCGACCGGCTGGAACGCCTGCTGGCGCAACTGGGCCATCCGGAGCGTCGGCTGCCGCCGGTGATCCACGTAGCGGGCACCAACGGCAAGGGCAGCACCTGCGCCTTCCTGCGCGCGATGGCCGAGGCGTCCGGGCTGCGCGTCCATGTCTATACTTCGCCCCATCTTGTGCGGTTCAATGAGCGGTTCCGCATCGCTGGCCGTCTGGTGTCCGATGCTGCTTTGGCGGAAGCATTGGAACGCATCGAGCAAGTCAACGACGGAGCCGCGATCACGGTGTTCGAGGTGATCACCGCCGTCGCGTTCCACCTGTTCGCGCAGGCGCCGGCGGAGCTTTGCATCCTTGAGGTGGGGCTGGGCGGCCGCGGCGACGCGACCAACGTGATCCGCGCCCCGGCCGCCTGCGCCGTCACCTCCATCTCGATGGACCACCGGGAACTGCTGGGCGAGACCTTGGCGGCGATTGCGGCGGAGAAGGCCGGCATCGCGAAGCGCTGTGTCCCGCTGGTGACGGGGGCGCAGCCGGACGAAGCTTTTGCGGCCCTGTCTGACGCCGCCGGGCGGGCCGGCGCCCCGTTGTTGGCGCGCGGCCGGGATTGGGAGATCGCCGACGCCGGCGCCGGGCTGCGGTTCACCGACGCGAAGGGCACAATCGCCCTGCCGCGGCCGTCGCTGCCCGGCGCGCACCAGATGGACAACGCCGGTATCGCCGTGGCGGCGCTGCGGGCGGCGATGCCGGCGCTGGAGACCGCTTGGGCCGGGCTGGCACGGGCCGAATGGCCGGCGCGGCTGCAGCGGCTCAATGGGCGGCTGGCCCGGCTGGCGCCGCTGGGTTGGGAGGTTTGGTTGGACGGCGGGCATAATCCGGGCGCCGGCGCGGCCCTGGCCCGCCACGCGGCGGGCTGGGCGGACCGCCCGCTGTATCTGATCGTCGGCATGAAGCAGGCAAAGGATGCCGCCGAGTTCCTGCGGCCACTGCTGCCGCACGCGGCCCAGGTCTTCGCGGTGCAGGAACCCGGGCAGCATTTGGCCTTGCCGGTCGAGGCGATCATCGCGGCGTCCGGAGGCGTCGCGACGCCCGGCCCCACGGTCGCCGAGGCGCTCAAGAAGTTGCCAGTCTGTTCACTCGCCCGCGTACTGATTTGCGGAAGTTTGTACTTGGCAGGCGAAGTTTTGAAGTCGGATCACGAGGAATAAAGTGCAATGGGGTCTTGGCGTCGGGCAGAACGTCCCAACACTGATAGTCTAGGCGGCTAGCCCGCGTCCTCCGACATCCTGGAGCTGGTCATGGACGGTCCCGAATCGCCGGCACCGACGAAGTTACGTGTCACGCTGGCGGATGCCCACGCCACGCCCAACGATGCTGGCCGTTCTACTGCCCTTATGCTTGTCCACGGCTCCATGGAGCTGCGCTGGTTCGCACCAAAGCAGGAAGACCCGCAGACGCCGCATGACCGGGATGAGCTTTACATCATCGTGTCCGGCACCGGGGTGTTCATGCGCGCTGTGGATATTCTCCCCTTCGATGACGCCTTGCTGCCGATCCAAGGCGAGGAGCGCGTCGAGTTCGGCCCTGGCGACGCGCTGTTCGTCGCGGCCGGCACCGTACACCGCTTCGAAAAGTTCTCGGACAACTTCGCGACCTGGATCGTCTTCTATGGCCCGGAAGGTGGCGAACGGCGCTGACGTTCGAGGGCCGATGGGCAGGTCATCGGGATCACCCATTTCCTGTTTCACGGAAACGCCTGAACCATGGCGCTGGTCTGTTATCTCCAGGACGTCTATGTCGATAGTGCCGTGCGGGGCCAAGGCGCGGGCCGCACGCTGATCGAGGCGGTCGCCGCGCATGCCCGGGAGCGGGACGGTGCGCGGCTTTACCGGCTGACCCAGGACCACAACGCGGCGGCCAGGCAGCTTTACAACCGCATCGCCAAGCACTCGGGCTTCACCCGCTACGAGTACCCATTGTCCTGACGCCCGCGGCTCAGCCGATTTGGCTTGCCACCCACTGCTTGAGTTCGCTCTTCGGCGCGGCGCCCACCTTGGTCGCGGCGGGCTTGCCGTCCTTGAACAGGATCATCGTCGGGATGCCGCGCACGCCGTAGGCGTTGGGCGACATCGGGTTGTCGTCGATGTTCACCTTGGCGACCGTGACCCGGCCTTTGTACTCCTGCGCGATCTCCTCCAGCGCCGGGGCGATCATCTTGCAGGGGCCGCACCACTCGGCCCAGAAATCGACCAGCACCGGCTCTTTGGACTCCAGGACCTGGGCCTTGAAGGTGTCGTCGCCGACGGCGACAGTGTTCTCGCTCATGGATGCCTCCTGTTTTCCACCAAGGAGTTGGGGCGCGGCGGCATCCCGATCAAGCGCTGGCCGATCAAGCGCCGGGCTGGTGCGCGTCCAGCAGCGGCCCGGGAATGACGGCGACGGCGGCCTGATCCGTCCAGACCAGGGCGCAACGGACGGGTCGGTCCGGGTAGATGCCGCGCAGCACGGCGCGGTAGGCCGCCAACTGACGCAGGTAGCGCACGGGGGTGTCGGCCACGTCCGCGGGCGGCGTGCGGTTGGTCTTGAAGTCCGCAACCAGGATTTTGCCCGGCAGCACGGCCATGCGGTCCACGACGCCGCTCACCACCACGCCGCCGACCATGCCCGTCAGCGGCTGCTCCGCCCGGCTGCCGGGGCCGAACAGCGGCGCCAGCTCCGGATGCGCCAGCACCGCCAAGGCCTGCTCCGCCAGCGCCCCTGCCTCCTCGGGCGTAAGGCCGAAACCGGCCAGCCGGAGGTGCGCCCGCGCCGCGTCGGGCCGGACCGCCTCCGGCACGTCGGGCAGGTGCTGCAGCAAGGTATGCACCAGGCGCCCGCGCAGGAAGCGCTGCCCCGCCTCCGCCCGCGATAGCAGCGGGGAGGCGGAACTCGGGACGGGGCCGAGCGCCGCGCCCTCCGGCCGGCTGGGCGCGAGCGGCACCGGCACGGGCGGCTCCGGGGGCGGCGGGTCCGGGCGCCAGTCGCCGGGGCGGCCCGCCCAGGGCGGCAGCGGCGCGGCGTCCTCGGCCGGCCGGACCGCGGCGGGGGGCCGCGGCGCGGTCTGCGCGTTGTCCAGCACGAGGTGCCGGCCCGCCCAGGCGCCCGGCACCGCATCGAAGGCGCCCGCCTCGGCGCCGACCGCATGGAAGCCGCGCTCGACCATGCGGTACCAGCTCTGGTCCGGCACCTCCTTGCGGGTGTCCCAGCCGCAGACCAGCAGGCGGTCCTCGGCCCGGGTCAGCGCCACATACAGCAGACGGTTGTACTCGCGGGTTTTGAGGTCCCGCTCCGCCGCCTGCGCCTCGTCCACCGCGGCGCAGCGGAACTCCTTGCGCGGCGACCACAGCGGCAGGGTGACGCCGGTTTGCGGGTCGGCCCGCCAGCCGAACGGCTCCTCCTTGGGCGGCAGCGCCGTCGTGTCCGGCAAGATCACCAGCGGCGCTTGCAGGCCCTTCGCGCCGTGCACCGTCATCACGCGCACCGTGCCGCCCGCGCCCTCTGCCTCCCGCTTCACCGTGGCGCCCGACCGACGCAGCCAATGGACGAAGCCTTGCAGCGACGGCGCGTGCTGCGCGGTGTGGGCCAGGGCGGCGTTCAGCAGCTCGTCAAGCGGCTCCGCGGCGTCCGGGCCGAGCCGGGCCAGCAGCCGGGCACGCCCGCCGAGCGGCCCCAGGGCCTCCGCCAGCAAAGCGTGCGGGGTCACGAAGTCGGCGCGGGATTGCAGGGTGGAGAGCAAGGTCCAGGCCTGGCGCCACGCCGCGCATTCCTCCGCCCGGTCCCGCAGCGCCTCCCACAGTGTGGCCCGCCGCCCCATCGACAGCCGCATCAGCTCGTCATCCGAAAGGCCGCCGAGCGGGCTGGTCAGCACGCAGGCCACGGCCAGGTCGTCCTCCGGCAGCAGCACGGCGTTGCACAGCGCCAGCATGTCCTGCACCGCCGCCTGCTCGCCCAGGATCAGGCGGTCCAGCCCGGCCACCGGAACGCCGCGCGCCTTCAGGGCCCGCACCAGGGACTTCGCGAAGTCGTCGCGCCGCCGCACCAGCACCAGGATGTCGCCCGGCCTCAGCGGCCGGTCCCGGCTTTCCAGCCGCTCCCCGCGGCGCAGCGCGTCCTCGATCCAGCCCGCCAGCGCGTCCGCCAGGCGCTGCGGCGCGGACACCAGGCCCATGTTGCGCTCCGGCACGGTCCACGGCTCGGCGGCCGGCGCCTCGGGCAGCGGCGTGAGCGGCCAAAGCTCGACCCGGCCCGCGGCCCCGGCGCGATCCGCGAAGTGGCGCAGCGGGCCGTCATCGGCCACCCCGCGCGCCGCCTCCGGATCGGCGAACACGGCGTCCACCAGGGCCAGCACCGGCGGGGTAGAGCGGAACGACACGTCGAGCGCCACGTCCCGCCATGTCTCCTCCCCCACGCGGGCGGCCATCTCGGCGCGGGAGCGGTCGAACTCCGCGGGGTCGGCGCCCTGGAAGGAGTAGATGCTCTGCTTGGGGTCGCCCACCGCGAAGAATGTGCGCCGGCGCCCCTCCTCCGCCGCAGCGCCCAGCCCGGCAAAGAACTCCTCGGTCAGCCGATGGGCGATCTGCCACTGCTCCGGCGCGGTGTCCTGCACCTCGTCCAGCAGCAGGTGGTCGATGCCGCCATCGAGCTTGTACAGCACCCACGCCGCCCCGGGGTCCCGGAGCAGGTCGGAGGTGCGCCCGATCAGGTCGCCGTAGTCCAGCAGCCCGCCCTCTTCCTTGCGCCCGGCATAGGACCGCAGCACCGGCGCCGCCAGCGACAGCAGCGCCGCGGACGCCGACGCTACCCGCAGCGCCCGGCGCCGGTCCTCCACCGCCAGCACGCGCGCCTGCTCGGCCGCCACCGCCTCGATGATCTCCGGGTGCTTGGCGGCCAGGGCCTTGCCGGCATAGGCGCTCGCGGCGCGCGGCTCGCCGGCGCCGGTCAGCAGGTCGGTCAGCCACTCGCTCCAATGCTCCCGCCTAAGCTCGGGCGGCAGGCCGAGCCAGCCGAGCAGGCGCTCCGCCCTTTGCTGCACGGCCGGGGTGCCATGCGCCTGCGCAACGCGCAGCACCGCGGCGACGCCCTCCCGTTCCGGCCATTCGACCGCCTCCGCCAGCAGCGCCGCCTCGTCCCCTGCCCCGGCCCCGGCCCCTGCCGCGCGCCGCATCGCCGCCATCCGCTGCGGCTCCGACAGCGCCAGCACCGGGTCCAGCAGCCCGCGCCGCGCGTCCAGCACCGCGACCAGCCGCGCGAACCCGTCCGCCGAAGTCAGGCCCGCCAGTTCCAGCAGAGCGTCCGCCGGGAACCCGGCCAGCACGCCTTCCCGCGCCTGGTCCATGGCGGTGCGGGCGTCGGCGTCCTCGACCAGCCGGAAGTGCGGGGAGATCGCGGCCTCCAGTGGGAAGCGGCGCAGCAGCGATTGGCAGAAGGCGTGGATGGTGCCGATCCGCATGCCGCCGGGCAGGTCCAGCACCCGGGCGAACAGCGCGCGGGCCGCCGCCCGGGCCTCCTCTCCGGTCGGCGCCGGCAGGGCCGCAAGCTCCGCGTCCAGCGCCAAGTCACCCAGCGTCACCCAGCGGCCCAGCCGGTGCTGCAAGCGCAGCGCCATCTCCGCCGCCGCCGCCTTGGTGAAGGTCAGGCATTGGATGCGCGCCGGGTCCGCCCCGGTCAGCATGAGGCGCAGCATCCGGTCGGTCAGCAGCTTGGTCTTGCCGGACCCGGCGGAGGCGGCGACGAAGGCGGACACCGCCGGGTCGGACGCCTGGCGCTGCTCCGCCTCCGCACGCGCCCGGGCGGCGGTCGGGAGGCCGGCACTGGCCCCAGGACTAGCGACCATGTTCATGCGTCGTCCTCCAGCGCGGCCCACTCGGCGACGCGGGCAAGCTGCGCGTAGTCGGAGAAGCGGGGTGCCGCGCCGGGGTGCGGGCGGGACAGGTAGGCGCGGTCCGGGTCGTCAAAGGCGGCGATCAGGGCGGTCAGCGCGCGCTCCGCCGTTTCGGCCTCCTGCACGGTGCGGGCCGCGTCGTGCTGGAACAGCCGGGTTTCCTTGCCGGGATCGAGGCCGCCGGACAGGTGCCAATAGGTCAGCTCGGCGGTGCGGCCCGCCAGTTCCGGCCCGAACACCCCGGCGGCGGCCATCGCGGCCTCCAGCGGCAGTTGCGGCGCCAGGCCCTGCTCGACCTGCCCCGTCGTGGGCACCGCGCCGGTCTTGTAGTCGAGGATGGCCAGCGTGCCGTCCGCCCGACGCTCGATGCGGTCGGCCCGGCCGCTGAGCACGAAGGGATGGCCGCCGGGCACGGTCCACTTGCCCTCCACCTCCGACGCCACGTGCGCCATCGGGCCGCGCAGGCGGCGGTGACGCTCGGCGTCGGCCACCCAGTCGGCGATGCGGGCCAGGCGTGGGCGCCACCAGGCCGTGAGCGCCGGACGCAGCCCCGCCGCGTCCAGCGCCCGGTTCATGGCGGCGTGCAGCCGGGCCTCCGCGTCGCGCGGGTAGGTCGGCGGCAGGTTGGTCAGGAAGTCGGCCAGCGCCGCATGCACGATGCTGCCGTAGTCGGCGGCGTCGGCCGACTGCTCCAACGGCTGCAACGCGCGCAGCCGCAGGACGTGCTTGGCGTAGATGGCATAGGGATCGCGCAGCCAGGTTTCGATCTCGGTCACGCTCAGCCGGCGCGGCCGGTTGGCGACGGGCGGGCGGGGCTGCGGCGGCGGCGCCGGCTGGGGTTCGCCCGCCGGCTGATCCAGGCAGCGCGCCCAGGCCGCGGCGGGATGGGCGGGCAGCGCCCTCCTATGCCCGGCAAGGTAGGCCTCCAGCCGCACCAGCCAGCGAGCCGGCACCGTCGGCGCCCCGTCCCGCCGCCGCGGGCACGACAGAATGACGGAAGGCGCGGCGCAGGCCAGCATCGCGTAGTCGTGCGCCAGCTCGCCCACCCGCTCCTCCGGCGATTCCAGCCCGGCGGCGGCGCGCATCGGCCGGCTCATCCATGGGCCGGGGTCGGTCGCCGGCGGCCACACGCCCTCCGCCAAGCTGCCCAGCACCAGCAGGTCCGCCGATTGCAGCCGCGCTTCCAGCAGCCCCAGGATGGCGACGCGCGGGTGCTCGTCCCCATTCCGCCCGCGCAGCGCCCGGCGGCTGCGCACCACCGCCCCCTCCATCGAGGCGTCCAGCAGGCCCGGCAAGGTAGCGACCGGCTGCGCCGGCAGGACCGGCAGCGCCGACGCGAGCGCGGACAGGTGGGTTGCCAGCGCCTCTCCTTCCTCCCGCGACCACAGGCGCAGCGCGCCGGACAGCTCGTCGGTCTCCGCCAAAGCTTCGGCGCACTCGATCAGCGCCGCCAATGCCTCCGCCGGGGTGGCGTCTATGCGGTTGGCGATGCGGAAGATCGGCTGCAGCATGGTATGCAGGCGGTCGAGCAGGTCCAGCGCCGCGGGGTCCGCCGCCGTTTGCTGGTCGAGCACGGTGCGCAGCCCCGTGATCCCCGGCGCCGGCGCCGGGCCGCGCAGGCACGCAAGCTCCAACCGTCGCGCCGCCTGCCGGGCCTCCGCCGGGCGCAGGCCGAGCGCCGCGAGCGGGTGCTTCAACAGGGACAGCAACGCCACCGGGGCCAGGCCGTCCGCGACCGCGTGGGCCAAGAGCCGCAGGAACGCGCCCGGCGGCGTGGCGCACAGGGGTTCCCCGGCGCTGTCGTCGACGATGACGCCGTAGCGCCCCAGCTCCGCCGCCACGCGCACCGCAAGCTGCCGGTCCGGCGTCACCAGCACGGCGCGGGCGTGCGGCGTTTGCAACGCGTCGCGCAGCGCGAGAGCGATGGCGACCGCCTCCTCCTGCTGGTCCGCCGCTTCCAGCCGGGTCAGGCCTTGGATGTCCGGGATCGCAGGAACGCGCCAGCCGCCCAGCGCCTGCGCAGGCATCAGCGACTGGCACAGCGCGGCGTCGCGGCCGGGGGAGACGGCCGGCGCGTCCTCCGGCTCATCCCAAGGCTGCACGTCGCCGCGGGTGGCGCCAAGATTGATCAGCAGCCGCTGCATCCCGCATTGCGGGTGGCCGGGGTCGAGCTGCTCCCACACGGCGTCAGGCATCGCGAGGTCGAGGCCTGGCAGCACCACCATGCCCTTCGGCATTCCGGCGACGACGCGCATCAGCCGGGCCACGGCCTTGATGCCGCCCGTGGTGCCGGCGACGATGACCGGGCAGCCGGACGGACACTCCGACCACGCAGCCGCCTGGGCGTCCAGCAGCTTGATGCCGCGCTCCGCCGCGTCCAGCAGGCCGTTGTCGGCGAGCCAGGCCGGCCAGGCCGTCGTCACGATGCGCAGGAACTCGATGGTGCGGCTCCAGTGCTCGGCGTAGCCGGCCTCGGCGGCGGCGGGCAGCGCGTCGGCCAGGCGCACCTCGGACCGGTGCGCCTCGTCCAGCAGGCGGGCCAGCTCCATCGCGAGCTGCCAGGCGCGGTCGGCGGTGCCGGGTGCGCCGAACTGGCCCTCCAACGCCATCACCAGCCGGGTCAGCACCGCAAGCCGCCGCGCGCCGTCCACCGCCGGCGGCAGATCCAGCGCGCCCGCCAGCGCCAGCGGCGCCTCGTCCAGCGCGCCCAGGGCGGCGATGCGCGGCAGCAGCATCGGGCGGCCATTGGACTGGCGCAAGAACGCCTCGTTCAGCGCGCGGGCGGCACGCTGGGTCGGCAGCAGGATCAGGCCATCCGCCGCCGCCAGCGGGTCCGGCCCGGCGCGGCGGAGCCAGTCGGCCGCCAGCGCGTCCAGGAACGGCACGTGCGGCGGGATGGTGCGGAGGTTCATGCCAGATGCTCCAGCCGCCCGGGCCAGCCGGTCAGCACCGCCCGGCGGGCGTCGCCGTCCGCGAGGCTGAGGGTAATGGTCAAGGCATGGTCCGGGCGCAGGCCGCCCAGCCGGTCGGGCCACTCGACCAGCACGACCCCGTCCTGCGCGTCGTCCCAGCCGAGTTCGGCCACCGCGGCCGGGCCGTCCAGCCGCCAAAGGTCGAAATGGTGCACCGGGCCGACCGGGGCGTCGTAGAGCTGGACAAGGGTATAGCTTGGGCTTGGCACCTCAAGCGCCGGGTCGGCCAGCAGGGCGCGGAGCAGCGCGCGGGCCAGCGCGCTCTTGCCGGCGCCGAGCGGGCCTTCGAGCAGGACGGCGTCGCCCGGCCGCAGCAGCCCGGCGATGCGGCCGGCCAGCGCCTCGGTCGCGTCGAGGCCGGGCAGGAGAAGCGCGAGGGACGGCACGCCGCCAATCTGCACTTTCCGGCAACGTTCGGCAAATGGCTTGATGTGGCGGCCGTCGTGTTTACCTTTGCGGGATGCCCGACCTCATCGAAACCGACGTCGCCATTATCGGCGCAGGCCCTGTCGGCCTGTTCGCCGCCTTCGAGTGCGGCATGCTGAAGCTGCGCTCCACGCTGATCGACGCGCTGGAAGAGGTCGGCGGGCAGTGCACCGCGCTGTATCCGGAAAAGCCGATCTACGACATCCCGGCGCACCCGGCGATTGCCGCCGGGCACCTGATCACGAACCTGGAGCAGCAGATCGCCCCGTTCGACGTGCCGCGCCTGCTGGGGCGCCGCGTGGACCGCTTGCAGGGGCAGGCCGGACGCTTCGTACTGGGCACCGACGAGGGCGACGAGATCCGCTGCAAGGCGGTGGTGGTCGCCGCCGGCGCCGGGGCGTTCGGCCCGAACCGCCCGCCGCTCGCCGGCCTGCCGGCGTTCGAGGCGACGGGCGCGGTCCGCTACGCCTGCCGCCGGCGGGAGGATTTCCGGGACCGCCGCGTGGTGATCGCGGGCGGCGGCGACAGCGCGGTGGACTGGGCGCTGTCGTTGAATGACGTGGCGGCCAAGGTCTATGTCGTGCACCGCCGGGCGAAGTTCCGCGCGGCGCCAGAGACGGCGGCCCAGCTTGACGCCGCCGCCGCCCGGGGCGAGGTGGAGATGGTCATACCCTATCAGCTTCACGCGCTGCACGGCGCTGGCGGCGCGTTGGAGACGGTGGAGGTCGCGACCCTGGACGGGCAGACCCGGCATCTCCCCGCGGACACGCTGCTGCCGTTCTTCGGCCTGTCGATGGACCTCGGCCCCATCGCCGACTGGGGCCTCGACCTGGAGCGCAGCCACGTGCAGGTGCGGCCGGCAAGCTGCGAAACCTCGGTGCCCGGCGTGTTCGCCATCGGCGACATCGCGACCTACCCGGGCAAGCTCAAATTGATCCTGCAAGGGTTCAGCGAGGGCGCCATGGCGGCGCACGCGATCCACCCCATCGTGCACCCCGGCACGGCGCTGCACTTCGAGTATTCAACCAGCAAGGGCGTGCCCGCGGCTTGAACACCTGCTAGGGAGCGGGCGGCAACAACGAGGCGCAGCATGTCCAGCCCGCTGAAGGTCGCGGTCCAGATGGACCCGATCGAGACTGTGAACATCGACGGCGACAGCACCTTCGCCCTGATGCTGGAAGCGCAGAAGCGCGGCCACGCGATGTGGCACTACGACGTGCGCCACATGTCGCTGCACGAGGGCAAGGGCGAGTCGCGCACCGGACGCCTGCTGGCCCGCGCCCGCCCGGTCGAGGTGCAGCGCGTGGCCGGCAACCATTACCGCTTCGGCCCGACTGAGATGATCGACCTGGCGGGCATGGACGTCGTGCTGATGCGCCAGGACCCGCCGTTCGACATGGCCTACATCACCGCCACCCACATGCTGGAGCACATCCACCCGCAGACGCTGGTGGTGAACGACCCGAAATGGGTGCGGGACAGCCCGGAGAAGCTGCTCGTCACCCACTTCCCAGACCTGATGCCGCCCACGCTGATCACCTGGGACCCCGAGGCGATCCGCGACTTCCGGGCGCAGTACTCGGACATCATCGTCAAGCCGCTATTCGGCAACGGCGGCGTCGGGGTGTTCCGCATCAAGCCGGACGACGAGAACCTGGCGTCCCTGCTGGAGATGCACTCCGCCCGATCGCGGGAGCCGCTGATGATCCAGCGTTACGAGCCTGCGGTGCGCCGGGGCGACAAGCGGATCATCCTGGTAGACGGCGTCGCCATGGGCGCGGTGAACCGCGTGCCGGCGGCGGGCGAGGCGCGCTCCAACATGCACGTCGGCGGCCGGCCGGAGGCGTCGACGCTCACTGAGCGCGAGCAGGAGATCTGCCGGCGCATCGGCCCGTACTTGCGCGACCACGGCCTGATCTTTGTCGGCATCGACGTGATCGGCGACTGCCTGACGGAGATCAACGTGACCTCGCCGACCGGCTTGCAGGAGATCGCCCGGTTCGACGGCACCAACCTGGCGGCGGCGATCTGGGACAGCATCGAGGCGAAGGCGGCCGCAAGCCCGGCGGCGCTCACACCGCCCTGACGAACGAGTGTTCCGCCGCTGCGTAAGCGTGGCGTCGAGCGGTTGCCCTGGCGGCCGGACTTGTCTAGTGCAGGACAATGGAGCCGAAACCCTTGTTGGCCAATGCCGCGGCATTGGCCATAGGCGCATTGTTCGTCGCTTCGCTGTTCCCGATGGCGGTCTTGTTCCCGGCAGACTTCCGCGACGTCGCCCAATGGGGCGACCGGGCGCAGGGCATGGTCGCGCAGCGCTATTTCCTCGCCTCGCCCTGGGGCTGGCCGCCGCTGGATGTGGACGCGCTGGCCGGAGTGAACGTCGCGCTGACGGACAGCCTGCCGCTGGCGCTGCTGCTGCTGAAGCCGCTCCGGGCCTGGCTGCCGCCGGGCTTCTACTTGTAGGACATCTGGATCGCCCTGGCCTGGCTGCTGCAGCCGGCCGCGGCGGTTTACGCGCTGCGCGGCGCCGGGGTGCAAGGCTGGCCCGGCACGCTCGCGGTGGCGGCACTGTCCTTGCTGCCCACGCTGCTGGCCCGGTTCGGGCACACGGCGCTGTGCACCCACGCGCTGATCCTGCTGGCCATCGGGCTATACTTGCGGCTGATCCGGACAGGCCGGGGCTGGTGGGCCTGCGTGCCGCTGCTGGTGGCCAGCCTGCTGGTGCATCCGTACCTGATGGCGATGGTCGCGGCGGTGCTGCTGGCCGGACCGCTCAGCCTGCTGCTGGCCGGGCGGCGCTGGTGGCCCGCCGCGGCTTGGCTGGCTCTGGCTCTGGCCGGCACGGGCGTGACGGCGGTCGTGTTCGGCTTTGGGGGCACGGCGACGCCATTGGGCTACGGGTTCTTCTCGATGAACCTGCTGGCGCCGCTGGCACCCAGCCGGACCACGCTCTTCCCCGACATGACGTTCGACGCGACGGGCGGGCAAGTCGGCGAAGGATACCAGTATCTCGGCGCCGGCCTACTGGCGCTGCTGGCGGTCGCGGGCGTGCTGGCCGCTGTGGGGCGCGGCGGGGTGCATTGGCGCCGGCATATCGGGCTGCTGCTGGTGCTGCCCGGCTTGACGCTGTTCGCGGCCAGCGGGACCGCCTATCTCGGCCCCTACCGCCTGCTGCACATCGAGCGCATCCCGGCCTTCGTGCAGCAGTTCCGGGTGACGGGGCGGTTCTTCTGGCCGGTGGCCTACATGTTGCTCGTGGGCGCGGTGGCGGTGGTGGCGCGGGGATTGCCGACGCGGGTGGCGGCGCCGGTGCTGCTGGCGGCGGTGATGCTGCAGGCGGCGGACATGCCGCGGAACTGGACCACCATCCGGTCCTGGCTGGCCCCGCAGCGATGGATAATTGACGCCGAGGCATTGTCGCCCATCATCGCCGCGCATGACCGCGTGACGTTGTAGCCGACCTTCCAGTGCGGGGTGGACGGCGGCGACACCCGGTTCATGCAAGTCCTGCTGCTGGCGTCCAACACGGCGGCGCAGGTCAACACGATGTACGTGGCGCGGTCCCAGCCGGTCCTGTCCTGCGACGCCGCCGCAGTGCTGGGCCAGCCCTGGCGGCCGCGTGAACTGCGGGTGATCCTGCCGCCCGCCACGGCGGACACCCGGCTGCTGATGCCAGGCGGCGACCGGCTATGCCGCCGCTTGGGCGACCTGCTGCTCTGTTCCCGCGACAACCCGGCCGTGCTGGCGCTGGCGCCATAACCCCGGACCCAACGGACGACGGGGCCAGCCCCATGCCGGCGCGCCCACTGTTCTCCGTCATGGTGCCGGTGTTCAACGAGGCCGAGGGCTTGCCCGAGTTCCATCGCCGCCTGTCCGCCGCCATGCGCCGGCTGGGCCGGTGGAAGGTGATCTAAGTGAACGACGGCAGCACGGACGCCAGCCTCTCGGTGCTGCGCCGCCTGCATGAGGCCGGCCCGGGCGTCGCCGTCCTCAACCTGGCGCGCAACTTCGGCAAGGAGATCGCGATGACCGCCGGCCTCGACCACGCCGCAGGCGACGCCGTGGTGGTGATCGACGCCGACCTGCAGGATCCGCCGGAGCTGATCGAGGCGTTGGCGGCGGAGTGGCGGGGCGGCTACGACGTGGTCTATGCCCAGCGCCGGGCGCGGGACGGCGAGACCTGGATCAAAAAGGCGACCGCCGCGGCGTTCTACCGGGTGATGGAGCGGGTCGGCCATGTGCCGATGCCGCGGGACACGGGGGACTTCCGGCTGATGAGCCGCCGCGTGGTGGAGGCGGTGGTCTCGCTCCGCGAGCAGCAGCGGTTCATGAAGGGGCTGTTCGCCTGGGTGGGCTTCCCCAGCAAGGCCGTGCCCTATGACCGCGCCCCGCGCCATGCCGGCCAAACGAAATGGAGCTACTGGCGGTTGTGGAACTTCGCGCTTGAAGGGGTGACGAGCTTCACCGTGATCCCGTTGCGGATCTCGACCTACGCGGGAATGGGCATCGCCGTGCTGGCCCTGATGTACGGCGCGGTCGTGGTGGGGCGTGCGCTGCTGTTCGGCAACGAGGTGGCGGGGTATCCGAGCCTCCTGACCTTCATCCTGTTCCTGGGCGGCATGCAGCTCATGGCGTTGGGCGTGATCGGGGAATATCTCGGGCGCGTGTTCAACGAGACCAAGCGGCGACCGCTCTACATCGTCGAACGCTACTCGCGGGCGAATGCGCCCGGCACCGCAGCCCCTTCCCCACAAAAAGCCGGGACGCCTTCAAGCCTTGGGCGGACAAGCCCTATTGTGGAAACCCAACGCCCGTCAGCGTCTCCGATACGGCCCATAGCCGCTCCGCCGCCGCAATGTCCTGCGCCTGGGGCATGACGCGGGCCGGGCCGGGCGAACCCTTGATCTCGCGGAATCCCGCCGGGCCGTAGTAGCCGCCTGCCTGCGCGTCCGGCGAGGCAGCGGCATAGACCAACGGCCGCGCCCCGTCCGCGGCCGACTGCGCGACCAAGCGGAAACCCGTGTCCAGCAGGCGGCTTTTCACCCCCGGGGTGCCGCCGCCGAGGCCGTTGGCGATCAGGTCCGTCGCCGCCCAGCCCGGATGCGCCGCGACGCTCACCAGGGGCCAGCCCTGCGCCTTGGCCCGCCGGGCCAACTCCAGCGCGAACATCAGCATCGCGAGCTTGCTCTGGCTGTAGGCTGCCCAAGGATTGTAGCGCCGCCCGCTTTGCAGGTCGTCCCACGCGATGCGGCCCCGGCGGTGCGCGACGCTGCTGACCTGCACCACGCGCGCGCCCGCCTCCGCCCGCAGCAGCGCCGGCATCAGCCGGGCGGTCAGCGCGAAGTGGCCGAGGTAGTTGGTGCCGAACTGCAGCTCAAACCCGTCCGCGGTCGTGCGCCGGGCGGGCGGCGCCATGACGCCGGCGTTGTTGACCAGCGTGTCGAGCGCCGGCTGCGCCGCCAGCATCCGCCCGGCGAAGGCGTGGACGGAGGCGAGATTGGCCAAGTCCAGCATCTCGAACTCGACGGAGGCGCCCGGCACATCCCGCCCCAACCGGGCCAGCGCCGCCTGCCCTTTGGCGGCGTCGCGTCCGGCGAGCACCACGTGCGCCCCGGCCCGCGCCAGGCCCGCCGCCGTCTCGTAGCCCAGCCCGCCCGTCGCCCCGGTGACGACGGCGCGGCCGGGCGCGGAGCGTGTCAGCAATGCGGCTCGGGGATCGAGAACTCGCTCAGCTTGCCCAGCATGACAAAGTCGGTGAAGTCCATCGTCAGGTCGTCGGCGACGCCGTTGGCCCAGTACTTCATGCCGACCTCGTAATCTGGGCTGCCGGCGGGCTTGGAGTCGTTCGTCGGCTTGAGCGTGCGGTCGAAGAAGGCGATGTGCACCCGGCCGCTCGGCAGCTTGGCCAGGTCCGGGTAGGGCGAGTCCGTCGGCTTGGGGTTCCAACTGGTGATCGCGACCGAGCTGTCCTGGGTGCCCTTGTCGCCGGTGCCGTCGAAGATCGGCAGGGCGATAAAGCGCTTGCCGGCCTCGGCGGCGGCGATGATGGCAGCGGTGTGCGCCATCGGGAACACGGTGCCGGGCGGGATCGGCATGGTGCGCTCCTCCGGCACGCTGTAGCGGATGGTGCCGGGGCCGCCGGTCTTGTCGAGCGAGGCGTCGCCCTCGACCGCCTCGGTGACGGCGGTGTCCGTGGTCTGCCGCATGCGGAAGCGCATGGACAAGCCGTCCTTGCTTTCCCAGGTCGCGTAGTCCGACACCAGCTCGATTTCCTGGCCGTCATTGTTGGTGATGTTGAGCGACAGGCGCTGCCGGGTCGCCCAGCCGTCGCAGGCGTCGGTAATCTCGTAGGCCATGGTGCCGCTGGCGGCCTGCACGTCGCCGCGGGCGCTGTCCATCTTGAGGCGGTACAGCGCGCGGTGGGCGGCAAGCGGCACGGGGTCGGCAGCAAGCACCGGCAGGCTCAAGGCACTCAGGGCGAGGAGGGCGGCAAGAAGGCGCAGGCGCACTGCGGTTGCTCCGGTTTGGTCCAACAGTGGACATAGGCCCGCCCGCCCGCCCGCACCAGGCCCTCGCCGGAGCGATTGCACCGCAGAAAGGCCGCCGGCATGACGCCCGGCCCTTCTTGCGCCTGCCTGGCCGCCGCGCGCCCGCTTACCGCAGGATGATCTCGACGCGGCGGTTCTGCGGCTCGCGCACCCCGGCCGCCGTGGGCACCAGCGGGCGGGTATCGCCAAAGCCCTGGACGGCGATCTCGGACTGCGGCACGCCGAGGCGGACCAGCTCGGCTGCCACGGTGCGCGCGCGGCGCAGAGACAGGCCCTGGTTGTAGGCGGGCGTGCCGCTGCGGTCGGCATTGCCCTGCACCTCGATGCGGGTGGTCTGCACCCGGGTGGAGGCGGCAGCAGCCTCGGCCACGATCTGGCGCGCGCGGTCGGTGAGGTCGGCGCGGTCCCAGTCGAAGAACACGAGATAGGTGCGCGAAGGCTGCGCCGCGGTCGATGGGGGCGCAACCGGCACCGGCGAGGGCGGCGGCGGGTAGTTGAACGCATAGCGGAGGGCCACGGCCATGATGCCATGGTTGAAGTCGTCGCGCTCCGTGATCCGTGCACGGCTGGCGATGTTCGGCGCGAAGTACTGGCCCTGGGCGACGCGGTTCGCAGCGACGCCGGTGAAGCGATACTCGGCGGTGACGGCCAGGCCAGGAACCACGTCGATCGGGAACGCCAGTCCCAAGATGCCCTGATAGGCGAAGTTGCCGCCGCTGCCGGTGCTGCGGATCAGGAACTGGCCGGGGCTGGCGATGCTCACGTCCTGGTTGTGCGATTGCAGGTAGCCCACCCCGGCGCCGAAATAGGGCGTGATGGCGAAGGGTAGCGCGCCCAAGCCGAGCAGATTGGGGTTGAGGTCAAACAGGGCGTTGACGAACCCGCCATACTTCTCTTCGGTGCCCCGTGCCGAGACCGGCAGCCCGGCGAACCTGTTGGACGCGCCACCCGTGACGGCCCCTCCGGCGCGGGACAGGCCGTTGCGGAAGTAGTCCCCTTCCACCTCAAGCCGCAGCCCGTTGCCGAAGCCGTAGCCCACGCTGGCCAGGGTGCGGAACCCGGTGTCGAACCGCAGCCGCGCATCTGTCAGGCCGACGCCGGACCCGGCGATGCCGGCGAACCGCGCCCGCTCGTCCTGCAGGAAGTTGACGCCGGCGCCGACGCCCACATACACCCCGTCGATGGGCTGCGCCCGAACGGCCAGAGGCGTTGCCAGCAAGGGGGCGGCCAGCAGGGTCGCCGTTATCAAGGTCCCGCGCAGCGGCATATGCCATCTCCTCCAAGGTTCTTCGGCCGGTGCGGCAGCCGCATGATGTGTGCAGCCATTACACCGATGGGCCGTCCCGCGTTCGCGCATGCGGCGGACAGCCGGTGCATTTCTTTCCCGTTGTTGCAGGGCAGGCACAGCACGGCGCCGCGGCGCCTCCTGCAATCGTTCACCCGCTTGGAGAGTGGCCGGCCTCGGCAGGGCCGCGCACTGGACTTGGCAGGCTCCGGCCCCTTTATACCGCAGGTGGCAAGAACGCAGCGAAGGCAGGAAGTACCGTGTACATGTCGAGCGCAGCCAAGCCGGTCAATCAGCCGGACGCACTCCGCCTCTTGTTGGACCGAACCCTCCGCGGCGCCGATGCGACCCTGATCGCCGAGGGCGACGCGGCGCGCGTGCTGCTGGACCTGGCGGCTGACTGCCTGTCCGGCCAGCGTATCCGGATCCTCCGGGCGGCGGAGGTGCTGCCGAGCCGTCCGGCCGCGCCGATGGCGCATGCAGGCGGGCCAGCGCCGGGCGGCCCGGACGACGACGCGCTCAGCCGCAGCTTCCGGGCGCTGACGGTGCTCGACCCGGCGTGCGACCGTATCGTGCTGCTGGCCGGCGACGCCCAGGCCCTCAAGCCGTCGGCGCTCCGCTACATCCAGTTCGCGAGCCGCTCCGCCACGCATCTGCAGCTCGTCTTCTGTGGGACGCGGGCATTCTTCGACGTGCTGAACGCCGAGGAATTCACCTGGCTCCGCACCCGGCTGAGGGCCGGCCTGGTCCTGACCTTGGCCGCGCCGATCCCCGAGGAAGAGGAGGAAGAGGACGCGCCGCCTCCCCCGCCCTCCGTCCCTGACGATCTCTTGGCCTGGGCCAGGGAAGCCGCCGCGCCGCTTTCCGGCGCACGAGGGCCGGCAGTCTCCGCCAGCAGCCAGTCCTGGCCCCTGCGGCTCGGCGCGTTGGCCCTGCTCGGGCTGGGCGGCGCTGCGAGCCTCGTGCTCGGCATGCCGGGCGGCGCCGATAGGCCGGCGGCGGGCCGGCAGGCCGCGTCCATGGTTCAGCCCCCGGCGCCTCAGGACGCGCCCGCACCGGCGGTGCCTTTGGCCGGCGATGCGCCGCACGCCGCCCCAGGGCCGGCCCCCGCGGTGCCGGATGCCCCATCCCCGTCCCAACCTGCCATGGCCGGCGATGCGCAGGGCGCAGGCCCGGCGTTGCCGGCCGGCGTGCCGGTCCCGCCCCCGTCCACGAAGGCGCCCGGCGCCCTCGTCACCGTATGGTTGCCACCCAAGGCAGGCATGCCTGAGAACGAGCCGCCACCGCCGGGCCTGGCGCGGAGCCTCGGCCGGCCGGGTGCTCCCGCAGCCTCGTCGCGCGTTGCGGCGGCGGGCAGCCGGGCACGCCGGCTCAGGGATGCGAAGGACCAGCCGGCGCCGCCGCGCGACGATCAATGGGCGCCGTCCGAGCCGGCATTCGGCTCCTGGACGGCGCCGGTCAGCCAGCCGCCGCGCTACATCGGCTCCTACACGACCGACGCCAACGGCGTCCGGATGTTCCGTTTGGAGCCGTAGCCGCCAGGGTCAGATCCAGTGCGCCGGGATCCACACCGACGTCTGGTTGTTCTGCTGCCAGTACCCGTCCTGCCACAGCGTGCCGTGGCCATCCCGGGGCACCCACCCGCCGGGGACCCAGACATAGCCGGCGCCGTTCCAGTCGTAATGGCCGGGCTGCCAGATCATGACGACGGAGGACGGCGGCGGCGCGGGAACCCGTTCCGCCCGGATGGGCGGCACCGGCGGGTGGTCCGGGTAAACGGCGCTGCAGCCGCCGAGAAGGGGCAGGCACAGCGCAAGGACGACGCCCCAGCGCCTCACGCGCATTCCCTGGCGGCAGCCTGGGCGCAGGCCCCTGGGCCTCCGTCGTGTTCCAGGATGGCTCTGCAAGGAAGGCAGCGGCTTTGGGAGCACATCTCGGGCGCGCCTCGCTGTTGCATGCTCAGGCCCTGCGTCGCAGGGGTTGATGGTGAACTTGGGGCGAATTTGGAAGCGGGATGCGGAGCGCGCAATGGTTCAGTTCCCGACCGAGGCCGCGTTGGCGCTTGAAAAGGCCGGTCGCACCGCGCCGGCCTGGATACGGCGGCCTTGGATCAGGTCAGGTCGCGGGCTTCGCCTGCGGCGGCAGGTCGAGCTTCAGCGACAGTTCCTTCAGGCGCTTCGCATCCACCGGCGCGGGCGCGCCCATCATCAGGTCCTCCCCCTGCTGGTTCAGCGGGAACAGGATGACCTCGCGGATGTTCGGCTCGTCGGCCAGCAGCATCACCATGCGGTCGATGCCCGGCGCCGACCCGCCATGCGGCGGCGCGCCGTAGCGGAATGCCGCCAGCATGCCGCCGAACCGCGCTTCCACGTCGGCGGCGGTGTAGCCGGCGATCTCGAAGGCGCGCACCATGATGTCCGGGCGGTGATTGCGGATCGCACCCGACGACAGCTCGATGCCGTTGCAGACGATGTCGTACTGGAACGCCTTGATCGTCAGCGGGTCCTGGGTGTCCAGCGCTTCCAGCCCGCCCTGCGGCATGCTGAACGGGTTGTGGCTGAAGTCGATGGCGCCCGTTTCCTCGACGACTTCATACATCGGGAAATCCGTGACCCAGCAGAACCGGAAGCAGTCCTGCTCCATCAGGCCCAACTCCTGCGCGAGCCGGGTGCGGACCTGGCCCGCGAATTTCGCCGCCTCGTCCCGTTGGCCTGCGGCAAAGAACACGGCATCGCCGGGCTGGAGGCCGCAGGCGGCGCGGACGCCCTCGATCCGCTCGGCTTCCAGGTTCTTGGCGATGGGGCCGCGCCCGCCGTCCTCCTCGAAGATGATGTAGCCGAGGCCGCCTGCCCCCTGCTCCCGCGCCCACTCGTTCAGCTTGTCGAAGAACCCACGCGGCCGCGACCCGGCGCCCGGCGCCGGGATCGCGCGCACGATGCCGCCCGACGCCGCGATGCGCGCGAACAGGCCGAAGCCCGACCCGGCATACTGCTTCGTCACGTCGGCGATCCGCAGCGGGTTGCGCAGGTCCGGCTTGTCCGAGCCGTAGTCCAGCATGGCCTGCTCGTACGGGATGCGCGGGAACGGCGGCTTGGTGACGGTGCGCCCGCCGCCGAACTCCTCGAACACCCCGGCCATCACCGGCTCCAAGACGGCGAACACGTCTTCTTGGGTGACGAAGCTCATCTCGAAGTCGAGCTGGTAGAACTCGCCGGGGCTGCGGTCGGCGCGGCTCGCCTCGTCACGGAAGCAGGGCGCGATCTGGAAGTAGCGGTCGAAGCCCGCGACCATCGCAAGCTGCTTGAACTGCTGCGGCGCCTGCGGCAGGGCGTAGAACGTGCCGGGATGGCTGCGCGACGGCACCAGGAAGTCGCGCGCCCCTTCCGGGCTGCTGGCCGTGAGGATCGGGGTCTGGAACTCGGTGAATCCCTGCTCCATCATGCGGCGGCGCAGGCTGGCGATGACGCCGGCGCGCAGCATCAGGTTGCGGTGCACCTTGTCGCGCCGCAGGTCGATGAAGCGGTACTTGAGGCGCAGCTCGTCCGGATACTGCTGGTCGCCCGCCACCTGGATCGGCAGCACGTCGGCCGTGGATTGCACCGCGACCTCCTGCACCTGCAGCTCGATCTCGCCCGTGGGCAGGCGGGGGTTCACCGTGGCCGGGCTGCGCGGCACGACCTGGCCGGTCACGGTCACGACGCTCTCGACCCGCAGCGCGTCGGCGGTGGCGAAGGCAGGCGTGCCCGCGGGCAGCACGCATTGGGTGATGCCGTAATGGTCGCGCAGGTCGACGAACAGCAGGCCGCCATGGTCGCGCTTGCTGTGCACCCAGCCGGACAGCCGGGCCGTCTGCCCGGCGTCCGGGCCTCGAAGGGCGCCGCAGGTGTGGGTGCGGTAGGCATGCATGGCGGTGCTTCCCAAAAGATGCGGCACACAAACCGCGGGCATTTGCGGTGTCAAGGTGCGGCCCTTACATACGTGCGATGTCACGTCCCAAGCACGCCTTCGCCGACCCCGTCCTCGTCACCGGCACGGCCGCGCTCACCGCGCTGTGCGGGCGCCTGGCGGCCGAGCCGTTCATCACCATCGACACCGAGTTCATGCGGGAGCGCACCTACTACCCCGAACTCTGCGTCGTGCAGTTGGGCGGCGAGCGGGACGTCGCGGTGATCGACACGCTGGCGCCGGGCCTCGACCTCCTGCCGCTCGGCGCGCTGCTCGCGGACACGGGCGTGGTCAAGGTGTTCCACGCGGCGCGGCAGGACGTGGAGATTTTCTTGGAGCGGTTCGGCCAGGTGCCGGCGCCGCTGTTCGACACCCAGGTGGCGGCGATGGTGGCGGGCTTTGGCGACCAGGTCGGCTATGATGCGCTGGTGGGCGCGCTGACCGGCGGGCAGATCGACAAGGCGCACCGGTTCAGCGACTGGTCCGCCCGCCCGCTGTCCCCGGCGCAGGTCGCCTACGCCGCGGCAGACGTGACCTACCTGCGCCAGGTTTACGAGCGCCTGACCGACAAGCTGGCGCGCGACGGCAGGCTCGATTGGGTGGCGGAGGAGATGGCGGTGCTGGCGCAGCCCGGCACCTACCGCCCGGAGCCGGAGACCATGTGGGAACGGCTGCGCCCGCGCACGGCCAACCGCCGGATGCTCGGCCTGCTGCGCGCCGCCGCCGCCTGGCGGGAGCGGGAAGCCCAACGGGTCAACATCCCCCGGCAGCGCCTTCTGAAAGACGAAAGCCTGCTGGAGATCGCCGCCACCGCCCCCACGAGCGCCGAGGCGCTGGCCCGGGTGCGCGGCATCTCCCGCGGCTTCGCCGAGGGGCGGAGCGGCGCCGGGCTGGTGGCGGCGCTGCAGGAGGCGGCGGCGCTGCCGGACGCGGCGCTGCCCGACGCGCCGCGCGCCAAGGACGGCCCGCGCGCCTCGCCCGCCTTGGTGTCGCTGCTCAAGGTGCTGCTGGCGGCGAAGTGCGAGGAACACAACGTGGCGCCGAAGCTGCTGGCCTCCTCCGACGACCTGGACCGCCTGGCGACGGAGCCGACGCCGGACATCCCGGCCCTGCACGGCTGGCGCCGCGAAATGTTCGGCGCGGACGCGCTGGCGCTGAAAGCCGGGTCGATCACGTTGGGGGTGGAGGGGAAGCGGGTGAGGTTGGTCCGGGTTTGAGGCGCGTGTTAGATTACGCCTGTCGGAGAGCGGGAGCGCCGGATGGACGGTGACGGCAAGCGCAACACGTACGAGCTGGACTTCCATGCCTGGGCGAACGAACAAGCCACGCTTCTGCGGGCCGGACGCCTTTCCGACATCGACGCGGAGCATATTGCCGAGGAGATTGAGGCCTTGGGGCGCGGCGAACAGCATGAACTGACGAGCCGCCTATCGGTGCTGCTGCTGCTGAAATGGTCTTATCAACCAGATCTTCGCGGTAGAAATTGGGAGCTGACGATCAAGGAGCAGCGCCGTCAGCTTGCCCGTCACCTCAAGAAAAATCCAAGCCTAAAGCCCTGGATTGATGAGGCCATGGCCGACGCCTACGGCGATGCGGTGCTGCGGGCGGAGCTGGAGATGAATCTCCTGCGCGACATGCTGCCCTGGAGCTGTCCGTATCGGTTTGAGCAGGCGATAGACGAGGCGTTCTGGCCGGACTCTGCGGACAGGTAAGCGCCGCCGAGTACCCTCGCAGGCTACGCCGCGGTTTTCTGCTTCTTACCCAAGACGCCTGTCCTTTGCAGGAAGGCGCGTCGCGACCAGCCGTTCCTCCACGCGCCCGATTGCCTTCAGCACGGTTTCTCCCGCCTTCGCCACTTTGGGATCGGAATGCGCAAGCAGCCGGTCAACGACGAGAAGCGCTGGTGCGAGCATCCCGCGCAGGTCGTGGCGCAGCACCGATGTCGCCGCCTCAAGTTCAGCGAGCCGGGCAAGTTTGCCTGCTAACTCCTGATCCGGGCTACCTGGCGTTCCTTCACCGGTCGTCACGCTGCGGGCTACCTTAGTTTGCTTGAAACTTCATTGAGCCTCTCATCTGTAATGGGTCCGGCGACCTTCGCAAGCGGAGATGCACAACTTTGTCGCACCCTGGGCGCCGATTTCGGAGCGACTGCCGGTCGATTGAATGAAGCGCATGGTCTCATAAACGACGTCCCAGAAAACGTCCCAGAAAACGTCCCAGAAAAAGTTCCGAGTTCATTCAGTGTGCTCTATCCGTAGCAGCGTACAATCCAATTTGCCGGCACGCCTGCATGCCATAGCGCCAAACACATCAAATTGCGTGCCGTCCGCCGCCGCCACCCGTCCCGCTCCCACCGCGCCGCCGACGTCACCGCGTCCGTCGGCAGCGCCGCCAGCCGGCCGCCCCCCAACCGGCGCACCAAATCCACATCCTCCATCAGCGGCAGCGGACGCACCCCGCCCGCCGCTGCCAGCACCTCGCGGGCGATCAACAGCCCCTGGTCCCCATATGGCAGCGCCAACACCCGGCAGCGCCAAGCCACCGCGCGCTCCAGCCGCCGGGCACGTGGGTCCGCGCTGTCGAGCGCGAAGCGGAAATACCCGGCCCGCCCCGGCGCCGCCCGCATATGCGCCGCCGCCACGGCCGCCCAGCCCGGCGCCAGCCGGGTGTCGGCGTGCAGCAGCAGCAGCCAGGGCGACCGCGCCGCCGCGACCCCCGCCGCGACCTGCACGCCCCGGCCGCGCGGCGCCGCGATCACCGCCGCCCCCGCCGCCCGCGCCACCTCCGGCGTGCCGTCCGTGCTCCCGCCATCGGCCACGACGACCCGCACCTGCCCGCCCAGCGCCGCAAGCGCCGCCGGCAGCACGGACGCGGCGTTCAGCGTGGGGATCACCGCCGTCACGGTTCCCTTCGGCCAGCATCGCACCTAGATACCTCCCATGCTCCAGCACGCCCCCACGCTCGACCCGGCCAAGTTCCGCGATCCCCGCACCACCGCCAAGGGCGAGCCCCGCGCCCACGTGGCGCTGCACGCGCTGGAAACCCTGTGGTTCAACACCGGGACCTTGTGCAACCTGACCTGCCGCAACTGCTACATCGAAAGCTCGCCGCGCAACGACCGCCTGGCCTACCTGACCCGGGCCGAGGTCCGCGCCTTTCTCGACGAGATCGGGCGCGACGCCCTGCCGGTCCGCACCGCGGGCTTCACCGGCGGCGAGCCGTTCCTGTGCCCAGACCTGCTGCCCATGCTGGACGACGCGCTGTCCCGCGGGCTGGAGGCGCTGGTGCTGACCAACGCCATGCGGCCGATGATGAAGGTGGCGGAGGGCCTTGACGCGCTGCGCGCCCGGCACGGCGACCGGCTGCGCCTGCGCGTCTCGCTTGACCACTACGGCCCCATCCAGCACGAGGCCGAACGCGGCCCGCGCACCTGGGAGCCGGCACTTGACGGCCTGCGCTGGCTTGCGGCCCACGGCTTCGCGCTGGACGTGGCGGGCCGGCTGTTTTCCGGCGAGCCGGAGGCCGAGGTCCGCGCCGGCTTCGCCCGCCTGTTCGCCGAGCACGCCATTCCCATCGACGCCGCCGACCCGGTGCGCCTCATGTTGTTCCCTGAGATGGACGCGGACCAGGACGTGCCGGAGATCACGGAAGCGTGCTGGGGCATCCTCGGCAAGTCGCCGGCCTCCGTCATGTGCGCCTCCTCCCGCATGGTGGTGCGGCGGCGTGACGCTGCGCGCCCGGCGGTCGTCGCCTGCACCCTGCTGCCGTACGAGCCCGAGTTCGAACTGGGCCAGACCCTTGCCGAGGCGTCCCGCCCCGTGCCGCTGAACCACCCGCACTGCGCCCGGTTCTGCGTGCTGGGCGGCGCGGCCTGCAGCCGCTGAGGCAGTGGGCCGCCGCCGATGACCTCGACGGCGGCCCTGTTCGCGTTGTCCTGGCTGTTCCCGGTGCAGGATTGGGTGCAGGCGTTCTCCGCGTGGATCGGCGGCCTGGGCGTCTGGGGCGTGCTGATCTACGCAGCCGCCTATGCGGGGGCACTGGTCGTGCTGCTGCCGGCAGCACCCTTTACGATTGGCGCCGGGCTGATCTATGGGCTGTGGGGCTTTCCGGTGGCGCTGGGGTCGGCGACGCTCGGCGCGTCGCTCGCCTTTCTCGTGTCGCGCTACCTGGTGCGCGGCCGGGTCGCCCGGCTGATTGCGGGCCGCCCCGGCCTGCGCGCCATCGACCGCGCGGTGGGCGAGGAAGGCTGGCGCGTCGTGGCCCTGCTGCGCCTCAGCCCGCTCGTGCCGTTCAACTTGCAGAACTACGCATGCGGCGCCAGCAGCATCGGCTTCTGGCCGTATGTGGCGGCGACCGGCGCGGGGATTGCGCCGGGCTGCCTGCTGTATGTCTATCTCGGCGTGGCCAGCCGGGCGGCGTCGGGCGGGGGCGGGGCGCTGCGGTGGGCGCTGGTTGCCCTGGGCCTTGCAGCCACCGTCGCGGTCACGCTGCTGGTCGGGCGCCGGGCGCGGGCGGTGCTGGCGCGGAAGGGTGTGGACGCGGCATCTTGAGCTGGGCGGGGGCGCATGAGGGATTTTGACTTGGCGGTGATCGGCGCCGGGGCGGCCGGGCTGTCCACGGCGTATGTGGCGGCGCGGCTCGGCCTGCGCGTCGCGCTGATCGAGCGCGGACAGATGGGCGGCGAGTGCCTGAATGTCGGCTGCGTGCCCAGCAAGGCGCTGCTGGCGGCGGCGCACGCGGCTTACGCCGTCCGCCGTGCCGGCCGCTACGGCGTGCGGGCGCCCGCCCCCGGCATCGACTGGCCCAAGGTCCAGGCCCACGTGCACGGCGCGATCACGGCGTTGGCCCCGGCGGATTCCGTCGAGCGTTACACCGACCTCGGCGCCACGGTGCTGCAGGGCACGGCGCGCTTCGTGGCGCGGGATGCGCTCGCCGTCGCCATCGGCGCGAACACCCGGCGCGTCTCCTCCCGCCGCATCGTCATCGCCACTGGCAGCCGCCCCGCCGTGCCCGACCTGCCCGGCCTCGACCAGGTGCCATTCCTCACCAACGACACCCTGTTCGACCTGGCTGAAGCGCCGGGGCACCTGCTGATCCTGGGCGGCGGCCCCATCGGGCTGGAGATGGCGCAGGCGCACGCCCGGCTCGGCTGCCGCGTCACCCTCGTGCAGTCGGGCGCCATCGGGGCGCGGGACGACCCGGAGCTGGTGGACGGCCTCCGCGCCGCGCTGCAAGCGGACGGCGTCGCGATCCTGGAGCATGCCCGCGTCGCCGAGGTCCGGCCCGGCCCCGTCCTCGTTCTGGCGGACGGCCGCACGGTCGCCGGCAGCCACCTGCTGGTCGCTGCGGGCCGGCGGCCCACCTTGGAGGGCCTGGACCTCGCGGCCGGCCGCGTGGCAACGACGCCGCGCGGCATCGACGTGGACGGGGGCCTGCGCAGCCGGACCAACCGTTTCGTCTATGCGGCCGGGGACGTGGCGGACCCTCAAGACATCGGCCCCCGCTACTTCACCCATGTCGGCAGCTATCACGCCGGCATCATCGTGCGCCGCGCCCTGTTCCGCGCGCCGGCCCGGATCGACTACGCCGCCCTGCCCCGCGTCACCTACACCGACCCCGAGCTGGCCCAGGTCGGCCTGACCGAGGCCGAGGCGCGCGCCGCCGGCCACGCGGTGGAGATATTACGCTGGCCGCTGACCGAGAACGACCGCGCAGTGGCGGAGGGCGACACCGCCGGGCTGGTCAAGCTGGTGGTGGCCGGCAACCGGGTGCTGGGCGCCGGCATCCTCGCGCCGCACGCGGGCGAGATGGTCGGCGTGTGGACGCTGGCAATCACGCAGCGGATCAAGCTGTCGGCGCTGGCCGGCATGATCGTGCCGTATCCCACGCGGGCGGAGGCGGGCAAGCGCGCGGCGGGCACCCACTTCACCCCACGCCTGTTTGCGTCGAAGCCGCGGCTGGCCGCGCGGCTGCTGGCGCGGCTGCCCTGAAATGCGATACGCAGAGGCCTGACCTCAATCCACGTTCGGTTTTGGCGTAGGTAATTCCATGTGTTGGCTCGGAGGTAGCTGTGCGCTGTTCGGCCGTAAGGGCAGCGCGTTCATGATAGCTTGTCCACCCATGAAGGCCGTAACTAATAAGCAGAAGCCTGTAATCTGCTGGTACGAACGCTTAACTCTGTTATATTTCTGTAGTTCGGTTGTGACCTCATTGATCTTGCCGATAATCCGAAGGCGGATGATATCCGATATGATAACATCAATCTTCTCTGAATGCGTTTGTTTATGAGAAATTTCTCCTGCAAGTAGTCTATTCCGCTCCTCGATCTCGTATGTACAGATTTCCAGATTAGGGTAGAACTTATCTGTTTTTGGCAGTCTAGTACGGAAACACTGAGATATGAAAAGGACTATCCCCATAAAAAGCAATAAAGCAAACAATGTTCCCATAATAACATAAAATATATTGTCATATGCCTTAAATAAAATTTTAAATGATGAGAATATATCTTCAATATGAAGTAGAATAACGCCAATTATGAAACTATAAGCAGCTAGATATGCATTACTATTTGCCTCAAGAGTTTGTGATTTAAATTCATTTGTAACAATCTTCTCCAGCAATTCATACGTCTTGCTCATGCCTTCCTCAATCTGCCTCGCTGGAGATCGTAGCTTATCGATCTCGTGCCAGAGTCGCCAACGTAGAAGCCAATCTAAAGTCTGCTCCCGTATCCACGTCCCGCAACGTCCGCAGCAGCGCCACCCGCCGCCCGGCGAAGTTCGCCAGCGTATCGGCCAGCGCGTGCGCCGTGGACCAGCGCACGCCCGCGAACGGCCGGGCCGGGCGCCGCGGCGACAGCGCCACCAGCCAGTAGCCCCCATCCTCGGACGGCCCGAACGCCGCCTGCACCCGCCCCAGCGCCCGGAACGCCGCCGCCACGTCGCCCGCCCCCAGCGCCGGGATGTCCGTGCCCACGACCGCCACCCGGCGGTGCGCCGCGCAGGCCCGGTGCAGGCGTTGGCCGAGGTCCCCGCCGCCCTGCCCCACCACCGGCACCCGCACCGGCCAGCGCACCCGCGCATGGTCCGGCGTCGCGGCCAGCACGGTGCGGAACCGGTGGTCCCGCGCGAGCGCCCGCAGCAGCCGGGCCAGGTTGCCCCGGTAGAACCGCAGCGCCGCCCGGTCGCCCAGGTCTTGCGCCAGCCGCCGCTTCACGGTGCCGAGGCGCGGCGCCCGGGCAAAGACAATTACGGTGTCGCGCATTGGGCCGGCCCCCTATCCTTGGCGACGCATACGCGCGAAGCTGGCCAGATGGATAGGCAGGAACGCACGCAGGTCGCGATCGTCGGCGCCGGCCCGGCCGGGCTGCTGCTCGGCCACCTCCTGCACCTTGCCGGCATCGACAGCGTGGTGATCGAGGCGCGGTCCCGCCCCTACGTCGAGAACCGCATCCGCGCCGGCGTGCTGGAACACCACGTCGTCGATGTGCTGGAGCAGACCGGCCTCGGCGAGCGCATGCGGCGGGAGGGCTTGCCGCACGAGGGCACGCAGTTGCTGTTCAATGGCACGCTGCACCGCATCGACTTCCAGGCGCTGGTCGGCCGTTCCGTCATGGTGTACGGCCAGCATGAGGTGGTGCGCGACCTGATCGCCACCCGGCAGGCGACGGGCGCCCCCCTGCTGTTCGACTGCTCGGACGTGGCAGTGGAGGACTACGAGACCGGCAGCCCGGCCGTGCGCTACGTCCAGGACGGGCGGGCGCATACGCTGGAATGCGACCTGATTGCCGGGTGCGACGGGTTCCATGGCGTGTGCCGGCCCTCGCTGCCGCCGGGGTCGTGGCGCGGGTTCGACCGGGCGTACCCGTTCGGCTGGCTCGGCATCCTGGCGGAGGCGCCGCCCAGTTCGGACGAGTTGGTCTATGCCAACCACGAGCGCGGCTTCGCCCTCCTGTCCATGCGCTCCCCCACCGTGCAGCGCATGTACCTGCAATGCGCGCCCGACGAGGACGTGGAGGCCTGGTCCGACGACCGCGTGTGGTCGGAGCTGTCGCGCCGCCTCGCCTGCGACGCGGTGACGTTGCAGACCGGCCGCATCTTCCAGAAAAGCGTCACCCCCATGCGCTCCTTTGTCACGGAGCCGATGCAGTGCGGCCGGCTGTTCCTGGCCGGGGACGCCGCGCACATCGTGCCGCCCACGGGGGCGAAGGGCATGAACTCCGCCATCGGCGACGTGCTGCTGCTGTCCCGCGCCATCGAGCGTTGGGTTCGGGCGGGGGACGGCGCGGGTCTGGCGGGCTACTCCGCAACGGCGCTGCGGCGCATCTGGAAGGTGCAGCGGTTCTCCTGGTGGATGACCACGCTGTTCCACCGCTTCGACGGCGCGTCCGACTTCGACCGCCGGGTGCAACTCGCGGAGCTGGACTACGTCGTGGGCAGCCGGGACGCCTCGGCGGCGTTGGCGGAGAACTACGTGGGCCTGCCGCTGAGCTAGAAAACCCGGCCGGCAGCGCCACGTCCTCCATGCCGAATGGCCAGCCCGCAGCGACGGGTCTGTCAATCGTAAGGAGCTTCGCGATGCCGCCAGACGAAAACGCCCCTTCTTCCCTCAGCCGGCGTGGCCTGCTCGGCGCAGGCGCCTCCGTGGCGGCGGTGCCGCTGATGGCGGCCGCCCCCGTGCCTCCGCCGGCCGCGCCACCCGCCGACCCGCGCCGTCCGGTGGACGTGACGCTCACGGTGAACGGCCAGCCGCATCACTTGGCACTTGATGTCCGGACCACGCTGCTGGACGCGCTGCGCACCCATATCGGCCTGACCGGATCGAAGAAGGGCTGCGACCACGGCCAATGCGGCGCCTGCACGGTGCTGGTGGATGGGAAGGCGACGCTGTCCTGCCTGTCGCTCGCCGCCATGACGCGCGGCCCCGTGACCACCATCGAGGGCGTCGCCGCCGTGGATGGCGCGCTGCATCCCATGCAGCAGGCGTTCATCGACCAGGACGCGTTCCAGTGCGGCTACTGCACGCCGGGGCAGATCGTTTCGGCCATCGCCTGCGTGCAGGGCGGCCACGCCGGGTCGGACGCTTCGATCCGCGAGTACATGAGCGGCAACCTGTGCCGCTGCGCCGCCTACCCGCACATCGTCGCCGCGATCAACCAGGCCAAAAACGGCATGGGGAGGGCCTGAGCCGATGCGCCCATTCACCCTGGACCATGCGGCCTCGGCGCCCGCCGCCATCACCGCCGCGCGTCCTGTTGCCGGGGCCGCCGCCGGGCCGCGCGTGCCGCCAACCGCAGCGCCCGCGCAGTTCATCGCCGGCGGCACGCAGATGCTCGACCTGATGAAGCTCGACGCCATGCAGCCGGCGGCGCTGGTCGATATCAACGCCCTCGCCGCGTCGCATGGCCGCATTGAAGTGAAACCCGACGGCCTCCATCTCGGCGCGTTGGTCCGCATGAGCGAAGCCGCGGCGCATCCGGCCATCCAGCGCGACTACCCGGTGATCGCCGAAACGTTGCTGATGGCCGCAAGCCCGCAGCTCCGCAACATGGCGAGCCTGGGCGGCAACGTGCTGCAGCGCACGCGCTGCACCTACTTCCGCGACACCGGCTGGACCCAGTGCAACAAGCGCGAACCCGGCAGCGGCTGCGCGGCGCTTGACGGCGTGAACCGCAAGCACGCCGTGCTGGGGGTGAGCGACCGCTGCATCGCCGCCTACTCCGGGGACTTCGCCCAGGCCCTGGTGGCGCTCGGCGCGGAGGTGCAGACGACTGGGGCCAACGGGTCACGCACCATCGCCTTCGCCGACCTGCACACCGGATCGGACAACCCGCATACGGAGACGGTGCTGGCGCCGGGCGAACTGATCACCGGCTTCCGCGTGCCGGCGGGGCCTTGGACCCGGCGCTCCGCCTACGTGAAGGTGCGCGACCGCGAGTCCTACGCCTATGGCCTGGCGACTGCGGCCGTCGCGCTCGACCTTCAGGGCGGCGTGGTGCGGGAAGCGCGGATCGGCCTGGGCGCCGTGTCCTATAAGCCCTGGCGGGCGCACGAGGCGGAGGCCGCGCTGCGCGGCAAGCCGCTGACCGAGGACGCCGCCGCCGCCGCGGCGCAGGCCGCCTTCGCCGGCGCCCGCCCGCGCCAGGACAACGCCTACCTGATCGACCTGGGCCGCCGCACCCTGGCGCGCGCCCTCATGCAAGCCGGCCGGATGGAGGCCTGAGATGCTCGACGCCACCGAGATTCAAATCCTGCCGCAAGGCGCCCCGCCGAGTGCGGCCAAGCCGGAGATCGGCGCCGCGACCTCCCGCGTCGATGGCCGGCTGAAAGTCATCGGGGCCGCGCGCTACGCGTCCGACCTCTACGGCGGTGCCAACCCGGCGCACGCCTACCTCGCCACCAGCACAATCGCCCGCGGCCGGATCACCCGGCTGGACGAGACGGAGGCCCGCAAGGTGCCGGGCGTGCTCGACATCCTCACGTATCGGAACGTCGGCGACCGGGTGAAGCCCGGCAAGATCTTCTCGCAAAAGGGCTACATGGGCAGCAGCATGGCGCCGCTTGCCTCCGACCGGGTGCTGTACGACGGGCAGATCGTGGCCCTCGTCGTCGCCGAAACGTTCGAGGCGGCGCGGGAAGCGGCGAACCGCCTGCACATCGAGTACGCGGCGGAAGCGCCCTCCGCGACCTTCGACAGCCCGGGCCTCGAAACCGTTTCCGCCGAGGAGGCGTCCCGCGAGGGCGAGCAGCCCGGCGAGGAGAAGCCCAAGGTCGGCGACGCCCAAGCCGCCCTCGCAGCCGCGCCGGTCACGGTGGACCAGCACTACGCGACGCCGACCCAGCACCATAACCCCATCGAGCTGTTCACCACCGCCTGCGCCTGGGCCGACGGCAAGCTGACGGTGTGGGAGCCGTCGCAGAACATGTACGGCTTCCAGAACGGCCTGGCCGAGCAGCTCGGTATCCAGCCCTCCGACATCCGGGTCATCTCGCCCTACGTCGGCGGCGCGTTCGGCTCTCGCGGGTCGCTGACCCAACGCACCGCGCTGGTGGCGTTGGCGGCGCAGCGGGTGCGCCGCCCGGTCCGGCTGGAAACGACGCGCAGCCAGGGCTTCACCATCGCGACCTACCGGGCCGAAACCCGGCACCGCATCCGCCTGGGCGCCAACCCGGACGGCAAGCTGCAGGCGTTGATCCATGAGGGATGGGAGGTCAGCTCCCGCCCGGACAACTACAAGGTGGCCGGCACCGACGCCTCCACCCGGCTCTACGCCTGCCCGAACGTCGATTCGGAGGTGTATATCGTCCATGCCGACCGTAACACGCCGGGCTTCATGCGCAGCCCGCCGGAACTGCCGTACCTGTTCGCCCTCGAATCGGCGATGGACGAGCTGGCGGTCGCGTTGAACATGGACCCGATCGAGCTGCGCCGGGTCAACGACACGATGCAGGAGCCGATCAAGGACCTGCCCTACACGTCCCGGGCCCTGATGCCGTGCTTTGACGCCGCCTCCAAGGCGTTCGGCTGGGAGCGGCGCGACCCGCGGCCCGGCTCGATGCGGGACGGCGAGTGGATGGTCGGCTGGGGCTGCGCCACCTCCATGTACCCGACCCAGATGGGGCCGGCGTCGGCGCGGGTGATCCTGACGCCGCAGGGCAGCGTGCGGGTGCAGACGGCGGGGCACGAGATCGGCACCGGCATCATCACCGTGCTCGCGCTCACAGCGGTCTCGAACCTGGGCGTCGCCATCGACAAGGTTGCCGTCGAGGTCGGCGACACCGAGTTGCCGCCCGCCCCGGTTGCCGGCGGGTCCAACAGCACGGCCAGCATCGCGACGGTGGTGGCCAAGGCGTGCGAGCAGATCCGCGCCCGCCTTGCCGAGGCGGCCGTCGCGGCGGAAGACGGCCCGTTCCACGGCATGGACCCGGCCCGCCTCGTGCTGGCCGACGGCGCCCTGCGCGCCCCGGACGGTCCGTCCGAGCCGCTGGAAGCCGCGATGGGCCGTGCGGCCGGCGGCGCCATCGAGGCCTATGCCGAGAACATCCCGCACGGCATACCGGATGGGGCGCTGAAGAAGCTGTATCAGGGCCAGGCCACGCTGATGGGCGGCGCCAAGATGAAGGATCGCATGCAGTTCGCCTTCGGCGCGCAGTTCGTCGAGGTCCGGGTCAACGTCCGGACGCGGGAAGTCCGGGTGCCCCGCCTGGTCGGCGCCTACGCGGCCGGACGCATCGTCAACCCCAAGGCGGCGAAAAGCCAATTGATGGGCGGCCAGATCTGGGGCATCAGCGCCGCGCTGCATGAAGCGACGGAGATCGACCGCCGGGCCGCGCGCTACGCCAACGCCGACCTGGCGGAGTACCTGATCCCGGTGAACGCCGACATGCAGGAGGTCACGACGATCCTGCTGCCGGAGCAGGATACCGAGATCAACCCCATGGGGATCAAGGGCATCGGCGAGCTGGGCAACGTCGGGCTGAACGCGGCGGTGGCGAACGCCGTGTTCCACGCGACCGGCGTGCGGGTCCGCGAGCTGCCGATCCGGATCGAGAAGCTGCTGGACGCCTCAGCCGTTCCCGCCTGACAGAGCAAGCTGCGGCACCGCCAGGCGGCGCACCGCCTCGATCGCGGCATCGGGTTCGAGGCGGTGGCGCTGCGTTGGGCCGGCATGCGCCAGCGCGATCCGGCCATCCCGCGCGATCACGAAGGTGGACGACAGCGGCAGGCGCCAATTGCCGGTCCCATTGATATGCGGCAGGTCGTGCCCCAGCCGGAGATACAGCGGCCGGATGACCTCCGGCAAATCGACCATGACGCCATAGCGGTCCGACACCGCGCCGCCGGGGTCGGACAGCATGGAATAGGCCAGCAGGTCACGCTCCGCCACCATGCCGCAGACATCGACGCGTTGCAGGGACACCACCAGCAGGTCGCCCCCGGCGTCATGCAGCTTCGGCAGAGCCTGCTGCCAGGCGCGGAGCGACAAGGTGCAGAACGGGCACCAGCCGCCGCGGATGAACAGCAGCACAACCGGCCCCAGCGCCAGCCGGTCCGCCAGGCTGACCGCCATGCCGTTCTGATCGAGGAGTGAGAACTCGGGCGCGACATCCCCCGGCTGCGGTATTGCCCGCAACGCCTCGGCGGCGGCCATTTCCTGATCGGCAAGACGGAGCGCCTCAAGGTCCGCGGGCACCATGCGGTTCTGCATGCCCTGGTAGAATCTATGAAGCTGTTCGCTCAGAGATAGCTGCCCCTCGCCCATCGCTTGCCTCCGATATAGTCGTTGTCGCAAAGATGACTTATGTTGCCTCGTTTGAGAAGCTGCCGAACCCGGTAACATTCATGCACAGGAATTTGAAGCAGTGGATTTGCTGGCGGGCCTACGCACCTTCGTCCGGGTCGCCGAATCCGGGTCGTTTTCTGCGGTGGCGCGGGAGATGGGTGCGACGCAGCCCGCCGTGTCCCGCCAGATCAGCGCCCTGGAGCAGCACCTGGACGCCCGCCTGATCCAACGTACCACCCGCAGCCTGACGCTGACGGAGGACGGGCGCGACCTGTTGGACCATGCGCGCCGTGTGATGGACTGCGTGGAGGAAGCGGAAACCGCGGTCGGCCGCCGCCAGGGCGCGCCGAGCGGCCTGGTCCGCATTGCGGCGCCTGCGACGTTCGGGCGGCTCTATGTCGCGCCGCGCATGCGCCGGCTGCTGGACCGCTACCCCGAGCTGTCGGTCGAGCTGCATATGTCTGACAGCGTCACCGACATGATCGCGGAGGGGATCGACCTCGCCATACGCGGCGGCCAGGTCCAGGAGGCCAGCTTGGTGGCCCGGCGCATCGGCTCCTCGGCCCGGGCTGTCGTGGCCTCCGCCGAGTACCTGGAGCGCAACGGCACGCCGGCGCAGCCGTCTGACCTTTCGCGGCATTCCTGCATCGCTTTCCTGCAGGGCGCGACGCCGAACGAGTGGCGGTTCAACGGGCCGGGCGGCGCCGTGGCCGTCGGGATTGCCGGGCGTTTCCGCACCGACAGCACGGAAGCGGTACGGGAAGCCGTGGCGGCCGGCCTCGGCCTGGCGCTCGGTCCCGCCTGGGTGTTCGGCGACGATTTGACCAGCGGCCGGGTGCGGCCCGTCTTGCAGCGCTACCAGGCGGAGCAGGTGTCGATCCATGCGGTCTACCCGTCCCGCCGCCACCTGGCGCCGCGGACGCGGGCGGTCATCGACTTCCTGCTGGACGAGTTCCGCCTCGACCCGACAATCTCCACCTACGGCGAAACCTGAGCTGCCCATACTTCCCGGCATAAGTGTTGTTCGTTACAGCAACGTTTTGTATGGCTTGCATGGCCCCTAGTATGGTCCTGTTGGCGGTGTCCTGTCGGAGGCTCGTCACACAGGACTGAAGGCCCGCCTATCCCGACGGACCTCCTGTTTTCAGGAGAGATTGACATGAAGACCATCTTGCTTGCCACCCTGGCCGCCACCGCCATAGCGCTGCCCGCCCTTGCCGGAGAGGGCAACAGCGAGCCGTTCCCGCTGTATGACCACGGCACGACGACCGCCGCCCGGTCGATGCACACGGACAGCGGCTCGAACGCTTATCCGAGCGTCGTGGGCCGGCCGGGCTCGGCGCTCAACCTTTACGCGGCGGGGGTCGTGCCCAGCACCGGGTCGGAGCAGCCGGTCCAGACCGCGAACTCGCTGCCGCGCGGGTTCGAGCGCGGGATGCCGATCTATGCTCAGCCGCTGCCGACGCGGTCGAATGCTGTGGTCGAGAACAGCATCTACCTCCCGCGGAGCTGACAGAGCCGGGGCGTCTGGGATGCCAGGCGCCCCGCTACGCTCGCCCGGCGATCAGCCGTTAGACGACAAGCCCATACGCCGCCAGCCCGACAGGCCCTGACGACGAGGCCTGGCTGGCGTTTAGCGACGTCTCGATCAAGTAGCGTTTGGCAAACGTCTCGACGAAGTTCTTGTCCTTGAACTGTTTAATGTCGACCCTGCTGGTGATCGCGTTCTCCTGCGCGCCCAGCGTCTGGTTGGCGATCTCCCGCGGGATGCCGAGCGTCGTGGTCACCACCCGGCGCAGCACCGGGTCGCCCAGGATGTCGTCCACATTCTTCGCGTTCCCCACCGTGGTGCGGAATGTCAGCGCGTCCGACAGCCCGGGCGTCGTCGCATCGAGCGACTTGCGCCAACTGACCTCGGCATAGGCGTTGGCTATGGTGTCGAGCACCTTGGGGTTCTGTATGACCGTAAACCCCTTGGTGGCGAAATTGTAGGTGGCGGCCGTGGACTTCCAGGCCTTGTTGCTCAATTGGTTGGCCAACGACTTCGGGTCGCTGGCGTTGGACGTTAGGGCCTTGGTCACCAGGCCGGTGGAACCGATCTGGTCCCCCAGGCCGTTGGCGGTCAGCAGCACTTTCTGGACGGCCGGGTTCGCCAGCAGGGTCTTCACGTCCTTGGCGCTCGCGACGGCCTTGCGGAAGGCGGCCACGTCGCGCTGCACCTCGGGCGTTTTCGCCTGGGCCGCGATGTCCTTCGTCTGGTTCTGCTCCGCCTGCGTCAGCGCGAGGATGGGATTGCCGCCCGAGACGCCGCCCGACGAGGCGAACCCATACAACACGCCGAGGTCGATGCCGCCAATCGTGCCGCTCACAGCACGCCAGACAGCCCGGCGGTGATGTCCTCGTTCACCGCGATCAGGAAGGCGAAATCGGGTGCCGGCTGCTGCATCTCCCGCTGCAGCGCCTTCCCCACCGAGGCGATGGACGCCCGCAGCGCCTCCGGCAGCGCGTTCGCTGGGTCGCGCAGCAGGTTGCCGACCATCATCCACAGCCGGGTGTTGTCGGCGAGCGCCTTGACCTGCTCCATCTCCGTGGCCCCTTGGGCCGCTCGGAGCGCCCCAATGACGCGGCGGAACACGTCGGCTTCCTGCTCCCGCGGGCTGCGGTGGGCGGACGCGGCGCGGTAGGCGCGGGCGGCTTGGATCTGCTGCTGCATGGCGAGGGTTCCTACTGAATGGTGGTCATTGCATGGTGGTTTGGGGCTTGGCGCTGCGGCCGAGCACGCTGTCCTCGTGCCGGATGATCCGCCGGGCGAGCTTCAGGGCGGCGTAGCACTCGTCCGCCTCGACGGACGCCAACATGCGGTCCAGGATCTCGCGCGCCAATGCGGAGGTGGTGGCAGTGCGGAAGTCGGCGATGGCGGCGCGCGCCTGCGCCAGGCCGCGGTCCCGCTCCTCCTCCGTGCCGATGTAGGCGAGCTGCAGGGCGAAATAGATGCGGCGGGCTGGGCTGTCGGCGTGTTCCAGGGCCATGATCTGCTTGCCGAACAGGAATCTGGCGTGGGTGGTCAGCTCGATCCGGCTGCGGGTGCGGAAACGGAACGAAGCCCCGTTCACGATGATCGCCTCGCCGGCGTGCAGTTCTAGGACTAGGTTCGTCATGCGGGCTTCCCGACTGGTTTAAGGGCCTCGATGAAGGGAGCGAGCCGGCGGCGGGCGTTTTGCCCGCCGCCGGGCAGGTTACTTGAACAGGCTGAGCAGGCTTTGCGGCGCCTGGTTGGCGAGCGACAGCGCCTGGGTGCCGAGCTGCTGCTTGATCTGCAGCGATTGCAGCTTGGCCGACTCCTTCGACAGGTCGGTGTCGATCAAGGCGCCCAGGCCGGCGTTCAGGCTGTCGATCTTCGAGTTGTTGAACGTGATCGTCGCGTCCAGCCGGTTCGAGTCGCCGCCCGTCTCGTTCGCCTGATCCGCAACGCCCTTCAACGCCACGCTGTACGACGAGACGCCAGTGGTCGCGGTCAGCGCATTCGCCGCTGCGGTCTGGTCGGCGCCGGCCGCGGCGGGGGTGAACGTGTCCACCCCGCCCGACCGGCTGAACGTCGCGCCGATCAGGCCCGCCAGCTTGCTTGCCAGCCCGCTGTTGTCAGCACCCGAGATCGAGATCGTGCTGCCAGTCTCGCTGCTGATCACGCTCGTGCCCGCGCCAGCCGCGCCGCCAGTCTTCCCCAGCAGGCTCTGGCCGTTGTAGGTCGAGCCGTCCACGTAGTCGGCCACCTGGCTCACCAGGTGCTTGAAGGTCGAGACATACGCGTCGCGTGAGTCCTGGGTGATGGATTGGTTGCCGATCTTGACCAGCAGGTCCTTGGCCGTGTTGATGCTGTCGGAGATTTTGCCCAACGCGCTGACCGCCGTGCCGACCAGGCCCTTGGCGCTGCCAAGCTGCTCGTTCGCGCTGGTCAGCGCGCCCACATCCGAACGCACCCGCTGCGCGATGGCATAGGCGCCGCCGTCATCGGTTGCGTCCGACACGCGCAGGCCCGTGGAGATGTGCTTCTGCGTCGTCTGGAGCTGCGCGTTGGTGTTGTTCAGCGACTGCAGTGCAACCTGCGCGCCGATGTTCGTGTTTACTGAGTTCAAAGCGATGGTCATGATGATGTATCCTGTCGGCCCGCACGCGACCCAATCGGTGCGGCCCGTTTTTCGTTCACAACCCCGGGTTTTGCCGGAGTGAAGGCAGTTTCGCCCAAAATGATTAACGAACGGCAAACAGGAACGAAAAAAGAAGCAGGATGCGGCGGGGCGCGTCAGGCGATCCAGCGGTATAGCCACGTCTCCGCAAGCGCCCCCTGCTCGTCGCGCAACGCGCAGCGCAGGTCCGCAGCCGGAGCGCCGCCCGGGTCGAACACGAGGCTGACCCGCCAGCCGCCAGTTTCCGGGTTCGGGCCGGAGTAGCCCGCGCTCACCTGCCCGGCGCTGCTGCCGATTTCAAGCCGCACCGGGGCGTCGGGCGCGAGCGCCTTCACCGCGTCGCCGGTGAAGTCCAGCACGAACACCCGCGTGCCCGGCGCCGTCCCCGCGCCCGTGCGCATCTCCGCCACCCGCGCCAGCCGCGGGTTGCTCCCTGCGTTTCCGGGCACGTCGGCGCCCCAATGCAGGCGGTAGGTGAAGCCGTACTCCCCGCCGGCGCGCAGCGCCTCCCGCCCGCGCCAGAAGGCGACGATGTTGTCGTTGTACTCGCTGTCGGTCGGGATCTCGACCAGATCCACCGCGCCCACGCCCCAATCGCCGATGGGTTCGACCCATAGGCTCGGCCGGCGGCCGTACGGCACCTCCAGGTCGCCGTAATCGCGGAACTCCCGCTTGCGCTGCGAGAGGCCGAAGCCGCGCGGGTTGGCGTCGAGGAAGGCGCTGAACTGCACGGCGGCGGGGTTCAGCAAGGGCCGCCACAGGCGCTCGTCGCGTCCGGTGAGAGCCGCCAGCCCGTCGCTGTCGTGCACGGCGGTGCGCCAGTCGTCCGAGGGCCGGGCGTGGTCGCGGGGGCTGAACTCGTACATGCTGGTCAGAGGCGCAATGCCGGCCTCGGTGACGTCGCGGCGAGGGAACAGCACGCTTTCCACGTCCATGACCGTGGTCTCGCCGGGGCGCACGGTGAAGCGGAACGCGCCGGCGGCACTTGGGCTGTCGAGCAAAGCGTGGATCGCCAGGGTGCCGACGCCGGGCTGCGGGCGTTCGAGCCAGAAGGCGCGGAAGCGCGGGAACTCCTCTGGCCGCGGCGTGCCGGTGCCGACAGCGAGGCCGCGGGCCGACAGGCCATAGGACTGGCCGCGTCCGACGGCTCGGAAGTAGCTGGCGCCGAGGAACACGCAGAACTCGTCGAACTGGCCGGGCTGGTTGATCGCGGCGTGCGCCCGGAACCCGGCGAAGCCCAGGCGGTCCGGCACGCGCACCGCCGGGTCGCCGTAGTCGAACAGGTCGGGGTCGTAGGGGACGGGCGCGGCCTGGCCGTCCCGCACCTCGTAGATGCCCACGCCCGGACGGTACAGGAAGCCGCGCGGGAAGAACTGCACCTGGAACGGCAGGTCCTGCCCGCGCCACAGTGCACGCTCCGGCTTGAAGCGGATGCCGCGGTACTGCTCGTAGCTCATCGACCCGGCGGCGCCGGGCAGCGCCATGTCCGGCTCCCGATACGGCTGCTTCGCCAGGTCCTGCGCGGCGCGGCGCACGGTGGACCCGGTGAACGGCGCCGCGCCCGGCAGCACCGCGCCGGCGGCCAGGGCCGCGCCCCCCTGCATGGCCCGGCGTCGCGTGATGTCGTGCAAGGCGTGCCTCCGTCCGGACTGGGCCGCGACCCTGCTTGTTGCGATGCCCGATTGTCAATCGGGGCGCTGCACGCCTGCGTAGGCTTCCCATATCCAGTGCATGCATCCGACCGTCCGCGTGATCGACTTGGAAACCACGGGGTCCCGCCCGCCCGACGACGGCGTGGTGGAGATCGGCTGGCAGGACGTGGCCGACGCCGGCCCAAACGGCTGGCAGCTCACCCCGGAGCGCGGCGCGCGCTACGTCAACCCGGGCCGCCCGATCCCGTCCCGCACCGCCGCCGTGCACCATATCATCGACGCCGACGTGGCCGACAGCCCGCCCTGGCTCGTCGTGTCGCCGCCGATCCTGGCCGCCCCAGGCCTTGTGGCGCTGGCGGCGCACCGCATCGAGTTTGAGCGGCGGTGGTGCGTCGATGCGCTGACCGGCGGGCTGCCGTGGGTCTGCACCTACAAGTGCGCGCTGCGGCTATGGCCGGAGATGCCGTGGCACTCGAACCAGGGGCTGCGGTACGAGCGGATGCCCGCCGGGCTGGACCGCGCGCTGGGCCTGCCGGCGCACCGGGCCGGATGCCTACGTGACCGCGCACCACCTGCGCGACATGCTGAACGAGGCCGGGCTGGACCAGCTCATCGCCTGGTCGCGGGAGCCGGCGCTGCTGGTCCGGGTGCCGTTCGGCCCGTACCGTGGGCGGCGCTGGGCTGATCTGGACGACGAGGCGCTCGACGCCATCCTGGCGCGCAACAGCGACCGCGACGTGCGCTTCACCGCCCGGCACGAGCGCGACCGCCGCCAGAACGCCCCGCCCGCGCCGGCGCCGCAGGCCATGCTGCTGTAACGCTACCCGGCTGGCCCGCGGCTGGGCTATGCTTTCCGGGCACTGCGCAGGAGCGGACATGTACCGGGCCACGGCCGGCGGCGAGCGGCATTGCTTCCCGAGCCTCGCCGCCTTGATGGCGCAGGCGACCCCGCTGCGCAGCGGCGACCAGCTCGCCGGGCTTGCCGCGGACAGCCAGGCCCGCCGGGTCGCGGCGCAATGGGCGCTGGCCGACCTGCCGCTGACCGAGTTCCTGACCGCCGCCGTGGTGCCGTACGAGACCGACGAGATCACGCGGCTGATCCAGGACACCCATGACGCCGCGGCCTTCGCACCGGTCCGGCACCTGACGGTCGGCGGATTCCGCGAATGGCTGCTGTCGGACGCCGCGACGACGGAGGCGCTGGCCACCTTGGCGCCGGGCCTGACGCCTGAGATGGTCGCCGCCACGAGCAAGCTCTGCCGCCTGCAGGACCTGATGGTGGCGGCGAGCCGGGCGCGGGTGGTGACGCGGTTCCGCGGCACCATCGGCCTGCCCGGGCGGCTCTCCACCCGCCTCCAGCCCAACCATCCCGCCGACGATCCGCGCGGCATCGCGGCCAGCGTGCTGGACGGGCTGCTGCTCGGCTCCGGCGACGCCTGCATCGGGGTGAACCCGGCCACCGACAGCCCGGAGCGCACCCACGCGCTGCTGTCTTTGCTCGACGAGATCCGGCAGACGTTGGCGATCCCGACGCAGACCTGCGTGCTGGCGCACGTGACCACCACGATGGAGCTGATGCGCCGCGGCTCGCCGGTTGATCTGGTGTTCCAGTCGGTGGCGGGGACGGAGCGCGCGAATGCCGGCTTCGGGATCACGCTGGCGCTGCTGGACGAGGCGCACGCGGCGGCCGCGGCGCTGCACCCCGGCGTGAACGCCATGTATTTCGAGACCGGGCAGGGCAGCGCGCTGTCATCCGGCGCGCATCACGGGGTGGACCAGCAGACGCTGGAAGCCAGGGCCTACGCCGTGGCCCGCCGCTACCGCCCGCTGCTGGTCAACACGGTGGTGGGCTTCATCGGGCCGGAATACCTGTTCGACGGCAAGCAGATCACCCGGGCCGGCCTGGAGGACCATTTCTGCGGCAAGCTGCTGGGCCTGCCGATGGGGGCGGACGTTTGCTACACCAACCACGCCGAGGCGGACCAGGACGACGCCGACGCGCTCCTCGCGCTGCTGGCCGCGGCGGGCATCAACTTCGTCATGGGCGTGCCCGGCGCCGACGACATCATGCTGGGCTACCAAAGCACCTCCTTCCACGACGCGCTGGCGATGCGCGAGCTGCTGGGCCGCCGCCCGGCGCCGGAGTTCGAGGCGTGGCTGGGGGAGCAAGGCTTGTTGGATCACGCCGGCCGCGTGCGCCCGCCGGGCTTGCCGGCGCGGCTGTCGCAGCGGTTTCAATCCCTGCTGGCCGCGTGACCGACCCGGCCTGGACGCCGCTGCGCGCGCTCACCGCGGCCCGGATTGGCCTCACGCGCAGCGGCGCGTCGCTCGGCACCGCGCCGCTTTTGGAATTCCGCCTGGCCCACGCCCGGGCGCGCGACGCGGTGCATCACGACTTAGGCGCGGTGCCGGCGCTGGAGGCGCTGGACTTGCCGGTCGTGACGGTGCGCAGCCGGGCCGCCGACCGGCGCACGTATTTGCTGCGCCCGGATTTGGGCCGCGCCCTGGACGACGACGCTGGCCCGGCCCTCGCGGTCCACGCCGGCGCGGATGACCTGGCGGTGGTCGTGGCGGACGGCCTCTCGGCGCTCGCGGTCGAGCGCCACGCCGCGCCCGTGCTGGCGGCGCTGCTGCCAGCGTTGCGCGCGGGCGGCTGGGCGCTGGCGCCGCTGGTCGTGGCCTCTCAGGCACGGGTGGCCCTGGGCGACGCGGCGGCGCGTGCGCTGGGCGCCCGTGCAGTGCTGGTGCTGATCGGCGAGCGCCCGGGTCTGTCCGCACCGGACAGCCTGGGGGCCTACCTGACCTGGGCGCCCGCGGCGGACACGACGGATGCGGACCGCAACTGCGTCTCCAACATCCGCCCGGACGGGCTGGGGTATCAGGAGGCGGCTTGGAAGCTAGCCTTCTTGTTGGATCGGATGCGGGTGATGGGCGGGTCGGGAGTGCGGCTCAAGGACGAGTCTGACCGGGCGGCAGCTTTGGCCGACCCTACCGGCCGGCCCTGACTTAAACGGTTGGCCTCGTTAAATGACCGTTTGTGATGGAAGCAGCCCTTCGGCACTCCCGGAGCTTTGTGCTGAATCCGTTGGACTCCCAACTTCGGGTAACTGATGCTGTGCCCATGTTGATCCAATACGGGACATTCGCGCTTGCCACGGCGGTCCTGGCCCTTACGCCTGGTCCGAACACGGCGCTCACGCTGTCACGCACTGTCGCGCAAGGTCGGTTGGCAGGCGCGCTGGTTCTTCTCGGCGTGGAACTCGGATTCCTGGTACATCTGTTTGCGGCGATAGCTGGAATTACGGCCCTGCTGCTGGCGGTTCCCGCAGCTTATGATGGTCTGCGCATCGTTGGTGCCTGTTACCTGCTTTATGTCGCCAACCGAATGATCCTTGGCCACCAACGCCTGGTCGGCGGTCAGACCATGGATCGGGAACAACCGTGGCGGCTGATCGGGTCAGGCTTCGCCAGCAATGCGCTGAATCCAAAAACAGCAGCGTTCTATCTGTCTATCTTTCCGCAGTTCATCTTGCCGCATCACGGGTCGGTGCTGCTGCAAGGTCTCCTGCTAGGGCTGCTGCATATCACAGTCAGCACCCTATGCAACATGGTTTGGGTAATGGGTGCCGGATTTCTCGCCGGATTCCTAAAGCACCACCCACAATGGGAACGCGCCCAACGTTGGTTGTTTGGCACGATTATCGGTCTGTTCGCCCTGAAATTGTTAGTGGAGCGACGCCACGCTCCGGCGTGATTGGTCCTGGAAAAGCCGCCCCGGTAGGTCAGCTTCGGGTTGGACATGGTTACCAAACAGAACCTTTGATACCAGGCCACATTCGATCCATCGCAACACGAGCTTGGACCAAACCGGTCACGACATAAGGTGGCTGGTATCAGTCCGGATAGGCGCAACCATGCAGGTGATCAACATTCGTGCCGCCAAGACCCAGTTCTCTCGACTTGTGGACGAAGCCGCAACGGGCAAAGAGGTCATCATCGCTCGCGCCGGCAAGCTGGTCGCCAAGCTCGTGCCGCTTGCCTCTCCCGCAACCACGGAGCGCCGCGTGCTCGGCCGCCTCGCAGGGCAACTCTCGGTGCCCACAGATTTTGACGCGCCGCTGCCCGGTGATGTGCTCGACGCCTTTGAGTGACGCTGATGCGCCTGCCGCTCGACACATAAGTCCTGCTCTGGGCGCTCAACAGTCCGGCCCGCCTGGACGGCGTGGCTTTAACCGTTGATCCGTTGCGGCCATGGTACTCTGAACGGGTGGAGCCGATTGGGGGACGGATCATCCCACCACGACCCGCCTCACTCCACCCCCATCACCAATCCCTCGATGTCATGCTTCTGCGTCACGGGCACGAGCGTCTCCACCACGCGGCAGACAAGGTGCTCCCGGACGGAGGATGGCAGCGCGTCGAAATAGTCCTGCGTCACCATCATGTCATGCAGCGCGGCATGCCCGGCGCCCGGCGCATCGACGCCCAATACCAGCACTGGCCGGGATATAGGCGAAGGGTGCGCCGTGCCGCGATGGATGGTCAGGGCCGAGCGGCAGGAGACGTCGCCCATCTCGGGATACTTCTTCACCCCGCGCGCCGCATACCGCGGCCACTCGCTCTGTTCGGGGAACATCTCATGCTTCCAGGCCCGCCCGTCCTCCCATTGAGTGCCGGGCGCAACCTCGAACGGTCCCATATCGGGCGTGACATCGACACCCGTGAGGTTGAAGGCCAGCGAGGTGATGCGCCGGCCCTCGTAGCTGTCCGGCGGCGAGGGGAAGTCGCGGTGCCAGGGTTGATTCCGGGCGCCCTGGAACGGAGTGTCGAAGCCGACCTCGACGATCTCGTACTGCGGCCCGAGCACGGCCTCGCACAGTCCAGCGACCCAGGGATGGGTCACGAGATCGACGAAGCCCGTCAATTCCTGCGGGTGCATCTCGACGTACCAGCGCCGCGGCCCACGGCCGACCGCGCCGCCGGGGCGCTGGATCGCGGCCCAGAAGGCAGTCATCATGTCTTCACGCATCTGCTCGGCCCAGTCGCGCGGGAATGCACCTCTGAGGCCGGTCACGCCGTCACGCATGAGCGCCGCCACCGCGCCCTCCACACCGGCGACCGGCGTTGCCTCGACGGTCCAGCTTGCTGCTTCAGACATCGGCGCCTCCGTTTCCTGTACCGCGCAGGGTATCGGCTTCGTCGGCGGACGTCACTTCGGCGGCGCAACCCCGGCGCGCTCCTGATCAGCCGGCCCGCCAGGCCGCGTGACCGACTGTCCCCCTTTGACGCTGCTCGTCGCCAAATTGCCGGGCGGATTGGCAACCGGCCCGGTGGCAGGCTTCGGCTGATTCCGCACGAAAGCGGCGCCTGGATTCCGCGTCGTCGATCCGCTGGGATAGGCCGGACGGCTCTGCGGGCCGGTCGTCGCGTTCTCCGAACCGGCTGGCGAACTTTTTGGGGGAGACTGTGCGGGTTGTCCGTGGCCGCCATTGCCCAACCCATCCCGCGATTGCGTGACGCCGGCTTGGGCAATCGCCACGGCGGGAACGGCGACAAGGCTTATGGCAAGCAGCGAGGCGGCATGGCGCATGACAAGCTCCCATAGTTTGTTTGGCGGAAACGGCAGTGGAGCGGGAAGGTTGCGGAACCAAGCTGGGCGTCAGACCCGGACGGCCCCGCTCCGCACCACCTGCCGCCCCACCGCCGCTCCCACCATCGCCAGCGTCGGCCCGCCCGTCGCCCAGCCCGGCGCCTGCGCCACCAGCTCGTCCAGCGTGCCGCGCAAGACCCGCTGCTCCACCCGGCCGCCACGCTCGATCAGCGCCGCCGGGGTCGCGGGATCGAGGCCGGCCAACAATAGCCCGTCGCGCAGCGCCGGCAAGCTGTCGAGGCCCATATAGACCGCAAGCGTCCCGCCCCGCGCCAGCACGGCGAAATCGAGGTCAAGCGCCCCCCGCACCAGATGCCCGGTCGCCAGCGTCAGCGTGCGCGCCGCGTCCCGGTGCGTGAGCGGGATGCCCGCCCCGGCGGCGCAGGCCAGCGCCGCGGTCACGCCGGGCACGATCTCGAACGCGACGCCGGCGGCGGCCAGCGCCTCCGCCTCCTCCCCGCCGCGGCCGAACACCAGGGGGTCGCCGCCCTTCAGCCGCACCACCTTCCGCCCTGCCTGCCCCAGGCGGACCAGCAGGGCGTTGATCTCTTCCTGCGGCATTGAGTGCGCGGCGCGCGACTTGCCGACCTCGATCCGGTCGGCGTCGCGGCGGGCCATGTCGAGCACCTCCGTCGTCACCAGCCGGTCGTGCACGATCACGTCGGCCTCCCCCAGCAGCCGCTGCGCCCGTATGGTCAGCAGGTCCGCGGCGCCCGGCCCCGCGCCCACCAGATAGACGATGCCCGCCGGGTCGGCGCCGCCCTCGATCTCCCGCCGCAGTTCCTGGTCCGCCGCCGCGTCCTCCCCCGCCAGCACCAGGTCGGCGACCCGGCCGCCCAGCGCGCGCTCCAGCACCCGGCGGCGCTGCGCCACGTCCGGCAGGCGGCGGCGGATGTCCTCCTTGTAGCGGTCGGCAAGTGCTGCCAGGCGGCCGAACGCCGGCGGCACCATCGCCTCGATCCGCGCGCGCAGCAGGCGGGCCAGCACCGGGGCGGCGCCGCCGGAGGACACGGCGATGCTGATCGGCGCGCGGTCGATGACGCTCGGCGTGATGTAGCTGCACAGGCTGGGGCGGTCCACGATGTTGACCGGGATGCCGCGCGCCTGCGCCGCCGCGGACAGCGCCTCCAGGTCCGCATCGGGCGCGTCGGCGCCGATGGCCAGCGCGCAGTTGTCCAGCAGCGCCGGGTCGAACCGCGCCGCCGTCGCCACCGCGGCATCAGCCCGGCGCAGCGCCTCCGCCTTGCGGGTCGCGGCCTCCCCCTCCCCCACGACGAGGACGCGGCGGCCGGTCAAGGACAGGAAGATCGGGAAATACTGCATGGAACCCAAGTCGAGGCTTCCCGGCGCGGCGGCAAGGTGTTCAAAGCGGCGGCGTGAAGCTTGTCGAAGTCACCAACGTCGATTTCTCCCTGCGGCACTTCCTGTTGCCGCTGATGCGGGCGGCGCAGGCGCGCGGGCATGAGGTGCTGGGCGTTTGCGCCGACGGGCCGCTCTTGGCGGATGTGGAGGCCGCCGGGCTGCGTACGGCACCGCTGCCGATGGCGCGCAGCCTGTCGCCTGGCGCGCAGTGGCGGGCGCTATGGGCCATGGTGGCGCTGTTCCGGGCGGAGCGGCCGGACATGGTGCACGCCCACATGCCGATCAGCGGCGTGCTGGCCCGGCTTGCCGCGCGAATTGCGGGCGTTCCAAAGGTCGCCTACACCTGCCACGGCTTTTTGTTCAACCAGCCAGGGCCTTGGTGGCGCCGGGCGCTGGGCCTGGTCATGGAGTGGTTCGGCGGGCGGCTCACCGACATTACGCTGACCGTCTCGACAGAGGAGGCCGCCGATGCCCGGCGCCTATGGATCGCGCGCCATGCCGTGCCGGTCGGCAACGGGCGCGACCCTGCCCGCTTCCGCCCGGACACCGCCGCCCGCGCCCAGGTGCGCCAGGCGTTGGGGGTGCCAGAGGCGGCGGTCGTCATCGTGATCGTCTCCCGCTTGGTGCGGCACAAGGGCTACCCGGAGCTGCTGCTCGCCATGCGCGACGTGCCCGGCGCGGAGTTATGGATCGTGGGCGACCGCCTGCCCTCCGACCACGGTGCGGACCTGGAGCCGCTATTCGCCGGGAGCGGCCTCGGCCCCCGCCTGCGCCGGCTCGGCTACCGCGCGGACGTGGCCGACGTGCTGGCGGCGGCGGACATCTTCACCCTGCCCAGCCACTTCGAGGGCCTGCCCATGTCGGTGATCGAAGCCATGCTGACCGGCCTCCCCGTCGTCGCGACCGCGATCCGCGGCCCGCGCGAGCAGGTGGTGGACGGGGAAACGGGGTTTCTCGTGCCGCCCGCGGCCACAGCACCGCTGGCGGCCGCCCTTTCGTGCCTCGCCCTGGACCCGGCGCTCCGGGCGCGCATGGGCGCGGCCGGACGGGCGCGGGCCGTGGCGCTCTATGACGAGGCCGCCGTCGTCGCGCACACACTGGACCTGCTGGGCCTGTAGCGGTATGGGCCGGCATGGCCCCTCTCCGCATCCGGCGCGCGCTGATCTCCGTTTCCGACAAGGCCGGGCTGGTGCCGCTGGCCGGCGCGCTCGCGGCGCACGGGGCGGAGATTTTGTCCACCGGCGGCTCCGCCCGCGCGCTGCGGGAAGCGGGCATCGCGGTGACGGAGGTGGCCGACCACACGGGCTTTCCCGAGATCCTGGATGGACGGGTGAAGACGTTGGTGCCGCAGATCCACGGCGGCATCCTGGGCCGCCGCGACCGGCCGGAGCACCTGACGCAGATGGATCGGCATGGCATCGCGCCCATCGACCTGGTGTGCGTGAACCTTTACCCGTTCGAGGCGACCGCCGCCTCCGGGGCCGCTCCCGCCGAGTGCGTCGAGAACATCGACATCGGCGGCCCCGCCCTGATCCGCGCCGCCGCCAAGAACCACGACCACGTCGCGGTCCTGACCGACCCGGCGCAATACGACGCCCTGCTCGCCGAACTCGCGGAGCACGACGGCACCACCCAAGCCCTCCGCCTCCGCCTGGCCGGCGAGGCCTACGCCCGCACCGCCGCCTACGACGCCGCCATCGCCGCCTGGTTCGCCCGCGACGAGCCGTTCCCACAGCGCCTCACCCTGTCCGGCACCCTGCGCCAAACGCTTCGCTATGGCGAGAACCCGCACCAGCAGGCCGCCTTCTACGTCAACGCCACGCGGCCCGGCGTCGCCACCGCCACCCAGGTCCAGGGCAAGGCGCTGTCCTACAACAACCTGAACGACACCGACGCCGCCTTCGAGTGCGTCGCCGAGTTCGACGAACCCGCCGTCGTCATTGTCAAGCACGCCAACCCCTGCGGCGTCGCCACCGCCGGCACGCCCGCCGCGGCTTGGGACCTGGTGCTGCGCTGCGATCCGGTCTCGGCCTTCGGCGGCATCGTGGCGCTGAACCGCACGCTCGACGCCGAGACGGCCGAACGCATCGCCGCGATCTTCACCGAGGCCATCATCGCCCCGGATGCCGACCCTGACGCCCGCGCCGTCCTGGCCCGCAAGAAGAACCTGCGCTTGCTGCTCACCCGCGGCCTGCCCGACCCGGCGGCACCCGGGATCGCCGTCCGCAGCGTCGCCGGCGGATTCCTGGCGCAGTCGCGCGACGCCGGGCGCATCCTACCGGCGACGCTCCGCGTCGTGACCCGGCGTGCGCCTACAGCCACGGAGCTAGCCGATCTGATCTTTGCCTTCCGCGTCTGCAAGCACGTCAAGTCGAACGCCATCGTCTATGCCAAGGGGCTTGCCACGGTCGGCATCGGCGCCGGACAGATGAGCCGAGTGGACAGCGCCCGCATCGCCGCCTGGAAGGGCGCCGAGGCCGCCCGCGCCGCCGGGCTTCCCGAGCCGTTGACCCAGGGCAGCGTCGTGGCGTCTGATGCGTTCTTCCCTTTCGCCGACGGGCTGGAGGCCGCGGTCGCCGCCGGCGCCACCGCGGTGATCCAGCCCGGCGGGTCGATGCGCGACGGTGAGGTGATCGCGGCGGCGGACGCGGCGGGGGTCGCGATGGTGCTGACGGGAGTGCGCCACTTCCGGCACTGAACGCCGCCGCGATCTGGTCATAAAGCGTCTGGAAATCCGGGAGCATCAATTGCCGGCTGGCAACGGCACTCCCAGCGGGCGAATCTGGCTTGCAATCCACCGCTCGACCGGCGCTGCCACCTGCACCGCCAGAAAAATTGCCCACAGGGCAAAGCAGACGTTGAGATGCCGGTAATGCAGGTGCAGGTGCGCTGAGGCATGGCTCGGCATCAGCACCCACCAGAGCGACGAAACAGCCACTCCTGCCAGGCCGACAAATGCCCAGCGCCGGAACAGAAATGTCGGCGGGAGGCCAAGGCGCTCTCGTTGATGATCCGCAGAAAGGAGCGCCGCGGCTGTGGCCAGCCAGAAGGGCGCGAGCGTCTATCCGAATACGCGATAAACGTAGACGGGGGCGACCTGGTCATCCATGCCGCCCGCGAAAAGGCTGCCGAGGTCCGCCAGGAGCGGAAAGCGCACCGGGTCGGGCGAGACGAGGTGCCAGGAGAACAGCGCCGCCACAGTACGGAGATAGGCGGCCCAGCCCTGCATGCCGCCTATGCCGTTGCGGTAGGCTGCCGCGCCGGACAGGTCGCCGAGCGCGGCTGAAACGGAGCCGTAGAACATCGCGACCTGCGCAAGGTGCATCAGATGTGCGAGGGCGAACCCGGCAGCCGCGAGGACGCAACGCCAGGACGCAAGCCGGTACCGCGGCCGGCTTGAGGGCGCGATCCAGGGCAAGGCGCACTCGACTGCCAGGGGGACGAGCGCCACCTCGAAAAAGAAGTCGAACGACATCCATCCCTGCAGAAACCCCAGCAGAAGCGCGGGCACACGCAGGCGGCCGTTGCCCAGGCAAAGCCCCATTTCGGCAAGCAGCAGGGCCTGGGCATAGCCGAGGCAGTGGATGGACGCGTTGGCGCTGTAGAACGGGACCGCGCCCAGGGATGTCAACATGGTGAGCCACCCCGCTAGGGCGATTGCATATGCTTCTGCCTGGCCGAGTTTGGCTTTCGCGCAGCCGTTCGAAGCGGGCAAACTGGCCGAATAGGGCCGGGATTTGTCGTTCAGGCGACGGATGAATGGGCCAGGAAGCCA
>JAABUQ010001102.1_pt1 | contig 60010 bp, 63 predicted proteins | sample 5560001 | NCBI WGS metagenome assembly JAABUQ01 (sample SAMN10711888, study PRJNA513371) | rock metagenome | isolation source: Antarctica rocks | place: Antarctica: Victoria Land, Finger Mt nord | collected 2015-12-18
CGGCCAGGCAGCCGGAGATGAAGGAGACCAGCGCCGCCGTCCGCCCGGTGTCGATGCCCATGAGCTGCGCCGCGTCCGGCTTCTCCGCCATGGCGCGGATCGCGAGGCCCAGCCGGGTGCCGCGCATCAGCGCCAGCAGGGCGCCGACCAGCACCGCCGTGGCGGCCAGGATCAGGATCTGCGCGGTGGTGATGCGGATGTCGCCGATGTGGAACGCGTCCGCGCTCACGATGCCCGGCGGCAGGCGGCGGATGTCGGGGCCGAGCCAACTTGTCAGCGCCGAGTACAATGCCAGCACGCCGCCGAGCGTCACCATGAGCGAGGACAGCTCCGGCGCCTGCATCCGGCGCAGCCGGGTCAGCAGCAGCCAATCGAGCACCACGGCGATGCACCCGGCACCCAACGCCGCAAGCGGCAGCGCCAGCCAGATGGGGGCGCCTGCCCGCGCCATCCACAGCGCCAGCAGCGCCCCGGCCGAGAAGTAGAATCCGTAGGTCAGGTTGATGACCCGCAGCACGCCGAACATCAGCGTGAAGCCGAGGGCGAACAGGGCGTAGGCGGCGCCGAGCAGGACGCCGTTCACAAGCTGCTGGGCAAGCATCGCCGGGTCCTATGGGGTTCGCGCGCCCGGCGCAAGCCTTCTCCCGAGCCGCTAATGGGGGCGCTACTGCGGGGCGATGCCGAACTTGCCGCCCTGCATCGCCAGGATCACCACGCCCTCGGTGCTGGCGGGGTCGCGGCCCGGGGTGAAGGTGAACGGCCCCATGACGCCGTCGTGTTTCGTGGCCAGCAGGGCGTCGTGGATCTTGGCCGGCTCGGCGGCGCCGGCGCGGGCGATGGCGTCCGCCAGGATGTGCATGCAGTCGTAGGCCTGCGCCGAGAACTGGTCGGGGTCGTGGCCATACTTGGCGCGGAACTTGGCGACGAAGGCCTGGTTCGCCGGGTCGTCCTTACCCACGAACCACGGGCTGCCGACGATCAGGCCGTCCGCAGCACTCCCGGCGATCTCTCCCAGCTTGGGCGCGTTGGCGCCGTTGCCGCCGATGAACATTGTTTCCCGGCCGAACCCCAACTGCCGCGCCTGCAGCACCACGCCCGCCGTCGGCTCCACCAGGGCGGCGATCGCGACCGCGTCCGGACGCAGCGCGCGCACCTTGGTCAGTTGCGCGCTGAAATCCGTGTCCCGGCTGGCGAAGCTCTCGATGCCCAGGATGTTCAGCCCGGCCTTTTCCGCCGACGCCTTCATCACGTCGAAGCTGGACTTGCTGAACACGCTGTCGTTCGCATACAGTAACGCGATGCTTTTCACCCCACGCGCCTTGGCATAGGTCAGCGTCACCGGGACCACGTCGCTTTCCGGCAGGCTGGTGCGGAACACGTAGGGGCCGATCCCGGTGATCCCCACCGCCGTAGTGCTGGTGCCGATGATGGGGATCTTGCGCTCGTTGGCGACGGGGCCGGCGGCGAACATTTCCTCCGACAGAGTCGGCCCGATGATCGCGACCACCTTGTCGCGGCCGATCAGCTTGCGGACCGCGTTGATGTCCTGATCCTTGTTGCCGGCGCTGTCCTCGACCGTCAGCGCGATCTTGCGGCCCAGCACGCCCTGCGCGTTCACCTCCTCCAGCGCAAGTTGGAGCCCGTCGCGGATCGCGGTGCCGTAGGCGGCGTTCGGGCCGGTCAGGATCTCCACCGAGCCGACCGGGATCGGGGCGCCGGATTGGGCGAAGGCAGACGGGGCAAAGGCGGACGGGGACAGCGCCAGCGCCAAGGCCGCGGCGAGCAGGGGTCTGCGGAGCATCATCGGTGTTCCCTCGGGAAGGCGGATCGGCCGGGACCGTAGTGAAAACGGCCCGATAATCAAGCCGGCTTGTCCCCACCCCGGCGCCGGGCCATGGAAGCGCCATGAGCACGCTCCGCATCGCCACCTGGAACATCAACTCGCTCCGCCTCCGGCTGCCGCTGCTGGAACGGCTGGTGGCGGCGCTGGACCCGGACGTGATCTGTTTGCAGGAGACCAAGGTGCCGGACGAGCTGTTCCCGGACGCGGCGCCCGGCGCGTTCGGCTACCCCCACGTCGCCCGGCGCGGCATGAAGGGCTACAACGGCGTCGCGGTCCTGTCGCGCGTGCCGTTCGCCCCGCTGGACGGCCCCGACTGGTGCGAGCGCGGCGATTGCCGGCATGTCGGGGTAGCGCTCTCGACGCCCACGGGACCCGTGGCGCTGCACGACTTCTACGTGCCCGCCGGCGGGGACGAGCCGGACCCGGCGGCCAACCCGAAGTTCGCCCACAAGCTCGCCTTCGTGGCCGAAGTCACCAACTGGTTCGCAGCGCGCCGGCCTGAGCGGAGCGTCCTCGTCGGCGACCTCAACATCGCGCCGATGGAGCACGACGTTTGGAGCCACAAGCAGCTTCTGACCGTCGTTTGCCACACGCCCGTGGAGGTCGCGGCGATGGGGGCCTGGATGCGGACAGGCTTCGTTGACGCCATGCGGCACTTCGTGCCGGCGGAGCAGAAACTCTACACCTGGTGGTCGTACCGCAACCAGGACTGGAAGCAGGCCAACCGCGGACGCCGGCTGGACCACGTCTGGGTCAGCCGCGACCTGGTGCCGGGCCTGCGGTCGAGCACCGTGCTGACGGAGGCACGGGATTGGCCGCGGACCTCGGACCACGTGCCGGTCTGCGTCGAACTCGACGTGTAGCCGCCCCCGGCGCTGTTGGGTCACGAAGATCGTGATCTTGCGCGACACGACCGGCGGGTCGAACAGCTTATGCTCGGTATCGCCGAGCATAAGCTGCAGAGTGTGCCGCCCGCGCGGCAGGTCGAGGCGGGTCTCCGTCTGCCCGGCGCCGAAATGCAGGTGGTTCCGGTCGGACGGGATCGGCTCGTCAGGGTTCAACGACTCGTTGGCGTCGACGAGCAGGTGGTGGTGCCCGAAATTCGGCGTCGCGTCGCCGGCATGGGTCACGCCCATGTTGCGCAGCCCGAAGCGGCACCAGAACGCGCCGCGGAGGCGGTCGCCGTCATGCGGCCAGATGATGTAGAGCAGCGTATCCTTTGGCGAAGGCGTCCTGTCGGCCCATGCCGGCGCGGACGCGGCGGCCGTCGAAAGGGCGGCGGCTTGCAACAGCGTTCTGCGGCGAATCGGCATGATGCTCCTTTGGGCGCCTGCGCCGCTCTAAAACCAAACATTACTCTGTCCGGACAAGGCGAAGCCCATGGGTCGGATAACGCACGGAAGCGTCATAATAGTCGCGGCTCGACGGTCGCAGGTACTTCGCATCCGCCACCCAGGAGCCGCCGCGCAGCACGCGCTCCCGGCAATCGGGGGCGTTCCAGGCGCTCGTCCCGGTGCGCGGCGCGTCCCCGTAGTCGCGGTGCCAGCAATCGGCCACCCACTCGGCGACGCCGCCGCCCATGCCGAACAGGCCGAACGGGTTGGGCGGGTAGGCTTCGGCCGCAGGCGGGTTCTGTATGCTGACCGGCTCGCCGCATCCCTTGCAGCTCGCCTTGCCGGGCGCCATGGCGTTGCCCCAGGGATAGCGCGTGTCCATCCCGGCCCGGGCGGCGTATTCCCATTCCGCCTCGGTCGGCAGCCGGTAGTGCTTGCCCGTCGCGACGGAGAGCCAGTCCGCGTATTGGCTGGCATCGTCCCAGCTTGCGTTGGCGAGCGGCTGGTCCGGCCTGCCTTTCGGCTGGAGCGTGCAGGCCTTGGCGTCCACGCAGGCTTGCCATTGCTGGACCGTGACGGCGGATCGCGCCATCAGGAACGGCTCGATCAGGACGGTATGCACCGGCCGCTCCGAATAATCGTCGTTGCTTCCCATGCGCAGGACGCCGCCGGGCAACGTGACCATGTTCGGCTCGGGGATCGTCGGCAACACGGCCGGCTTGACCGTTTGCAGGGCTTCCTGAACCGTGCCCGGCTGACGCGGGTTGCTTCCGGCCGCGGTGGGATCAATCGTGGAGCGGACTTGCGGCTTAGACGGCTGCGGGTCGTGACCGGGAGGTTGGGGCGTTGCTGCGGCCTCGGCTGGCGGCGGCGCTGGAACTGCCGCGAGCCTGGCGGGCGCAGTGCGGTAGAACGCCGCGGCCGGCGGCGGGTCGGGCGCCGTGGCGACGTGCAGCTCTTCCGCACCAGACAGGGTGGTGCCGGCCAGGCCCGGCGCATACGCCACGCTGGACGCATGGTCGCGCAACGGCGGCCCCAGGACTTCAAGCGTCGCCGCCCCAGCGCAGACTAAGCCGATAATGCCGAGCCAGAACCTGGCCAAGCCGCGGAACGGGGGAGATCGGCCCGCCGCACCACGATCAGCATAAAGTTCCAAATCCCTGCTCAGTTGTTCACCTATAGATTTCGCATCTTCGATTTGCATCTGAGCGTCAGGAAAAAGCTTTCCTTGAGTACGAAAATCTACTTTCATCCTATTCAGGACCCTGATCTGACCACGCCTCCCTAACTTACCCATCTTTTGGGCTGTTTGGAGGTATTATTACAAAAGGCGCAGTTCACAACTCGCAGTATTGTTACGATTTCAATCTAAAAAGGCTCTCTGCATGAAGTTATAGCCACGCTTGCCGCTAAGCCAAGAGGCTTGAAGCGGACGCGGCGAGTCGGGCGGACCCATCCAGTCGGTTGAAAAGGCGGCTGCAGGGAGCGCTGGTCCGAGAAGGACTGCCACTGCGAGCCCCGAAGGGCCGGTTCCAGGCCCTGCAGTGACCTACTCCCCGGCGGCCGGCGCGGAGCTGGCCGGCCGCAACAGGAGGGAAGCAGAGGCCTGGGTCAGCCGGTCGGCGTCAGGACCTCAGCAAGCCGATGGCCTTGGCCGCTGGATTCTCTCCTGCGGTCGTCAGGCGTCCGCTATGCCCCCGACCGGGTCGAGGCGGTAGCCGCCGCCCTCTGTCACCAACAAACGCGCGTTGCTGGGATCAGGTTCGATCTTCTGGCGCAGGCGGTAGATATGCGTTTCCAGCGTATGGGTCGTGACGGCGGCGTTGTAGCCCCAGACCTCGTTCAGCAGGACCTGCCGCGCCACCGGCCGGGTCCCCGCACGGTACAGGAACTTGAGGATGGCCGCCTCTTTTTCGGTCAGGCGGATGCGGCGGTTCTTGGTCGGCTCATGCAGTAGCTTGGCGCTCGGGCGGAAGGTATAGGGGCCGATGGTGAACACGGCGTCCTCGGAATTCTCGAAGATCCGCAACTGCGCGCGGAGCCGGGCCAGCAACTCGGCCAGGCGGAACGGCTTGGCGATGTAGTCGTTGGCGCCGGCGTCCAACCCGCGTACCACGTCCGCCTCGTCATCCGACCCCGTCAGCATGATGATCGGCATGCGCAGCCCCTGCCGCCGCAGCAGGGCGCACAGGTCGCGCCCGTCCCCGTCGGGCAAGCCCACGTCGAGGATGATGGCATCGAAACGGGAGTCCTTGCCCGTCAGCAGCGCCTCCGCTTCCGAAACCGTCGTGGCTTCGGCAACCGCGAACTCCCCGTCAACCTGGAGCTGATCGAGAAGGGCTTCCCGCAGGGTCGCATCGTCATCAACGACAAGGATCGGACGCTCAGCCGTCATTCGGCAACTTCCCTTCGTAAAACCGCCGGCAACGCGCCAGCCTTGGCCTTCGTTAACACTCTGTTCGCCACATCGACAAAACGGGGTGATACCCCTCAAAATTGATCTGACGCAGGCCCCAACGCGCATGAGGCCCTGTAAAATGATACCATGAAGCCTTAGAATACACACATCGTTGTGAGGCAGTTGGCTGCGGCACACAAGCGGACGCCATGTCCCTTGTCGGATGCCAATTATTGAGATGGAGACGACGTGGCCCAACCGCGAGGATCACAGGCGGGCCAGTCGGCCGCTTCCTCCATGCCCAACCCGGACCTGCTGCACATCCGGTCCGTGCACCGGGCGGTGGCCGACCTGCGCCGCGGCACGCCCGTGCTGCTGCTGGGCAATCCCGACGCGGTGGTGCTGGCTGCCGACACGGTCGGCTCGGCCGGGTTGACGGAGCTTGCGGCGCTGGCGGCGGGGCCGCCTGTCCTCCTGCTGTCGCCGGTGCGCGCCGCGGCGCTGCTGCGCCGCCCGGTCGAGCCGGGGCCGCCCATCGCGCTGCGTACGGGCGGGCTGCTCGACCCGGCGCTGCTGCGCGGGATGGCTGATCCCACCGCGGCCCAGATCCTTGCCGACCCGCCGGAGCAGGCCCCCCTGCCCGCGCCTGCGCCCGCGGCGCTTGCCTTGGTCAAGCTCGGCCGCCTGCTGCCGGCGGCGCTTGTGGCGCCGGTGCGCGCCGACGCGGCCGCACAGGCAGAGCGCCTCGGCCTGCTGGCCGTGGCGGCAGATGACGTGCTGGCCTTTCCCGACGTGGCGGGGGCCGGCCTGGTGCAGGTGGCGTCGGTGCACGTCCCGCTCGCGGCGTCCGCCGATGCGCGCGTCGTGGCGTTCCGCGCCCCGGACGCCGGGATCGAGCACCTGGCGATCCTGATCGGCAAGCCGGAGCACGCGGACGCCGCCGGGCCGGCGCCGCTGGCGCGCGTGCATTCCGAGTGCTTCACCGGGGATCTGCTGGGCAGCCTTCGCTGCGACTGCGGGCCGCAGTTGCATGCGGCGCTGGACCGCATGGCAACGGAAGGCAGCGGGGTGCTGCTGTACATGGCGCAGGAAGGGCGCGGGATCGGACTCACGAACAAGCTGCGCGCCTATGCCTTGCAGGACCGCGGGCTGGATACGCTCGATGCGAACCGTGCCCTGGGCTGGAACGCGGACGAGCGCACCTTTCTGCCTGCCGCGGCCATGCTCGACCAGCTTGGCATCCGCCGGATTCGGCTGTTGACCAACAACCCCGACAAGCTGACGGCCCTGGCCGCCTTCGGGGTGGAGATCGAAGGGCGCGAGCCGCTAGTGATCGAGCCGAACGGCATCAACAATCATTACCTGGCGACGAAGATGCGCCGGTTTGGCCACCTGCTGGGTTGAGGGCGCGTGGCATGACGCTTGCCGCCATGCCTTGGCATGGCTCTTGCTACATCGAAACCATGATCCCACCGACGCCTGGCGCTGACCCCGCATCCCGCCGTTTCGGCTACGCGACGCCCCCGGACGGCGCCGGGCCGATTGGGCCTGACGGGCTTTGGCCGCAGCCGATCGACGTGCCGTTCAACAAGGTGCTGAGGGCGCTGAACCCCCTGCAGCATGTGCCGGTGGTCGGCACAATTTACCGGGCAGCGACGGGCGAGACCATCCCGGCGCCGCTGCAAATCCTGGGCGCCGGCATCTTCGGCGGCCCCATCGGCATCCTGGGCGCCGCCATCATGAGCTTCGTGGGGGCGCTGATCACCATGGGACCGGATCTGTCGCGCCCCGCGGTCCCGGCGGGGATGTCGGCGACCGGGTCGGAGGCGCCGATGAACCCGGTCACGCCTGGAACCTTGAAGCCCGGCGAGTACACGACCCTCGCCACCACGACTCCGGAGTTCCTGCAGAGTCCGACGCAGTTCGCCGCCGGCGCGCAGCGTGGCCATGCCGCCTACCAACTGGCGTCGCAGGAGTGGCTGCGGAGCCAGGCGGTTGAGAAAGGGCTGGTATGAGCGGGAACGCTGCGGGTCAGGCCACGCTGCATCCCGATGGCACCTTGACTCTGGGCGACGTGCGGCACCGCGCGGCGTTCGGGCGCGGCGGCGTGCGGACGCTCAAGCAGGAAGGCGATGAGGCGACGCCGGCCGGGCTGCTGCCGCTGCGCCGGGTGCTGTACCGCGCGGACCGAGTCGCGCGGCCGCGAGCCGCCGTGTCGGCCATGCCCTCGGCGCCGCACGACGGGTGGTGCGACGACCCGTCGCACCCCGACTACAACCGCCTGGTCCGCCTGCCGCATGATGGCCGGCATGAGGCGCTGTGGCGGGCCGACTCGGTTTATGACGTCATCGGCGTGCTTGGCTGGAACGACGCCCCGGTGCAGCGCGGGGCGGGCAGCGCGATTTTCCTGCACGTGGCCCGGCCGGACTTCGCGCCGACGGAGGGCTGCATCGCGCTCGCGCTTCCGGACCTGCTCACGCTGCTGGGCGCCCGGCTGACGGCCATCCTGGTCCTAAGCGCGTAAGGCGTCGGCTTAAAGGTCCCGGCTCAGCCCCTTTTGCGCCAGCGCCGCCAGGTAGGCGTCCCACAGCGCCGCTTGCTCCTGGCCCATCTTATGCAGCAGCGCCCAAGAATAGATTCCGGTGTCATGGCCGTCTGTGAAGCGGATACGCACGGCATAGTGGCCAATCGGCTCGACGGCGGCGATCCCGACCCCACGCTTGCCCGCCACGGTCTGCTTCTGGTCCGGCGAATGGCCCTGCACCTCGGCGCTGGGACTCTCAACCCGGAGCAGCTCGGCGGGCAACGAGACCTTGGTCTGGTCGTCGAAGTCCAGCTCAAGACGCTGCGTCGCGCGTCGGACGCGAATGTCGGTCGGACGCGGCGTCATGTCTCGCTAGACGGGCCGTCGTCAAGCAAGCGCGCCTCCTCGGGCAGCATAATCGGGATGCCGTCGCGCACAGGGAAGGCGAGGCCGGCTTTCCGGCTGATCAGCTCCTGCGCGGTGCGGTCATAGAACAGCGGGCCTTTGCTGACCGGGCAGACCAGGATGGCGAGCAGGCGGGGGTCGATGGCCGGGGTATCAGGCATGGATAAGCCCCACTCTAACTCGCAGGCCGGCCTTGCCGCCCCGCGTCGGTGGCGTGCGCGCCCATCTGCAGCAGGGTCAACAGCGTGCTGGCCAGACTGCCCGGCGTCGGCGCTTCCAGCAAAGCCTGCTTCTCCACCAGATCAAACGGGCAAACCATGGCCAGGGTGACAACCAAGGCGTTGTCCGGCAACTCGTTGATCGCGTCCCAGTTCGCGTCGAACCCGCGGGCATTGAAATAGGTGCGAAGCGCCCGGGTCAGCGCGTCCCGGTCGATAACGGTGGCCGCGGGCTTGTCGTCCAAGTCGTCTCGGAACCGCGCCAGGTCGGCCCGCACCCGACGGTAGCCGCGCTGCATTTCCAGCTCGACGCTGATCGCGAAGCGGACCATGCCGGTCAGGGTGATCAGGTAGCGCCCGTCATCGGTTTCGCTGAACGAGGACAAGCGGCCTAGGCATCCGACCTTGTACAGCGCGGGTCCGCTGGGCGTCTGCGGCCGGTTCTCATCCGGCTGCACCATGCCGATCACCCGGCCCGCCGCCAGCGCGTCCTCCACCATGGCGCGGTAGCGCGGCTCAAAGATGTTCAGGGGCAGCTTGCCTTGCGGCAGCAGCAGGGCGCCCCCCAGAGGAAACACCGGGAATTCCGTCGGCAGTTTGTCCGAGCCGGATTGGGGCATGGGATTACCGGAACAGCAATGCCGACAGCTTGCGCCGTGCGGCCAGGGTTGTGGGATCGGTCAGCCCCCAAGCCTCGAACAGCTTCAGCAGTTGCAGTCGCGCCGCATCGTCGTTCCAAGCGCGGTCATGCTTGACGATATGCAGCAGCGCGTCGGCGGCCTCCGTCCGGCGGTCGCTGGCGTTCAGCGCCGCGGCGAGGTCATAGCGGGCCTGGTGGTCCGCCGGGTCGGCGGCGAGCCGGCGCTCGAACTCGCCAAGCTGGCTGCTGGCCCGGCGTCCTTCCTCGGCCAGCAGCAGCGCGCTCCGCGCCCCGCTGATCTCGGCGTGCTCGGCGATGGCCGGCGGGATCTGCTCCAACGCCTCCCGGGCCTGGTCCTCCTGGCCGAGCGCCATGAGCACGCGGATCAGCCCAGCCCAGGCCGCCGGATTTTCCGGCTCCTCTTGCAGCAGGGCGCTGAACAGGCCGCCGGCTTCCTCGAACTGCGCGGCCTCCATCGCGGCCTTTGCCTCCGCCAGCAGGTCCGCGGCCGGCATGGCGCCGCCGGCCAGTTTGAGCAGGCTCTCGACGAACCGCTTGACCTCGCTTTCCGGCAGTGCGCCCTGGAACAGGTCGGCGATCTGCCCTTGCCAAAAGGCGGCGACCGTCGGCACGGACTGCAGCGGCAGGCCGATCTGCGCGAGCTGCTGGACCAACGCCCGGTTGGCGTCGATGTCGATCTTGACCAGCTTGACCCGGCCACCCGCCGCCCGCGTCACCTTCTCCAAGGCGGGCGTGAGCTGCTTGCAGGGGCCGCACCAGGTTGCCCAGAAGTCCACCAGCACGGGGACGGAGCGGGACGCCTCGACCACGTCCTGCATGAAGGTCTGCTGCGTGCCGTCGACGATCATCTCGTCCGGCGCAACGCCCGCGGCGGCGCCCGCCGGGCCGCGCGACGGCGGATGGGCCGGGGCCGCCTGCCCTGGCCTTTTTTGCGCTCCAGTCTGACCGATGAGCATGTCCATGGAATTGCCTACCCTGGTGGTCCGTGGGTGCATAGATGTTGCATACCGGCGGAGTGTGCAAGCCAGCGCAACAATTCGGCGGGGCCATCCCGGAGACGATGCCCGGGCCGCTCCGGCGATCCGCGAACCGCTCTTGCGCAACGCGGCGGACCCGCATAAAACGCTACCACGCCAGGACGCGGGCGTAGCTCAGGGGTAGAGCACAACCTTGCCAAGGTTGGGGTCGAGGGTTCGAATCCCTTCGCCCGCTCCAGATCTTCCCATAAAGATTCCAACATGTTATGTGAGATGCGCCTTGATCGTCGGCGCTTCCGACTAGATTGGTCTAACAATTTGGAAGCGAATCGGAAGCATTTAAGCGAAGGCCATAGCACAGACAGGCGCGCTTTTGGCTGTCCTGACACTCATCTGTATCGTCTTTGCTCGCCAGAAAACACCAACGAACTTCTCAGGATCGAGTTGGCGTAAACGGTGGCAGGGATTAGCACTACCTTGGCAGTTTTGATTTGGCCGTCCGCAGTCTCTTCCGGCAATGCGGACATCGCGCGGGCGATGCTGGAGGTTTAAACAGCCTCGCGACGACGGCGCGCCGGATCTCAGGAAGCGTTGGTCGCGGCGGCGGAGCCGATGTCGTCAGCTTTTTCCCCCCGAGCCGCTGCGGCTTTGAGGCGCAGACGCTGGAGATAGGCGAACGCGACGCAGGCCATCAGCCCGTGTCGATGCAGGCCGGTCCACGATCGTCCCTCGAAGGCACCCAGGCCGAGTTCCTGCTTGAGCTGCTGGTGCGCCTGCTCGCACACCCATCGCGCCTTGATGGTCGCGGCCAGCGTGCGCAGCGGCGTCCGCGGCGGCTGGTTGCTGAGGTAGTATTTGCGCTCGCCGCTGCTCCGCAACTCGCCGACCAGCCAAGCCTCCTCGCCCGGCAGGTGCTTGCCTTCCCGCACGGCCGGCCCGTCGGCGACGCGCACGCGCACCGCGGCGAAACGGGCCGCGAGCGCGCCCTTCGTGCCCTGGCGCCATGCGATGCGGCGCCACGGGCGGCCAGCCAGCGCCGAGACCGCATCCTGGCCGGCTTCGCTGGGCACAGGCTGCTTGCGCGGCCGGCCGCGGCCGGCTTTGGGCCAGATTGCCTCGGCGTCGGTCGAGTAGACCTTCTGGGTGCGCGGGATGCCGACGGACCAGGTCAGGCCGCGTGCGCTCAAGCCTTGCCGGAACGGCGCGCCGAGGCCGTATCCGGCGTCCGCCAGCACGCAGCCGAAGCGCGCCCCGGCGGCGATCACGCGGTCGATCTCGGTCAGCGCGATCTCGGGCTTGCTCCGCGGCTCACGCGCCGCCTCCGGCACGCCCGCAGCCGCGCAGCGGGTCGGGTCGTCGGTCCAGCTCTTCGGCAGGAACAGCCGCAGGCCGACCGGCACGGGCACTTCGCGGCGCGCCAGCGTGAGCGAGACGAGCGACTGGCAGTTTGCCTGCTTGCCGAGCTCGCCGCAGTATTGCGGCGCGACGCCGACCGACAGCGAACCTTTCTTCGGCACGCCGGTGTCGTCGACCACCAGAACCGCGTCCGGTCCGCCGACCAGCAGGTCCGCCTGCTCGGCCAGCACGCGCCAGAGCGGCGCATCGTTCCAGGCCGCGCTGCTGACGAAATGGTGCAGCTGATCGTGCCCGGGCAAACCAAGCCGGGCGGCGATCGGCTGCACGCTCTTCGGTCCGTCAGGTCCGAGCAGCCCCCGCACGTAGAGCGGTCCCCAGCGCCGGCGCGTGCTGCGCCCCATCACGTCGAGGAACGGCGTCAGCCAGCGATCGAGATCCTCGCCGAGGGCGGTAGATCGGGACACAGCACATGCTCCGCTGAATCCCAGCCTGATACGAGGACGCCCCGTGGTCGTACAAGTGCCAAGGTAGTGTTAGCCCCAGCGGTGCATTGCTTGTTGCACGGCCTCGTTCTTGTCGAAGCCGCGCGGTCGGCCCGTCCTGGCCATTCCAATTGTCCCTCTCTTAAAAGGTTTTGAAATGACCGGTCCGGATATCATCGACAACCCGTCTTCCCATGCGCGTCAGAACTGCTCAATTGAGCTTATCGGTCCAGAAAGCGGGCGACGGCCCCGGCTCAAGCATTCCCGCTACCCGGCTGCGCGCCGAGCACGATTCAGGCTCCTAGGCTTTGCGACCGCGACGCAGTTGCGTGGCGTCGAACTGATCTAGGGAGAGTAGAATAGGGACTCCAGGATCGCGCCTTCCGAGTACGCAGAACGCATGAACTGAACGAACGCCGCAACCTTTGGACTCACGAGCCGCCGCGATGTGTGCAGGACCCACAATTCCACGGCCGGACCCGACGTCGCGCCCCAGGACACGAGGCGCCCCGCCGCAAGATCCTCGGCCACCAGGGAAGGAGGCAGGAGGGCGGCGCCCGCGCCTGCACGGACGGCATCGCCCACCACGGGAAGCGACGATACGCGGAGCACCGGTTTAGGGCGGAAGGCGAAGTCCTGCCCGCAGTTGGTGATGTGCCACACGGTGCCATCCGGCGTGTTCGTCAGCACCACGGCGGGGATCGAGACGGGGGCCTGCGGATCGGTCCCGACCGGAGGACGAGCCAACGTTGCCGGTGCCACGACGTGCAGTCGATCGCGCAAGAAGCAATGACCGACCAGGTTGGTTTCCGGGGGCGGATCTACCCGGATTGCGACGTCAAACCCTTCGGCGACGAGGTCCACGTATCTGTCATCTGCCGAAAGCTCCAGCTGGACCTCTGGGTATCTGGCGACGAAGGCGGCCGCGATCCGACCCATGGCCATTTGGGCGAATGTCACCGTCGTGCTCACGCGCAGGCGCCCGCGCGGATGGGCCAATCCTCCCCCGACCGCTTGACCCGCATCTTTCAGTTCGCCGAGCAACCCGTCCGTCCTGGCATGGAGGGCCGCACCCTCCTCAGTCAGTCGCAGCGTCTGCCCGCCGCGCTCGATCAGGCGCACGCCCAGGCTCTCCTCCAGTTCCCTGACGTGTCGAGACAGCGTCGCTTTCGGCTGCCCGGTGGAGCGGCTCGCGTGACCGAACCCGCCGTGAGTGGCCACGGAGTTGAACGAAGCGAGAGCGGTTAGGTCCACGGCTGATCCGATTTCGGGACGAGGTGTCCCGAACTTAGCGTCTTCTTCGTCCCCCTTGGAACAGTCATCTATCGGGCAGGGAGAACGGTAATGCGACGTGATCGAGCCTACCGCATCGATGGTTATGGCGGTCTGGAAGTCATGCGGCTTGACGAACAGGCGATGCCGGTCCCCGGCCCCGGCCAGGTGCTGATCAAAGTCAAAGCCGCCGGCGTAAACGGCATCGATTGGAAGATTCGGCAGGGCTTGCTCCGCGATGTCCGTCCATTGGCGTTTCCCGCCGTATTGGGCGCCGAGTTGGCCGGGGTCGTGATCGATGGCAACGGCGGTCGGTTCCGGGTCGGTGACCGGGTCATGGGGCCGGTGGGGCTTGGTGCCTACGCTGACTGCGTGGCCACGGACGAGAACACGCTCTGCCTCGTACCGGACGGGCTGACGGACGTGCAGGCGGCGGCTGTGCCGGTCGCGGCGCTGACGGCCTGGCAGGCGCTCCGGGCCGCCGGCGAGCTGCGCCCATGGTCGAAGGTGCTGATCCATGGCGCGGCAGGCGGGGTGGGTGGCTTCGCCGTCCAGTTCGCCAAGGCGGCGAGCGCCATCGTCTCGGCGACGGCTTCTGCGTCGAGCCGTGCTTATGTCGCGGAACTCGGCGCCGACGACGCCATCGACTACAGGACCGACCGGTTCGAGGACCATGTAACCGACATCGACCTGGTGCTGGATCTCGTTGGGGGCGATACGTTGGATCGTTCCTGGTCGGTGCTTTCGGATCGCGGCGCCCTGGTCAGCATCGTGGCACCCGACGTTGCCAGTCGCGCGCCTGCCAACAGGCGCGGCGTCTGGTTCTCAATGCGTCCCGATCCAGTGCGACTCGCGCAAATTGCCGGCGATATCGTAGCCGGACGTTTGTCATCGACCGTTGCTGAAACGGTGGCTTTTGCCGACCTACCGGCGGCAATCGAACGCAGCCGAACCGGTCATGCACCCGGCAAGATCGTGGCTGACTTCACGAATTAATGACCTATCAACAGACAATGAAAAGAGTCCATCATGCAATTCTTCGTCGTTTTCACGCCAAAGAAGAAGTTCGCGACCGAGGGCGTGCCCGCGGATTTTCCAGAGCTCGAAATGCAGGAACAGGGGCAGGTCCGGACACTATACAGCGAAGGCAGTCTTCGACAGGTCTGGGCTTTGCCACCGAAGGGACGCGGCGGCGTGGTCCTGTTCGAGGCGGACTCGGCGGAACACCTGGAGCGGATCGTCCACACCTTCCCGCTGATCAAGGCCGATTACGCGGACTACCAGGTTTGGGACCTCGCGCCATACCCCGCCTTCATGGCGGTTCCCTAAACCCCCAACACGAGCACGGCCTCATGGGAACCGTGGCGCTGCCCTGGCGCAATGCATAGGTTCTACGAAGCGCCGGAAGCCAGGGTCGCGAAAGCGACGGTGCGGGATAGTCGGGATGCACTGCGACGCGCAATGCACGCCTGACACCCAACGTAAACAAACTAAAGGAGAAGAAAATGCCTGTTAATGCTGCATCTAAATCCATCAAACTTGCGGACGACATTGCTGAAAAACATGACGTTCAGTTTGTTGTGCACAGCCACTTGGCTGGCGCGGATGTGGAGCAACTCAACCATCACCTCGGTGACCACTTGAAGTACATGCGAACTTTGATGAACCGGGGCATACTGCCCATCTCCGGCCCCTTCTTCACAATAGACGGCAAGAACACCGGCAACGGCTTCTACGTACTTCGGGTGGACAATCTTGAGGAAGCAAGCCGCATCGCCGCGGAAGATCCGCTCCATCAATCAGGTGTTCGGATACCGCGTTTGGAGCCTTGGCTACAAGTCGTGGGTTGATCCGGGGGGTTTCCCTCAATCAATTACTGCCTGTGAATGCGGCGTTCACATGATGCCAGGAGCAAACACTGTTCAGTAATGGTGGTTTCTGACGTCTTCTCAAGGCAGCAAATGGGATGGGAGGTAAGCAGAAAATGTCCTACGACAAAGTATGGTTCATCACCGGCTCGCATAGACAAGGTTGATGTCGCGACTGTGGACGAGTGCGTCGGGCTGTGGAACGGCTTCGTGGAGCTGCAAACTAAGCCCGTGAGCGGACGGGGATTGAAGGCCAGACGGTTTTGAATTCCGCGAACATGAGGGTGCGGCTCGCCACGAGCGGCCGCAAGAAAATCTATAGGAGGCGAACATGAAGGTTCTGGTCATCGGAGCTGCCGGTCGAACTGGCAAAGCCGTCGTCGAGCGAGCGATTGCCGCAGGACATCAGGTCACTGCGTTTGTGCGAGACGCGGGTGAGCTCGACATAGGTGGAGTTCGCGTCGTCGAAGGCGATGCTACCAATGAGAATGCGGTCGAATCCGCGATCCGCGACCAGGACGCCGTTCTCGACACGGTCGGCGGCACGACGCCCTACAAGCAAACAACGCTCGAGACGAGCGTCGCCAAGGCAGTCATTGTCGCAATGGAACGCAACGGTGTCCGCCGTCTCGTCGCCACGTCCATGCTCGGCGTGGGTGAAAGCAAGGCCAACGCGACGTTCTATGAACGCTTGCTCGTCTCCACGCTCCTGCGCGGCGCCGACAAGGACAAGTCGGCGATGGAGGCCGAGATCAAGGCAAGCGCTCTCGAGTGGGTGGTCGTGCGGCCCGCGATCCTGACCGACGATCCCGCGAGCGGACGCGTCCGCGTCTTTTCGGAAGACGATGGCGAGAAGGCTCACAAGATTAGCCGTGAGGACTTGGCGGCCTTCATGATTGACCAGCTCTCGAGCGACGAGCACCTCCGTCGCTCGGTCACCATCGCCAGCAGCTGACGACGTCTAAACCTGTCTTCTGCAACAAAGACAACATGAGACTAGAAGGAGGGTAATGTGACCGAAAAGATCGTAGTGGCCGGAGGGACCGGGAATCTTGGCGGGCGCATCTCGCGTGCGCTCGCCCGACGCGGCGCGACAGCCGTGGCGCTCATGCGAGCAGGCAGCGAGGATAAACACCGCAAGCCATTGGAAGACGCCGGCGTGCAAGTCGTTGCGGTCGATATGACGAGCGTCGCCGACATCCGGAAAGCGTGCGAGGGTGCAGCTTGCGTCGTGTCTGCCTTGCAAGGGCTTCGCGATGTGGTCGTCGACGCCCAGAGTCGCTTGTTGGAGGCTAGCGTCGCAGCTGGCGTCCGGCGTTTTATCCCCTCGGACTTCGCGACTGACTTCAGGACTCTGCCGCCGGGTGAGAACCGCAATTACGACATTAGGCGCGAGTTCCACCATCGGCTGGAGGAAGTGTCGATCGCGCCCACGTCGATCTTTAATGGCGTGTTCGCTGAAGTCTTGATGCAGAAGGTGCCCTACCTGGACTTCGACGAGAAAAGGGTCGGCTATTGGGAAAATCCGGACTGGCAGCTCGACTTCACGACGATGGACGACGCCGCAGCCTTCACAGCCGCCGCCGCCCTCGATCCGGCAACCCCGCGTGCCCTGAGGATCAAGAGCTTCAGCGTCACCCCGCGCGAACTCGCCCAATTAACTGACGCGGTGATGAAGACCCCGTTTAAACTGGTGCGCTTGGGAAGCCTCGATGACCTGAGCAAGCGTAACAAGCGCGAGCGGGCGGCTCACCCGGAGGGCGAAAGGGAAGTCTATCCCGCGTGGCAGCAGGCGCAGTATGAACACAGCATGTTCAGCCGGCACCATGAAGCGGTCGACAACGATCGCTACTCGGGCCTCAAGTGGACCAGCCTCGCCGAATGGGTTCCGAACCTCCCGCAATGGGGCGCGTCCTAACCAGGACGCAGCCATCGAGGCGGTCCCTGCCGTGACCAGCGACATCGCGATCGTCTTCGGTTCCTAGCCGAGTAGTCGGACCCCAGTTTGATAGAAGGTGATGTCTGGGCATGAACCTTTCCGGTCAGGTCGCCCTGGTTACAGGGGCGAGTTCCGGCATTGGCCTTGGGATCGCGCATGCTTTGGCTGAGGCCGGCGCCACCGTCGGGATCAACTATCATTCCCACGCGGAGGCGGCTGAGCGGGCCGCCTCCGCAATTGCGGCGGCGGGTGGCAGTGCACGGGCTCTCCGCGGCGACGTCTCCGACGAGGCGGATGTCGTAAGGCTGTTGGATGCGGCAATCGCGACTTGGGGCACGCTCGATATCGTGGTTGTCAACGCAGGAGCGCAGCAGGACTCACCGATCGGCGACATGACGTTACAGCAATGGAACGGCGTGATCGGCCTCGACCTGACCGGCGGCTTCCTGTGCGGCCGGGAAGCGATCGGCCGCTTCCGGCAGCAGGGGCGGCGTGACGTGTCCAAGGCTTTGGGCAAGTTGCTCTTCATCACGTCGGTGCACGAAGTCATCCCCTGGGCCGGGCACGTAAACTACGCGGCAGCGAAGGGTGGGGTCGGCATGCTGATGCGCAGCCTCGCACAGGAGGTTGCCGGTGAAGGCATCCGAGTCAACGCGATCGCGCCCGGCGCCATCAGCACCGATATAAACCGGGAAACAACGACGGGCGAGGCTGGCGATCGGATGCGAACGCTCATTCCGTATGGCCGGATCGGTGACGTCGAGGACGTAGCAAGAGCCGCTGCTTGGCTCGTTTCGGACGAAGCGGACTACATCGTCGGCACGACCCTGTTCGTCGATGGCGGAATGACGCTGTACTCCAGCTTCCGGAACAATGGGTAGCCTTCGACTAGAAGTGCAACAACAGGACCGTTAACATGTCAGATCAGCCTGCACCACACGATACCGTCCCGTTAGAGCCCGTTGACCATCGTATCGTTGCGACTTGGCCTGCTGGGACGTTCATCGAGAACATAGCCGTGATGGCTGATGGCAGCTTCGTAATCTCCATCCACAATCGATGCGAAATCCTGCACGTGAGCCGAGAAGGCGCCAGCGCGCGTTTGGCGACTCTGCCCCTCTCGCCGGCTGGATTGGTCGCAGTATCGGACGGCGTGTTCGCTGTCGCCGGCAAGCCCGGTCAGAGCCCGCATCGTCTCTTTTAAGGTCGGACTCGACGGATCCATTGAAGAACGGATGCAAGTGCCGAGCACGATGTTCCTGAACGGTCTGACGCCGGCGAGGCCAGGGCGCGCCTACACCGTCGATTCCATCCTCGGCGTTGTCATTGAACTTGACTTGGACGGCACCTCCTCACGCGTCGTGCTTCGGGACGAGCGCCTGACCAAATGTTCCCCCGATCCAATGGTGCCGGGAGCTAACGGCATCAAGGTCGGCGAAGGTGCGCTCTTCATCACCAGCACTGATCGTGCACTGGTGCTGCGGGCTGAACTTGGCTCAGATGGCCCGACAGGCAACCTCAGTACTCTGGCAGAACGTCTTCGCGGAGACGATTTGGCGCTGGACGAAGCTGGCAGTCTCTACATCGCCAATCATATCCATAATACTCTGATCCGCCTGCGGCCGAATGGTGAGCGCATCGCCATTGCGGGCCCGGACGAGGGGATGGCGGGCTCAACAGCTTGCGTATTTGCGGCGGATGATCCGGCTGGGCTCTACGTCACGACGACAGGCGGCATCGCCATGCCGATTGGCGGCGTGGTGCAGGAAGCCAAGTTGGTTCGGCTCGAGACGGGCGCGCGTGGTCGTCCAGTCGTCTTTCAGCCCTGAAGGGACAGTCAAGCACGAGAAACTCGGCCGGCTTCTCTGGGCGGTCATGGGCAATGAAGGCGCTGGCCACAGGTCGAATCTCCAATTCTGGCGCAGTCGACAACGCCGCCGTTACTTCTGATTGCGAACGAGACGCCGGCCAGCCGTGCGTCGATTTGTGGAGCTAGTTGTGGCTCGATACGACACGGCGGCCATCGCCGACCAAACTCTCAGACGATCAGCGAACACCAAGTCCGCAGACCTATGCCCGACGTGCGCCAGCCAGCCACTCGCCGGCCCTGCCAGTCGGAACAGAGAGGCGCTCGGCCAAGGCGCTGATCGGGGTGGAAGGGCAAGCAGCCCGCCCAACCACTCAGGTGGCCGAGTGCAGGACGAAGAGGTCTGCGAGCGGGAGGACGACACCGACGAGAACAAGGGATTGCGGCGGCGACTCAATGCGGGGTGCCAAGTGACTGGTCTTTCCGACCCATGCCGACGAGCATGATGAGATCGTCGCACACACTTGTCATCCCGTCTGCAGGAAACGGGACAGGGGAAGCGTCTTCCGGCTTCATTCCTGGGCCAGAAGATGCATCGCCATCGTGCCGGTGATCGACCTCGCCGCCCTGCAGCAAGCGCTGCTTGTCCTTGATCAAGGAAGCTTCCGACGGGCTGCCCAAATCGTTCAGGTGCGCCCATCGGTTATCAGCCGCCGCGTTCGCGCTCTTGAGGATGCTATCGGTGTCAGCCTGTTTCAGCGGCAAAGCCAGGGCACTCAGCCGACGATCGCTGGGCAACGCTTACTCGCGCGAAGTCGTCTGATCATTGCTGATGTCGAGTCCTTGCTGCGGACTGCTCAGTCAAGCGGCAGGGGGGAGGAAGGGTCTCTACGATTGGGCATCGTAGCTTCGATAGCCTCCGGGTTTCCACGACGCCTGCTGATCTCCTTCATGACGACTTATCCCGACCTGGACTACGTCGTCATCGAGGGCTCACCTCGAGAGCACATCGCTGCCGTCCGGGCGCTAAGACTGGATTTTACATTCGTGGCGGGAATGCCGCTTTCACCGGGCTGCGAAGTGGAGGACCTTTGGCACGAGCGGATCTTGGTCGCGCTACCGGAAACACATGCACTTGCGAGCAGCAAGGAGATCGCCTGGGACCAACTCTCGTCAGAGCGATTTATTGTGAGCCGTGTCGATCCCGGCCCGGAAATCCAGGACTACATTGTGAGAGGACTTGCAGACCTGGGCCGGCATCCAGTCGTTGAGCAGATGGCCGTGCAGCGCGAGACTTTGTTGGCGCTGGTGGGAATCGGGCAGGGATTGAGTTTAGTTGGCGAGGCTGAAGCAGGGGTGACCTACCCAGGTGTGGTGTTTCGGCCCCTTGATCACGAAGAGATCCCCTTCAGCCTTGTCTGGTCTAGTCAGAACGACAATCCCGCATTCAGACGCTTCCTCATCGCGGCTCGGGAAGAGGCGGCTGAACGCCGGGCGGCCCTTTTGAAAGCGAGGTCTTCGACGTAGGCGTTGACCTTCGGACCTTCGCAAATGCTCGATCGGTCGCCATGAAGCGGGCGAGCATCGGCGCGATGACGTGTGTAGGCTCGACCGCTTGGCCGGTTTCGCGTGCAAGCGCGTCCGCGTAGGCGAGGAGATCGCGGTGAACGGCGGCCGGCAGTTCCGTCGTGAGCCGGACGGGCTTCTCGTCGACGATCGGGCCGAGTTTCAGACTGGCCATTTTGGTCTCCTTACGGGCCGTACGGCGCGAGCACCAAGTCTCGGTTGACGATGACGCGGATCGGAAAGCCGGGGCGGATCGTGAGCGTCGGCTGGATGTTGAGTTGGCGTCCAACGATCTGCTGGCCAGTCTGGCTGATCGAGTTCGAGGCACCCTGACGGATGGCCTGGATCAAGTCGTTCTCCTGCCCGCTCGTGCCGGCTTCCGAGCCGACGCTGAGCAAGGTCGAGAGCAGGGCTGCCTTGAACAGCTCGCCCCAGTGATTGTCGACTTCGTCCTCCAACCCAGAGAATCCTTGCGGGTCGGCACCTTGCTGGCGATCGAGCACGATCGACTGGCCGTTCGGCATGATGAGCCGCGTCCAGACCAGCAGCACGCGCGACTGCCCGAAGGTGACCTGACTGTCGTAGATGCCGATCAGCTTGGCCCCTTGCGGAATGAGCAAGTAGCGGCCGGTCGGGCTGTCGTAGACGTTTTCGGTCACTTGCCCGGTGATCTGGCCCGGCAAGTCGGAGCGGATGCCGGTCAGCAGCGCGCCGGAGATGAGAGAGCCGGCCTGTACGACATAAGGCGACGCCGGTGCCTGCAGCCGATCAGGGCTGATCGTGCGCTTGTCGACGGCAGCGTTGACGAACGCCAATTTCCGGTCCTGCCCGTTCTGTCGAACGTCGGCCGCGCCGGATGCCAGCGGTCCCGCATCGGGCAATCCGGGAAGCCCCGTTGAACCGGCATTCGAATCGCCCAGGCCTGTCGGCAGCAACGCCGCGGCCTGGTCCCGCACGCTCGTTCCGGCGAAGAGCTTCGATAGTCGCGCCGCCTCCCGCTCCTGAGCCCGGCGCTGCTCCTCTGGATCGACTCCCGGCGCTGTCGGCGTGGTGCGTATCGTCACCGACTGTCCGGCGTTCTGCGCCGCTACGATCGGCCGGCCGAGGTCGCCGGGCAGAGGTGGCCCGAGCGGCGGCACGCTGCGTGGCAGGCCCGTGTAGTCGCGCGGCAGGTTGGCGAGGCCGTCTGCCGTGGTCTTATTGTCAGTCGAGTACAGCTCCGCCCCGGCGCCGGATCGGCGGTTCGGTTGTAGCGCCCAGATCGTTGCGCCCAAAACTGCGACGGACCCGACCGCGCCAAGGCTGATCAGCACCTTGCGGGAGAGACGCGTGACTTGCGGCCGCTCGGGACGCAGACGCAGATCCTGCGCGATCGCCCGCTCGTCGCGCGGCGGATCGGGCGGTGGTCCAGCCTGGTCGCTCATGAGCCAGCGACCCGCGCATCCGTGCGGACGATCCGCACGATCTGCTGATGCTCGCCACCAAGGCGCAGCTCCGCCGCGCCGAAGAGGCGGTCAACTATGTAGTAGTTCTGCCGGACACGGTAGTTGACGAGCTCGCCCTTGCCGTCTGGTCCGAGCACGAACAGCGGCGGCAGTTCGCCCTGAGCGATGCCGCGCGGCATCTCGATGAAGACCTTCTGCTCGTCGTCGAAGGCGGAGAGAGGGCGCCAGGCCGGGTGGTCGCCCTCAATGCGGTAGCGGAAGCGCAGGCGCGCAACATCAACGCCCGCATCGACCGGAGCCGCGGCGTCCGCCGCGGCATTCTGGCCGCGTAACGCGATCAGCTGATCCTGCGGATATTGCCAGGAAACCGACGCCATGTAGGTCTTCTCGGCGGAGTGCATCTCCAGGTGGTAGGTGCGGCGGTCCGTGTTGATGATCAGGTTGGTTATCAGGTCGGGCCGCGTCGGTTTTACCAGGATGTGGACGCGCTTAGATGGGCCGGACCCGCTCTCGGTGTCGCCGATGATCCAGCGCACCGTGTCGCCGGCGGCAACCGGGCCGCTACCGGTGAGCTGCTCGCCTTCCTGGAGTGCAACGTCGGTCACTTGGCCGGGTGCAGCGTACACCTGGAACAGCGCGCTGTCCGAGAAAGGATAGACCTGAACGGCGTTGATATAACCGGCCCGCGTCGGCTGCACGCGCGCCGCGGCGTTGGCCTGATCGACGCGCGCGAGCGGGTCGCCGGCTTCCGGCCGGGCACGCCGTCGGGCACCTGGCAACGGCTTGAGCTGTCCCGGCAGCGGTAGCGGCTGGGGCAGCGTGACCACCTCGACCAGCTTCGGCGCGTCCGGCAGTTGAACGGCCCGCGTCGCGGCCGGATCGTCGTAGGTGATCTCGGGCGGCTTGAAACTGTTGCATGCGGTGAGCGCAAAGCCGGATAGGAGGAGGACCGGCATTGCGCCGAGCCAGATGTTTGGCGTCATTGCCCCAGTTCCTTCGACCAGTTGATGGCGGTGACGTAGATGCCGAGCGGGTTGCGTCGCAGCTTTTCGGCGTTGGTCGGCGGCTGTAGCACGGTGGTCAGGATCGCGGTCCAGCGCTCCGTCCCGGTCAAGCTCCCGTTCTCGTAGCGCCGTTCGACCCAGGCCACGCGGAAGCTGTCGGGCGAGGCGCGGATCACGCTCGACACCTCGACCGAGACCTGGATTTTGCCGACGTTGGCGAAGGGGTCGCTGGCTTGCGCGTAGCCGTTGAGCGCCAGCGCGCCCTTGTCGGTGGTGAAGTCGTAGGCGCGCAGCCAGTTCTGTCGGACAATGACAGGGTCGGCCGGCACGCCGCGCACCTCCTCGATGAAGCGGGCGAGGTGCCAGGCGATCTGCGCGTCGGTCGGCTGATAGTCGGCGACCGCGGGAGCGACCGCCTGCGCCTGGCCAAGCCGATCGATCTGCACCACCCAGGGCACGACCGTGCCACGGGCGGACTGCCAGACTAGGCCGAGCGAGAGGCCGCCGACGATGGCGAGTTCGCCCAGCGCGATTAGCCGCCAGTTCCGCGCCTGCACGCGGGCGGAGCCGATGCGCTGGTCCCAGACGGCGGCTGCGCGCTGGTAGGGCGTCTCGGGGGCAGGGCTGCGGCCATAGCGCACGTCCGCGCGGCGAAAGAGGTTCATTCACAAGGCTCCGAAAGGTCGACGGAGGACCCGCCGCCGCCGCCGTCGCCGGACTTCACGGCATGCGCGGCGGTCGAAAAACCGCGGTCGATGGCTTGGCTACGCGACATCCGCCGCGCCCAGGCGGGCGGACCGCCCGCTTCCGCCATGCTGGCGGCACCCGCATCCGCTGCCGAGCTCTCTGCGGCGCCACCGCCGACGCTGCCGCCAGTCGCCTCGAAGCCCGAGCGGGCGCCGGAGGCGAACCGGCCGCCGAGGTCGTCCGCGATGCGGCGCAACGGACTAACCACGGCGGAATTGGCGCCTGCCCGAGCAACGCCGCCCACGCCACCCGCGACCGCGCTCAGGCCCGTCTCGCCGGCGGCACCGGCCTGGAATGCGCCGACGGACGCGCCGGCGAGCGAGGCACCGCCACGCGCTACGCCGGCGATGGCAGCACCGCCTCCGCCGACTGCCAAGCTGGCGGCGCCGATGCCGGCGGCAGCTACGCCACCGGCCGCAAGGCCCGTGCCGATCGCAGCGCCCGCGCCGAGTTGCGGGCCGCCGGAGACGATGCCGTTGGCGATTCCCGGGCCGAAGATGCCGAGGCCGAGCAGCGATAGCGCCGCGAGCACCAGCCCCATAGCGTCCGAAATGGTCGGCGTCGCTGGAAAGCCTGTCGTGAACTGGGAGAACAGCGTCGAGCCGATGCCGACGATGACCGCCAGCACCAGCACCTTCACGCCGGAGGAGATGACGTTGCCAAGCACACGCTCGGCGGCGAAAGCGGTCTTGCCGAACAGGCCGAACGGGATCAGCACGAAGCCGCAGAGCGTGGAGAGCTTGAACTCGATCAGGCTCACGAAGAGCTGGATCGCCAGCACGAAGAACGAGATCAGCACGATCGCCCAGGCGAACAGCAGCACGGTGATCTGGATGAAGTTTTCGAAGAAGCTGACGAAGCCCATCAGGCCAGAAATCGACTGAAGGATGGGTTGGCCGGCATCGAGGCCCACCTGCGCCACGCGGCCGGGACGGAGGAAGTCCGCCTCGGCGAGGCCGGTACCGGACGCCTTCAGGCCGAGTGCTGCAAAACTCTCGAACACCGCGCGGGAGAGTGTCTGCCAGTTACCCATCAGGTAGGCGAACACACCGACGAACAACGTCTTCTTGATCAGGCGCGCGATGATGTCCTCGTCGCCGGCCCAACTCCAGAACAGCGCGGCTAAAACGATGTCGATCAGGACCAACGTGCGCGCGAGATAGTTCACCTCGGGTCCGAGCAGGCCGAAGCCGCTGTCGATATACTGGGTGAAGATCGAAAGGAAGTTGTCGATGACGCCGCTGTTCACGGGCGAACTCCGGCCGGTGTGGAGGGAACCGGCGCGGCGCCAGGCGCGTCCGTGCCGGTGCGGTGAGCGCCGAGGAAACGGCGGCGGTTCTCGGCCCATGCGCGCTCGCACGCATCATCTCGCCCGCTTGCGGGCGTGATCGCGTTGCAGCGCTCCAGCTCCGCCGCGATCGGGTCCCGCACGGCAGCAGGCTGGGGCGAACCGACCGAACCCCTTCCTTCCCGGCTCATTTCGACCGCCGTGGCTACTGCGGCCAGCATTGCGAAGCCGACCGCACCGACCCGGATCCAGCTCGTGACGTCGTGACGAGGCATGGATCAGTTGTGGAACATGGTGATGTTGGTCGGCTGATAGCGCGCGCCGGGCATCAGGAAGCGCTGAAGTTGCTCATGCGCCTGCTCCTGTCCGGAAACGGTTTGCGCACCTTGCAGGCTCAGCGCCCGACCTTGGGCGGCAAGCAGCGCGGTTACGTCGGCGAGCTGCTGCGCCTGCAACGCAAGCAACTGGTTGCCCGCCTGCGTCGCCTGAAGAGCGCCGGTCGCGCCCTGGCTCGACGACACCAGCGCACTCACCTGGGTCTCCGTCGTGTTCAGGTTGCCGACGACGGTTGCCTGCGTCTTCAGCGCGTCCTGGTATCCGGACAGCGTGTTCTGCCAACGAGTTTGCGCATTGGCGATGAGCTGCGCCGACGAGGTCGAGCCGGTGTATCCGTTCGGGTAGAGCGATTGGAACTGGCTCTGGATGTTGCCGACGTTGTAGACGACACCTTGGGCCTGGCCGAGCAGCTGCTGTGTGCGCTGGATCGTCGACGTGAGCTGCTGCAACGAAGAGTACGGGAGGCTGGTCAGGTTGCGCCCCTGGTTGATCAGCATCTGCGCCTCGTTCTGCAACGAGGTCACTTCGTTCTGGATCTGCTGCAACTCGCGCGCCGCAGTCAGCACGTTCTGGCTGAAGTTGGTGGCGTCGAAGACCGCCCATTGCGCGTGCGCGGGCATCGGCTTCGCGACGGAAAACGACAAGGCGGCGATGCCGGCAAGCATTGCATTTCGCCATCCTCCAAGCAGATGTGTATGGGCGCTCATCGGGCAAGCTCCTTCGGATTTCGGGTTGGCGGGACAAGCACGTTCGGGTCGAACGGCTTACCGTCGATCAGCTCGGCGGCCCAATCGAGGCCGCGGCGGCGCAGCCAGCCGGCGGCGAAGCCGTAACGTCCATGCTCGACCATCACCTTTGCAATCAGCGCTTGGTCGGTCTTGGACGATGCGGCGCAGAAGGCGAGCGCGACTTCGCCGAGCCCAAGCTCGAACAGGCGGTTGCCGCGCCGGCTCTGGCAGTAGTAGTCGCGCTTGGGTGCGGCGCGCGCGAGGATCTCTATCTGACGGTCGTTGAGGCCGAACCGGCGATAGATCGCGGTGATCTGCGGTTCTACCGCACGCTCGTTCGGCAGCAGGATGCGCGTCAGGCAGCTCTCGATGATCGCCGGGGCGATCGCGCTCGTCTCGATGTCGGCCAGCGACTGCGTCGCGAACACCACGCTCGCGTTCTTCTTGCGCAGCGTCTTCAGCCATTCGCGGAGCTGCGCGCCGAAGGTCGCGTCGTCCAGCGCCAGCCAGCCCTCGTCCACAATCAGCAGGGTCGGTTCGCCAGTGAGACGGGCTTCGATACGATGGAACAAGTAGGACAGCACCGCCGGAGCCGCGCTCGACCCGACGAGGCCCTCGGTCTCGAACACCTGCACACCGGTCACACCGAGCCGTTCGGCCTCTGCATCGAGCAGCCGGCCCCATGGCCCGTTCAGCGTGTAAGGCTGAAGCGCCCGCTTCAACGCGTTGGCCTGCAACAGCACCGATAGGCCGGTGAGCGTGCGCTCCTGCACCGGCGCCGACGCGAGCGAACCGAGTGCCGACCAGAGATGCTCCTTGACCTCCGGCGTGACCTCGACCTTCTCGCGCACGAGGATCGCGGCAACCCATTCGGCTGCCCAGGCACGCTCGGCCGGGTCGTCAATCTCGGACAATGGCTGGAGCGCGACAGGCTCGGCCACGTCGTCGCTGAGCGAACCGCCGAGGTCGTGCCAGTCGCCGCCCATTGCGAGCGCCACCGCGCGGATCGAGCCGCCGAAATCGAAGGCGAACACCTGCGAGGACGCATACCGGCGGAATTGCAACGCCATTAGCGCCAGGAACACGCTTTTGCCGGCGCCGGTCGGCCCGACGACGAGCGTGTGGCCGACGTCGCCGACGTGGATTGAGAGCCGGAACGGCGTGGCGCCTTCCGTCTTACCAAACAGCAGTGGCGGCGCGCCAAGGTGCTCGTCGCGCTCTGGGCCGGCCCACACTGCCGAGAGCGGGATCATGTGCGCTAGGTTGAGCGTGCTCACCGGCGGCTGGCGCACGTTGGCATAGGCGTGGCCCGGCAACGACCCGAGCCACGCCTCAACGGCGTTTACAGTCTCGATCATGCACGTGAAGTCACGGCCTTGGATGGCCTTCTCAACGAGCCGAAGCTTCTCGTCCGCAAGCCGCGCGTCTTCGTCCCACACGGTCACGGTCGCGGTGACATAGGCTTGGCCGATCATGTCCGACCCGAGCTCGACCAGCGCCGCATCGGCATCGAGCGCCTTGTTGTGCGCGTCGGTGTCGAGCAGCGCCGACGCCTCGTTGGTCATGATCTCCTTGAGGATCGCCGCGATGGACTTGCGCTTGGCGAACCACTGCCGCCGGATGCGGGTCAGCAGCTTGGTTGCGTCGGTCTTGTCGAGGCAGATCGCCCGGGTCATCCACCGATACGGGAAGGCTAGCCGGTTCAGTTCATCGAGCAGGCCGGGATACGTCGCCGATGGGAAGCCCATGACCGTCAGCGTTCGTAGGTGCGTGCGACCGAGGCGCGGCTCGAGGCCGCCGGTAAGCGGCTCGTCTGCGAGGATTGCGTCGAGGTGCATCGGCACCTCGGGCACGCGGACCCGGTGCCGTTTTGTCGAAACGGTCGAATGCAGATAGGTCAGCGTCTCGCCGTCCGAGAGCCAGGCCACCTCCGGCACGAAGCCCTCGACCAGTTGGAGCACGCGGCCGGTGCGGTCGACGAAGCCGCGCAGCACCTCGCGCCCGTCGGCGCCCTCCTCGCGAGCGCGGTTTTCATAGAGCCAGCCTTCGGCACGCGACGCCTGCTCGGCGGGCGGCAGATATAGGAAGGTCAGATAGTAGGCGCTCTCGTAATGGGCGCCGGCCTCCTCGAACTGCGCCCGCCGCTCGAAATCGACCAGAGAGGAAGCTGGGTCGGGGAAGCTGGACGGCGGATAACCACTGGTGGCATTCCGCTGCGCCTCGACGAACACCGCCCAGCCCGAGCCGAGGCGGCGCAGCGCGTTGTTGAGCCGGGCCGATGCGCCGACCAACTCGGAAGCGGTCGCGCTATCAAGGTCTGGGCCGCGGAACCGCGCTGTCCGCTGCAGGCTGCCATCCTTGTTCAGGATGACACCCTGCGCGGCCAGCGCCGCCCAGGGGAGGAAATCTGCCAGCGTCGCGTTCGTCTTGCGATACTCGGCTAGGTGCATCATTGGCTCAGACCGCAAGGTGGCCGGGGATGCGCAGATGCCGGCGCACGACGTCGACGAACTGCGGGTCGCGCTTGGCTGCCCAGACGGCGGCGGCGTGGCCGATCGCCCACAGGAGCAGGCCAGGTATCCAGAGCCGCAGTCCGAGGCCGAGCGCCGCAGCCAGGGTGCCGTTCAGGATGGCGACCGAGCGTGGCGCTCCACCCATCAGAATCGGCTCGGCGAGCGAGCGATGCACCGGCGCTTCGAAGCCCGGTACGCTCTCACGCTCGGCAGCGAAGCCCGCCATCAGATCAGCGCCCCGCCGCCGAAGGAGAAGAACGATAGGAAGAAGCTCGACGCCGCGAAGGCGATCGACAGGCCGAACACGATCTGGATCAGCCTGCGGAACCCGCCGGACGTGTCGCCGAAAGCGAGTGTCAGGCCGGTGACGATAATGACGATCACCGCGAGGATCTTGGCGACCGGTCCCTCGATCGATTGCAGGATCTGGTTGAGCGGCTGCTCCCAAGGCATGTTCGCGCCGGCGGCGTAGGCCGGAGCAGTCACGAGCATCGCAAAGGCCGTGAAGGCGGCGGTCGACAAATGGGCGCGGGCGCGCGCAACGAGGCGAGACGGCATTAGGCTTCTCCGGTTTGAGTAAGGAGGTAGTCGCCGCCCGGCGACAGCCCGGCGACGGTGGCGAGTTCGACGAGGCGGCGTTCGCTGCCGCGGCCTGCTAGAACGGCGACGAGGTCGATGGTCTCGGCAATCAGCGCGCGCGGGACGGTCACGACCGCTTCCTGGATCAACTGCTCCATCCGCCGGAGCGCGCCGAGCGCGGTGCCGGCGTGGATGGTGCCGACGCCTCCAGGATGCCCGGTGCCCCACGCCTTCAGCAGGTCCAGCGCCTCTGCGCCGCGCACCTCGCCGATCGGGATACGGTCGGGCCGCAGACGAAGTGACGAGCGCACCAGCTCGGACAGCGAGGCGACGCCGTCCTTGGTGCGGAGCGCGACCATGTTCGGCGCGGCGCATTGCAGCTCGCGCGTGTCCTCGATCAGCACCACGCGGTCGCCAGATTTGGCGACCTCGGCCAGCAGCGCGTTGACCAGTGTGGTCTTGCCGGTGGAGGTGCCACCGGCGACCAGCACGTTGCGGCGCTCTGCGACGGCAATGCGCAGCACGCGCGCCTGCTCGGCCGACATGATGCCGGCGGCGGCGTAATCGTCGAGCGTGAACACCGCGACGGCCGGCTTGCGGATCGCGAAGCACGGCGCCTGCACAACGGGCGGGATCAGGCCCTCGAACCGTTCGCCGGTCTCGGGCAGCTCGGCCGAGACGCGCGGGCTGCCGGGATGAACCTCGGCGCCGACGTGGTGGGCGACGAGCCGGACGATGCGCTCGCCGTCCGCTGGCGAGAGACGTTGGCCGGTGTCGGCGACGCCCTCCCTTAGGCGGTCAACCCAGAGCCGGCCGTCGGGGTTGAGCATGACCTCGACAACGCTGGGATCTTCGAGCCAGCGGGCGATGTCGGGGCCGAGCGCGGTCCGCAGCATGCGGGCGCCCCGCGCGTGAGCCTCGGTTCGGAACGGGATTGTCGCCACGCCGGTCTCGCTGTTTGGGGAACGCGGCGAACAAAGAGCGGCAGGAACCGGGCGCTGCAACAAGACCGTGGGCGTAGTAGCGGGCTGGCGTGGAAAGGCAGGCGAATGGGCAGCGGCGCGATCAGGTCTCGTCGGAACTCATGTCGGCGCCGGCTGCCGGGATGTCCTCCAGCACCTCCCGTACGACGCTGCGGCCGCTCGCCATGCGGCGGCCGAGCGCTTCGACAAAGTTCTCAAACCGCTCGCGCCCCTTCGCTTGCGCTGCCGCTTGCGATGTATCCGGCGCCGGTGGCGTCGCGGTCAGCCAGAAGCGGACGAAGAGGGCGAGCATCTCGATCGAGATGCCGATATCGCGCTCCAGGCGTTCCGCCTGCCGTGATACGCGATCCAGCCGGCGGGTGAAGGCGGCCTCCAGCTTGTCGGGGCCGTCCGGCGAGAGAAATGACGCGATGGCTGCTTCAGCGACCAGCGACTTCGATTTGGCGCGTCGGTCGGCGTAGGCGTCGAGTTGCTTCATCACCGCGGGATCGAGATAGACAGAGAGGCGCTCCTTCACGGCCACGCTCGCCTCACAACGCGATGCCGTCGCCCGGGTCCATCGACGCCTGGCGCGCAACGGAGCGGAACTGGGTTCGCAACACGCGACGCTTTACCGCAGTCTGGTCCCGGTCCGTCTCGTCCTCCTCGAAGGTGAACTCCCGTGCAGGTTTGGGCGGTTCGGGCGCGACCTGCTCGTGCTCGGGCAGCTCGGGCTCGCGGCGTACGCCGGCGTTCGCAGGGTCTTCCGCGTCGGCGGCCTCGGCACCGGGTTGAGCTTCCCGGGTGGAAGGCGAAGTCGGGACAGGCAAGGCGCTCCACGCATCAGGCGCAGGTCGGGCCTGTGCCTCGGCGGCGGCCCGCTTGGGCGGCGGCAACACGCGAGCTTTCAGTCGAGCATCTTCGTAGTAGCGGGCCTTCTTGGCCCGGATTGGGTGCAGGCCGGAGACGAGCACCAGCTCGTCCGCAGGCGGGAGTTGCATCACCTCGCCGGGTGTCAGCAACGGTCGCGCGGTCTCCTGGCGCGACACCATCAAGTGTCCCAGCCACGGCGACAGCCGGTGGCCTGCGTAGTTGCGCTGCGCCTTCATCTCGGTCGCGGTGCCGAGCGCATCGCTGACCCGCTTGGCGGTGCGTTCGTCGTTGGTCGCGAACGAGACTCGGACGTGGCAGTTGTCGAGCACCGAGTTGTTGGCGCCATAAACCTTCTCGATCTGGTTCAGGCTCTGCGCGATCAGGAACGCCTTCAGTCCGTAGCCGGCCATGAACGCGAGCGCGCTTTCGAAGAAATCGAGCCGGCCCAGCGCTGGAAACTCGTCGAGCATCAGCAGCAGGCGGTGCCGGCGGCACCTGGCCTCGAGCGCCTCGGTTAGACGTCGGCCGATCTGGTTCAGCAGCAGGCGCACAAGCGGTTTGGTGCGGGCGATATCGGATGGCGGCACGACGAGGTAGAGCGTCGCCGGGCGCGTGCCCTCGACCAGGTCGCCGATTCGCCAATCACAGCGGCTGGTTACTCGAGCAACGACGGGATCGCGGTAGAGGCCGAGGAACGACATTGCAGTCGAGAGCACGCCTGATCGCTCGTTTTCCGACTTGTTGAGCAGCTCACGCGCAGCAGACGCGACCACCGGGTGGACGCCCCGCGGTCCGAGATGGGCCGTGGTCATCATCGCGCGAAGCGTCGTTTCGATGGGCCGCTTGGGGTCGGAGAGGAAGTTGGCCACGCCCGCCAGCGTCTTGTCGGCCTCGGCGTAGAGGACGTGGAGGATCGTCCCGACCAGAAGCGAGTGGCTGGTCTTCTCCCAATGGTTGCGCTTCTCTAGTGCGCCCTCGGGATCGACCAGGATGTCGGCGATGTTCTGGACGTCGCGGACTTCGCAGTCTCCGCGCCGCACTTCCAGCAGCGGGTTGTAGGCATCCGACTCGGTATTGGTCGGGTCGAAGCGCAGCACGCGCGAGAAGCGGGCGCGCCATCCTGCGGTCAGCGTATGGTTCTCGCCCTTGATGTCGTGGACTATGGCCGAGCCGGGCCAGGTCAGCAGCGTCGGCACGACCAGGCCGACGCCCTTGCCGCTTCTCGTCGGCGCGAAGCAGAGGATGTGCTCGGCACCATCGTGGCGGAGATAGTTGCGGCCAAGCCGTCCGAGCACCGCGCCTTGGTCGCCGAGCATTCCGGCGGCACGCACCTCCTTCTCCGTCGACCACCGCGCCGAGCCGTAGGTGGTCGCCTCGCGTACTTCACGCGCGCGCCACACCGACATGGCGATCGCGACGGCGATCGAGGCGAAGCCGCCCGAGGCGGCGATGTAGGCGCCCTCGACGAAGACGCTGGGTGCATAGGCGTCGAATGAGAACCACCACCAGAAGAATGCGGGGGGCAGATAGACTGGCCAGCCATGGTGCAGCTCGAACCACGGCGCACCGAGTTGGGCTTGATAGCCAAGCCGCCACGCCGTCCATTGAGTCGCGCCCCAGACGAAGGCGAGCGCGATCAGGCCAACGACGAGAAGCTGGCCCCAGAGGATTTTGGTTGCGGACATGACGGCTCTGTTGGTTGACGGACCAGCCAAAAGCGCCGCCCGATGACCGCCCGCAACAGCCAAAGCCATCTCGGGGTGCCTCCGGGCGTCATAGCGCGCAAAGACCGGATTTGGCGGAAGCGGACATTGGGGCTTCGCCGCATTAACGCCCGTTCTGCGCCCGTACACGTCATTACAGAGCGTCGATCTACCGTCTCAAAGCAGCCGTTCTAATTTGGCCGGCACATCACAGCGCGGATCGGTCTTCAGCCACCCTCATCGATACGGACCAATGCGTTCAGAAGGCTACCGCCCGGCCGGCCCTGGTTCCCAAACAGCTTTCCCTGCACTGCGATCACCAGCGGCAGCGCGGCGCGCAGCGCCTCCATGCCGGTCGATGTGATCATGACCCGCTTGGCGAGCGATTTGCCGACCGAGCGTGTCCGCCGGACCATCCCCTTTCCGTCTAACGCCTTCAATACGCTGGACACCTGCATAGGATGGATATCGCCGAACCTGGCCAACTCGGATTGGGTCGCGGCGTCTCCGCCGCGCGCCATCCAGGCGGCCAACGTCAGCGTGACGAACTGAAGGTGGGTGAGGTCCACCGGGCGGAGCGTTTGCTCCACTTCCCGCTGGTAACGATGCATGACGCGCCACATCACGAAGCCGATCGCTCTCTGCGGTGAGCCGAGCGAGACCGTCGCGAACATATCCTCAATCGCGGTGACGTCCGTGTCCATCTGGGCCCTCTAGCTCGGTTCACGCCCCGCAAGAAGGCGTTTGGGCCTGGAAACTCTGCTATGTAAACGCGTTTATATGTGATCTGAACGGAGGACGCCATGACCGACCGCAAGCTCGACATCGCCTTCTGGAATTACGACAGGACGCAGAAGCTGACCGACGGCAGCGTCAGGATCGAGGGGGTCGACGCCACGTTCCACAGCGCCCGCATCGTGCCCGAGATCTTCGAGGCGATGGTCCGCAAGCGCGCCTACGACGTATCGGAACTCGGGATGACCTACTTCCTACGCACCTTCGAGGATGGGAACTCGCCGTTCCTCGCCATCCCCGTCTTCCTCGTCCGCTCCTTTCGCCACGGCGCGATCTACATCAACAAGGCCAGCGGCATCGCCCGCCCGGAGGATCTGGCCGGCAAGCGGATAGGTGAGCTTGCGCTCTACGGGCACGATGCCGGGGTGATGCCGAAAGGCATCCTCTCCGACGAGTTCGCGGTGAAGCCGGAACAGAGCCGCTGGATCATCGGCGGGATCGACTTTCCGATGGACCCAGTCGACTTCGTCCCGCACCCCGTGCCCGACGGCGTAGAAGTCGAGTGGGCGGCGAAGGACGTCGATCTAGGGGAGATGCTCCAGGCCGGCGAGATCGATGCGCTGATCTCCGCCGACGTGCCGAAATGCGTGTTGGAGAAGTCGCCCAAGGTCGGCCGCCTGTTCGAGAACTACGAGACGGTCGAACGCGACTACTACCGCCGCACGGGGATCTTCCCGATCATGCACGCCGTCGTCATCAAGCGCGAGCTCGCAAAAGAGCAGCCGGAACTCGTGCAAGCGGTCTACAGAGGCTTCTGCGCCGCGAAGGACCAGATGGCAGAGCAGTATCTAAAGGGCATGACTTTCAACAATATGACGATGATGCTGCCGTGGCTCACAGGGCTCATCGGCGACAATCGCGATCTCCTTGGCCAAGACTGGTGGCCTTACGGGATCAAAGCCAATCGCGCTGCGATCGACGCGGTGCTGCGATATCATCACGAACAGGGCCTGACGAAGCGTCGCTTCATCATTGAGGAGGTTTTCGCCCCCGGCCTGCTGGACACCTGAGACGCCAGCGATTGTCCCGCTCAGCGGCCACGAAGGTTTCAGGACTGTTGGTCAGCATACGACAGCGAAGGTCCGCTTGCACCGATCATGCGCTTCGAAGAGAAATGACAGCTTCAGGCCAGCACCCGCCACTTGCTCGCCACGCTCGTATGCCGAGAAGGGTCAAACGCGGACCTTCATGCCACGCTGAGACCACGCTTGCGGCCGAAACTCCAGTCAACCCCGCTCCTGGTCACGACGCCGGCAACCTGCCGCCCCAAATGCTTCTCCAGTGCCGGCGTCCACGGAACAAGGCTGAAGCCCGGGCCGTCGTCGATCAAGGCGAACCGACCCGAGGCGAGGCCCAGACGCTGACGGTATATGCCGGTGACGTGGTCGCCCTCCTTTGCGTGCCGGTGCGTAAGGTCGCTCGTCTCCGAGAGGCGAGCACCGGCGACGTCCAAGTCACGGCGCTGTAGCGTCTCCAGCAGGTCGCGCGCGAACAGGACCCGCTGCGCTTGCCGGCGGGCCAAGCCCTCCGCAATCAAATAGTCTGTCCGGGTTTCGAGCGCCGCGCGCACAGCTCCGCCGAAACCACCCTCCGCGGTCACCAGCGGCGCGCGATCGAGCAGCCGCCGATCCAGCCAGGTCGCTCCAGATGCGGAGACCTGCGCCTCGATCGGCAGGTCCGAGCGGACGGTGAGCGCGAGCCGCTCGCGACCGCCTGCATCGGCGAACCGGCGCAACTCGACGATCGCGCCTGGCGCGCCGTCGCCCGTCGCGTCGAGGTGCGGCAGACGAACGTGGTGCGCGCGCCCATTCACGCCGTCGACGATCGCGTAGGCGCTGCCCTTCAGCTCGTCGTCGAGCCCTCGCGCGACGAGCCGGCCGACGACCGGCATGTCCGAACCCTCACTCGCGAGCATGAAGTCGGACGCCCTGCGGTCCGCCATCGCATGGTGCAGCCGCTTGATGATGTCGCCCCGCTCGCCGAGCGCCCGCAGAGTCGTCTCCGCGTCCGGCGAAATCGCCCATCGCCCGGGCGCCACTTCCTGCGCAACGCCAAGCTGCTGGAGCTTGTCCAGGCGACCGAGCCGGCGGAGGTGCGCGTCGTCCGGGCGCAGAACGGCATTCGGTCGAACGTCGAGCACGCCGTCATGACGCGCCGCATCACGCACGAGGCCCTTGTCGAGCGAGGTCCAGCGCTCCGCGCCGATCTGGGTATCCAGCGTGCGCCGGATCTCCAGGTCGGTTCGAAGGCCGAGTTCCTGTGTGATGAGCGTCTGGGCGCGCGAGCGCAGCCCCTCGCTGATGTAGTCGCGCGAGATCACGAGGTCGCGGCCGTCGTCGGCGCGGCCGCGCACGAGGACGTGGACGTGCGGGTGCTGCGTGTCCCAGTGCTCGACAGCGACCCAGTCGAGTCCGGTGCCGAGGTCCTTGGCGGCCTGGCCCATCAGGTCGCGGGTGAACGCCTTGAGATCGGCCATCTCCGGCCCGTCCTCGGGCGAGACGATGAACCGGAAGTGGCGGCGGTCGCCATCGCACCGCTCTGCGAACTCGGCGGCGTCCACACCCTTCTGTCTCGCATCAAAGAGCCGTCCGGGTGCTCCGTCCCGGGTGACGCCCTCGCGCCTGAGATACTTCAGGTGGGGGCCGAGCGGCGCCGCGCCCGTGCCGTGGCGAACGACGCGCGCCTTCACTATGCAAATCCTCGAGCGCGGACTCTGGCGATGACCAGCCCTCAAGCTCGCGGAACGGCCCCGGCCGAAGGTGCTGGCGCGCGACGACGACGGGGTTCGTGGCGCGCGGCCGCCAGCACGCTCGGCGGCGGCGAGTGCCTTCGCGACGAATGAGCGCGCGTTCTGGTCCCCACGGGAGCGGACGCGGCCGGGTCGAATGCGAAGGTCGTCGTCGCGGTTCAAGCGCGAACCACCAGCGATGTGAAGCAAAGCGAGAAATGACAGGGGCTTGCGCGTCTTGAAACCTCGTCGCGCTCTGGCGCACATTGCGCCAAGTTCCTGAAAATGCTGCCTTGAAGCCCCGACCGACCGCGCCGCACCTCGCGGCTTGTATCTTGCCGTCCTGCTCTACCCCTCTCTGCTGCGACAATCCTCCGTGTCCCAAAGTCCACCCAATCGCACTTGGCCAGCGCGCGAAAGCACGCCATGACACGCGCGAACGCGACGAGCCTGAGAGCGATCACTGCCGATGCTCCCAGGGTGCGATACGCGACACGAAGAGCAGCTTCGGCGACAGTGATGTTGGCCTCGCATCGACCGTTGGAGCCCTTGGCCGGGAATCAAAGCGGGTCGTGTCGCTGCTTGCGTTATGTGCGTTGGGCGACGGTTCGGCTGCAAGTTGGCGGACGGGGAACAGGCGGTCGTCCTGCGGTTCTCCAGCAATATCGGCCGCTGCGAGTTGGACGTGAGCAGATGTGGCCGGCATCGACACGGCCTTTGCCGACCCGCTGCGCGGTGCCACGAAGATCGGCGCGGCTTCGGGCGTGGCCACCGCCGGCGAAATGGCGAGAGCGATCGTGTTCGCGTCGTGCTCGCCGAGCATCGGTGCGAGCTGCGCCATGTAGCGGATCGTCTCCGGCGGTAGCGGTCGAACCCCGGCCAGGTGGTCTTCCCACCGGCCAGGCCCCGCGTTGTAGGCCGCAAGAAAGCCGATTGCCCCGTAGCGGTCGTGCATCTCGCGCAGATACGCAGCGCCGGCCATTATGTTGTCGTGCGGATCATAGGCGTTCGCACCGAGACCGAGCCTGACGCGCAGCGTAGCGTAAGTGACCGGCATAACCTGCATGAGCCCTATTGCGCCGGCTGACGAAGTGACGGTTGGATCGCCTGCGCTTTCCACGCGCATCACCGCCACGATCCATGCTTCCGGGACTCCGAACCGCTGCGATGCCTCGGACACGTAGACTGCGATTTGGCCGCGCTCCGACTGAGCGGGCCGGGAAGGAATAGCCGCCGATTTTGCGAGGGCGAGCGACGAAGCCGCGAGCGTTGCGGCTACTGAGGCGGCAGCGACCCGAAGAGGATACGCTCGCATCGTCAGCGCGCTCCGCCGGTCCAGATCGGGACCGCGCGGCCGACGATGCTGCTGACGGGAAGCGGACCGAAGTAGCGCCCGTCCAGGGACGCCGGTTCGCTCGCATTCAACAGGAACACCTCGCCGAAAGCGATATGCCGGCAGCCGCTCCAGACCGGTAGGAGTCGGCCTGCATGGTCGCGCTCGCGGGCGGTTGCCTGCACCGTTCCGTCAATGCTCACGACGGCGCCGTGGCGGCAGACGGTCTCGTTTGAAAGCGCGGCCACATGCTTGATGAGCGGCAAACCCAAGGGAAGGTATCGGCCATCCGCGAGGAACGCTGCGAGCGGTCCGGGAGGCCGGACGACGACCAACTCGCCGACGCTCAGCGTGCGCGTCGGCTCCACGCCGTAGAGGCCGATGGGAACGCTTGCACTCGCGTTCCAGATCAGCCGCGATGTCGGTCGCCAGACCGAGGTGGTGGCGATGACGGCGATGCCTGCAAATGCGAGCGCCGCAGTTGGTAGAGGGCTCATGCTTCGATCCTTTGCCGGAGGAGCCACGCGCGATGGCGCTCGCGGGTGTAGGGCCGCGGCTCGAGGCCGGCGGCAACGCGGTTGTGGATATGCCGCCAATGGTTCGGATCGATGACGGCCGGATCGATGCCAAGCGCGTCGACTGCGTCGATGGCTACCAGCACCCGTTGGACCTTGGGCCAACCAAAGGCGCGCAGCAGGAGTTCGCCGCCGGGCGTCACGCATGGGACGGTCGTGCAGGGTTCGCCCCGTTCAGTGGCGCGCAGGATGTCGATGCGGGAAATGACCGTCCCGTAGTCGTTCGAAGCCCAGCGCACGAAGGCGAACATCGCGCCGGGTGCGAATGCGAGCACGCGCCGGCGGCGGTCAAGAATGCGTTCCTCGACCTCCTGGCCGAAGCGTATCCACCGCTCGATCTTGCCCTCGAGCCAGTAAAGCTCGACCTCGGTCAGCGCAGTCACGAAGGACCTCCGGCAGGGTTGCCATCAGCCGGGTATTCACGCTCCAGCAGGGTGCGCAGCATGTCGGCGACGGTCAGCCCACGCTGGAACGCTGTGACCTTGATCCGTCCGCGCAGCTCGGTCGTGACGTCCACCGTCAGCCTCGCGGTGTAGGCCTCGGGCTTCGCCGACGATGTCGACGCATCTGGCGTGCGCACCCAGGTGTCCTGATCCCGCGGCCGAGTGGCAAAGCCGCGTCTCGGATCGTGTTGAGTCATGTCGTTACCCAGCCGATCTCGGCGCTGAGTGCAGCGATCTCGCGCGTGGCAGCACTTCCAGCGTCCAGCTCGCTGACGAGCCGGCCCGTGCGTGCCGATTGGGCGAAGGCGACACGCTGGCCAATGCGCGAGGCCATGACCGGCGGTTGCTGGCCGGAGAGCACATCGGCGGTCTCACGGGCGATCACCGTGCGCGCTGCGCAGCGGTTCAGGACGAACCGCGCGACGACCGCTGGCCTGAAGATTCGAGCCTCGTCGAGCAACCGAAGGATCTCGCCTGAAGCCCATCCGTCGAACGGCGACGGGGTGACGGGCACCAGCACAAGGTCGGCGGCCAGCAGCGTGGAACGTGCGATGCCGGTGACGCGTGGTGGCCCATCGACGACGACGTGGTCGGCGTCACGGGCGATCTCCGGCAGTTCGCGGTGCAGTGTCTCGCGCGCGAGGCCGAGCACGCCGAAGAGCCGGGGCAGACCTTCGCGGCCACGCTGCTCGGACCAGTCCAGCGCCGAGCCCTGTGGGTCGGCGTCGATTACCAGCACCCGCCGCCCTTGGGCCGCCCAGGCGCCGGCCAGATGCAGGGCGAGCGTAGTCTTGCCGACGCCGCCCTTCTGGTTGAGGAGCGCGGCGATCACCGCCCGCTCTCCTTCCCGGCCCTGCTGGCGGCGACACGGGCGACGCCCGCGAAATCGCGCGGCCCCGCTACAGAGTTAGACTCTTTGTTAGACTCTAAGTTAAGGGACCGAATTGCCGTTTGGAGGCAAGGGCTTACACCCGGTTTGTGTTCCCGATAGCACGAGTCAGGTGTTCCTGATGGCACGACAGGTTCCGTTCCCGATAGCACGAGGCTATTCACCGGTTGTCCACAGGCTTGTCCCGGCTCGAAGGCCAGCAGAACACGACCACCGGCCTCGACTTCAACGAAGAGCACGTAACCGGGCAGCGGCTGTCGGCGGACGACGTCGCGCAGTTCGAAAGCAAACCGCCTGAATGGCGAGAGCGAACCGGACTTCAGGTGCAGGTGCCGGAAATCGAAGCGCCAGCCATCGCGCTGGCGGCCGCCATGCTTGCGGACGACGCGGTAGAGCCACCGTTCGAGCCCGCCGGATAGGTCGAAGTAGGCGCGGTCAATGGTCAGCACGAGCGCGTCGTCCATCACGGCGCTGTAGAACCAGTCCGGCAGGATCAGTTCGAGGCCGAGCGGCCGGCCGGCATCGTCGACGCGTTCCTTCCACTCGTTGATCCAGGAGAAGCGGTGACGCCGACGCTCGCTGGGCTGGCGGATGGACGTGGCGATCGTGGTGGTTTGCAGCCGATCGAGAGCCGCCTTGAGCCGCTGGTAGTCTCGAGCACCCGTTCCCCGGCCGATGAACGTCAGGATCTCGTAGGGCGTGGTCGCCATCAGGCGCGAGGTGCGGATGCCGTGATCCCGTGCCTCGACGATCTGCGACGCCGCCCAGATCAGGATGTCGGCATCCCAGATGGTCGCCATGCCGTGTTCGGGAACGGCCTCGACCCGGATCACGACGTCGCCGACTTGGTAGTCGATCGGCATGATCCGGTGTGTCTTGGCTAGACTGAAGAAGGGATAGGCCATGAGGTCCTGTGCATCGCGGGGGGCGAGTTCACCGGGCAGCGCACGGAACAGCTCTAGCTGTTCCCGTACGACTGTGCGCCGGGTCGGCACGCCTCCGTGCTCTCGGGATCAGCGGCGGGCGACGGCGAACGCCGGCGACACGGCCGCGTGTCGCTTGGCGGGGAGGACCGTGCCGGCGCCTGGATCGGAGGTGGACGCCTTCGCGCCGCGGTTGACCCAGGCTTGCAGGTCCTCAACCTGGTAGACGACCCGGCCGCCGAGCTTGGAATAGCGCGGCCCGGTGCCGTAGGTGCGGTGCTTCTCCAGCGTGCGGCCGGAGAGGCCGAGAAAGCGCGCCGCCTCAGGCGTGCGCAGGTAACGTGGTGGAAAACCGGCGAGCGGGTCGGGCATCGTAGCGCCTCCGTGGGTCTGGCGAGCGCCGCCGAATGTCGGCGGCGGTTCGTGAGACACCATGGCGAAGTGCGAGCGGCGGGGTTGATGCCGGAGTTATGTTGGGGGTTGCGGCACCCCGGCGCTAAGGCCCGCTCTGATGTGAAAACATCGGTTCCGGAGCCAGCGGGAGGCATGGCACCGGGATGCCCGACAGCAGAGCCGACGTAGCGAGCGAAATAGCTCAAAGAAGATTGGCCGGACGCGGTCAGTCCGCTTGCGACCGGCAGGCTCGAGAAGCGGAGATCACTAGCTGCGGTATCCTCGGCGACTCTCGACCAAAGTCGGTCAACGACGCCGGAGCTCACCGCCTATCCGGCCACTTAGGCCCACCGGTAGTACGGGTTTTGTGCCACCGTGCTAGGCCGTGTGGACGGTTTGCTGCGCGCGTAATTTAAGGGGTTCCCGAATCGGCTTTTGTCCGAATCACTGCGTGACCGGCATCAGGGAGCCGGCCATGTTGACGGGGATGACTGAGCAGGATTGGTCGATCGTGCTGGAGGTGTTCGATGCAGCTCAGTCGAGCCGAGGTGAGCCAGGGCACGACGATCGCAGATTCCTGGAAGCTCTTCACTACTTCACCGTTCATAGCATCACGTGGCGAGCATTGCCCGCCGACTTTGGCAAGTGGAACAGCGTCTGGAAGCGGTTCTGGCGTCTCAGCCGCTCCGGGGTATTTGAGGCATTCTTTCAGCTCCTCGCGGAATGCAGCCAGACAGCTCATTTGATACAGTTCTTCGACAGCACCACCGCTCGCGCTCACGTCTCGGCCGCTGGCGCAAAAGGGGGCAGATTCATCAAGCATTCGGTCGCTCGCGTGGCGGTTTCTCGACCAAAATCCACCTCAAGACCGATCTCGACGGTCTCCCTCTCGACTTCCACCTGACCGGCGGCCACGCCAGCGACAGCACCCAGTTCGAAATATCGCTCGATCTCGGGCCGGATATCAGGCCGCGCATCGCAATGACCGACAAGGGATACGATCGCTGTGCCAACCGCGCCGCGGCCCGGGCACGCGGGATCACCCCGGTCATCCCGCGACGCGAGAACTCCAAGCAGAGAGGGCGCTTCTTCCCAAAGCATCTCTACAAACTCAGAGCAAGGATCGAACAGACGATGAGCAAGCTCAAGCGGTTCAAACGCATCGCCATGCGGTGCGAAAAGACCGACACAAGCTACTCAGCAATCGTCAGTTTCGCGTGCGGACTTATACTCGTCAAATCCGTCCACACGGCCTAAAGTCAGCTTGAGACGTGAAAAACTTTGGCGTTGAGCCGCCTACCTACGTAGACCGCCTTGTTGGTATCGATCGGGTTCAGTCGATCTCGGCCGAAACGTCTGCCTGCAATGCGCCGCTGCTTCTCAAAGGAACAAACATGCCGGAAAATAAAGAGGGCCAGAACGACCGGCTCAACGTAGTCGCTATGACAGATATGAACCCAGAAACGGCCAAAAAGAGACTACCTTATTTCATAAAAAGCAATACGGCAGAGATCGTTAACGAGTGGGAGGCATTTGCTCGAACTCTGATACCCTCGGCCGATGGTATGACGCCGCACGCGTTGCGGGACCATATCCACCAAATCCTAGCGTTTGTGATGTCCGACATGGCTTCTTATCAGACTCCTGCGGAACAGAAAGAGAAATCCCTCGGGGAAAAGAAACAGGTCCGGCCAGTTACAGCCGCCCAGACCCATGCCGCCCTGCGCTTCGCCGGTGGCTTTGACATAGGTCAGATGGTATCTGAGTATCGAGCACTTCGTGCGAGCGTGTTGAAGCTATGGGGCAACACAGATCCTGTTTTCGACGCCGAAGATATTGCAGATATGACCCGGTTCAACGAATCCATTGATCAAGAGTTAGCTGAATCCGTGAACTTTTACACGAATAAGGTGGCAGAATCGCGAGAGATAGTAGTTGGGATACTTAGTCATGATCTTCGCAGCCCGCTGCAAGCGATCGCATTGTCGACAGAGCTCTCACTTCACATGGGTCAACAAAACGAACGCCAGACGATGCTGAGCAAGAAAGTACTCGAATGCACGCATCGCATGAGTGCTCTGATTAATGACCTGCTCGATGTAACACGGGCACGGTTCGGAGCAGGTCTTCCGGTTGTGCGGGCCATGATGAACATCGGGATCGTTGCAGAGCAAATCGTTGCTGAGGTTCGCGTGGTCCATCCGCACCGCATGATCGAGCTCAGCACATCGGGCGTTTTGGTGGGAGAATGGGACAAAGCCCGCATTGGGCAAATATTCTCGAACCTCCTCAACAATGCGATGCAGTATGGCTCTCACAGCGCGCCGGTTCGTGTCGGTCTCAAAGGCGATCCAAAGCTGGTGACGCTCACAGTCGGGAATGATGGCGTCCCCATCCCAGCCGAAAAGATCGGAACCATCTTCGATCCGCTTACACGGGTGGCGGCCGACCAAGATGGCATTCCGACCTCCGGAAATCTTGGGCTCGGGCTCTACATCACCAAGGAGGTCGTGCTGGCGCACGGTGGAACCATCAAGGTGACGTCCTCAGAGGTGGATGGCACGATGTTCACCGCTCGTCTTCCACGCTCGCAGCCCGACCCGGCTCTACAGGATGCGCAGCGGCAAGCATGACAATTAATCACTAGGCTTGAGTCCGGGCGACGCAATGTAGCCTCCCGCGGAGGTCGGGTATCAGATAGGATGGTCGGACCTTTCAGCACGCCGACTGACAGGGCATGTGCTGGCCCGCAAACCTTTCTGAGGAGCCCGCGCCGACCTGCTCGCGAGTTAGTTCGCGCCACACGTAGCGGGCAGGGGGCGTTTCCTGTTGGAGGTAAGATCATGGCAGGCCCCGGCCGGCGCTGAGGCGTTTGCTCCGCACCTCGCATTCGGGGGCGTCGCCGACGCCAAATTGCACGCCGGGCAGGACTGAGAGGACATCGGCTATCGCACCGCGCGATGGACCTGCCGAGGGATCGGGCACGGTGCTGGGATCAGCAAGCGGACCCCTGATGAGCAAGGGGCCGGGCAACACACCAACTGTGAAATGCTTCGAATGCGACCGTATTCGCAGGTTTACGTTCTCCTGCCCCAAATTGACCGTGCCGACGCCCTCCAGCACCGCGCTTGCTGTTTCCAGAGTCAGGGCGCGGGTGGCTAGGATGCCATGGCGTGACACCAGGTCCGCAACAAAGCACTGCACTTGCGTGACGCGCGGCCCGGCGAGCCAGGAGAGCAGCGCACTACCCAGTCGCAAGCCGGCGGCATCGACTATCAACGCATTAAGGTCGCCCCCTTGCGTCCAGAAGGAGGCGTTCCCGTCCAACGCTGCGGCCATGGCAGACACCGAGTGGCCCGCTCCCTCCAGGTGCATGGCGCCGTTCAGCGCCAACTCTCCCTGATAGTTCTTAGCCTGCAACAAGCGGGCGACGTCGACACGATCGAGATGGATGTCCGACTCTGCCTGAATGATGCCGTTTGCCTGCTCTACGAGTGAAAGTCCTCCGGACAGTCGCCCGCGCCCGACATTGACGGTGAGGGGTCGAAGGATCACCGCCCCCGCTTTCACATTCATGTGCAAAGCCAGATGGTCCAGTGACGTCGATGTTCCCTGAACGACCTGCGCCGCATAGGTCAGATGGAAGATGCTGCTACCAACGTCCGGCAGGTGCAAAGCCGTTTTCGGAAAAAGGCCTGAGCCATAGCGCGTCGGTGTCTCTGCCGCTGTTTTCTGCTCATTGGAATTTGGTCGGCCGCTGATCAGGCTGGCGATGTCTGCCATGGCGACATCGCCTGAGTGCAGCTCGGCAGTGATGTCGGCCTGCCCTCTCTCACCAGTACGGGCCGTCACCGTGCCCTCGAGATCGCTTCGGCCAATCCGCCCGGCGTTGCTGGTTAGCGTGAAAATGCCGCCCTCGTAAGCAAAACCACCGTCGAACTCGTAATGGGGCGTCGTGGGGAGCGAGACACCGATAAGCGGTTTGAGCAGCGCCATGTCGGGTCCGATGCTGCGCAGCATCAGCTTGGCGCCGCGTGGGTTGGTTGGATCGTGCAAGCTCCCGACGGCTGAGATTTGCGTCTGTCCATTGGTGATCTGAAGGTCGACGGACCAGGGCTGGGCGCCTTCGCCCGAATGGACCGCGCCATCGCCGACTAGCCGCGCGGTTGTCGGCAAGGCAGCGTAGGTGCCCCGTGAGGTGGCCACGATCTGCGTTGCACCGGCTGGATCGGAAGTGGGTCGGGTTGCGAAATCCACCTGGAAGTCTGCACGCAGATCGGCCAACGTGACGTGAGCATGTCCATCCGTCACCCGGATCACTTCTATGTCTGGGTGCGATGGCGGGAAGACGTAGTTCCTCTGGCCGTCCACGGTGGACACAGGGCGTACAATGGGCTGCTGCAAGTCAATGGACGTGATGACAAGCTGGCCGCGACGTATCAAGGCGAAGGCGTCTAGATCGGCCGAGAGGCGTGCGATGCGCGCAAACGGTTCCTCGTTCTCCGGAAACCCCGGCGGATTGCCGACCACGAGGTTCTCGAAAGCAATATTCAGCGGATTGCCCAGGTGCAGGCGCACACTGCCGATCGTGATGGGTCGCCTGAACGCCGCCGACGCTTCGCGCTGGATGATGGGCCGAAGCCAAATGGGGCCGGAAATGACCGCAACGGCGATTAAGCAGAGCGATGCCAGGCCGGCCCATAGGAGCCACCGGAGCGTACGAGGCGTCGGCATGTTGCAGGGACCAAATGTTGGGAGCGGCGAGGCGCAAGCGGAACGCGGGGTGAGTCGGGCGGGATAGCGGCTTGTCGGTAGGCTGATCACGAGTGACGTGGCGTACGACAAAGTCGGCCTTTTCGGGACCAGGAACGGGTATCGTAGCGTATAAGCCAGCATGATATCTAATTCGTTCAGAACTCTCGCGCTTTTTGCAAGCGGTCTCGGCGGCTGCGCCCAAGTGCTCTCACCGTCGGAGTTCGAGGGCAGCTCGCCGGAGATGCGGCCGGAAAAGTTCTTTGCCGGGGCGACCAGTTCGAGTGGCATCCTGGCGAATAGTGCCGGTTCCCCAACGCAGCGGTTTTCCGTCGAAGGTTCTGGGCTGGCACTTGCAGACGGGAGCTTTCGCTTAGATCAGTCTGTTACCTTCGATCGCGCCGCGCCACAGACGCGGACATGGGTCATGCGCCGCCTTGACTCCCACCACTACACGGCGACCCTGACCGACGCCTCCGGGGCCGTGGAAGGGGAGACGTATGGCAACCTGTTCCACGTGCTCTATCCGATGAAAACGCCGTTCGGCAGCCAGATGGAGCAATGGCTGTACCTGCAACCAGATGGCCACACGGCAATGAATGAGGCGACCGTCCGCTTGTTCGGCGTCGTCGTCGCCCACCTCTCCGAGCGGATCACACACGAGGGTGAGGCGTCGCCCCTGCGGAGCCACGCTGATGAGCCACATCCGGGCAGCCGCGAGGGTGCGACATTACCCTGATGCAGTAGCCTCGGTATTGGTGGATCTCAGAAAAGGGCGCGCACCCTTGAGGTATCGCGGGAGTTGAGTGAGGCGCGCGTCAACAGATCGTGGGAATCGATCTGGATTTACAACTAGGTTTTCGCTTGGTCGATTCCCCGAGAGGCCGGAGTTGTTGAGGGCAGGCGTGTTCAACCGCCGCGGCGGTCCGGGCGAAGAAGCCGGAGGTAACCGCCGCGCATCCTTGCCAGGCCATCCTGAACGAGGCGAATGGTTCGGCTGCGAAGGTGGTGGGTACGCCAGCCGTCGCCGGACGGCACGCGCTTGCTCCCGAAAAGTCCTATGGCGATGTCGCGGTAGGTCGCGCCGGCTAGGTGACCGTCGAGTGCACGAAGAAGGAGCTTGCGCCGGCGCAGCTGATCGGTTGTCGGCGCGTCCACTGTAAGCGCCTGGCCGCGCTGGATCGCCCGCCAAATGCGGAACGCAGTAGCCATCCGTTCGGGAAAAAGGCTGTCGAAGGGCAGCAGCGCGGCGGTGGGCGGCTCGTGGATGCTGAGCCTCAGAACGACCGCTCCATCCCGGCCAGCGAACGCGAGGTAATCCCCTTCTGGTGCGGTGGCGATCCTGGTGGTCACCGCCAAGGCGAAAGCGGCAGGATTCTCAGTAAGCGTCGGCGATGCGCCCGTCAGAGGCACAAGGCGCGGGTTGTGGCGGGGGAGCCATACGATTGTAGCACGGTCGCCGGGAAGGTCTGGGTCGGCGGCGAAATCGCAACCCCCAGGATGCAGCCAGCCGCTCGGCCTCCGCGGTGCGGCCCGCATCGGCTTCGCCTTTCATCCGCCGGTAGGCGTCGGCGTAGTCGGCGTTGCGACGCAAACACTCGAAGCCATACTGCTCGTGCGTGAGCCGGTCGACGTAGTCGTATTCGGCTTCATTGCGCCAATCGAGGTCGATCGGTCCCGCCATTGGAACGCTCCCTCCGCGCCGCGACGCCGCAGGCGCTGTGTCGCCAATTTCCGGAGGTGTTCGCGATGCGGCAGCCGGCGAGTCCTCGCCGGCGCGACGGGCGTTGCTTTCCAAGCAACGCAGTCAGCGCAGCGGCGTGTTTGACCCGGCAAGCTCGCGGTAGCCGGTGGTGGTCATCCAACGCGCACGAGCCAAATGGGCCTCGTGGACCCGGCGGGCATGCTCGGTGTCGTCGGCCGGGTCGAGGCCAAGCACCCGTGCCGCGACTTCGCGCCAATCTGCTCCGGCCGCCTCGGCATCCAGCAGGCGGAGATAGGTCTTCGCGTGCTCTTTGTCGTAATCCGTGACGTGGTCGGCGTGCGGCGGTTCGTCCGCAAGCGGCCCCGTATGAGCTGTCATCAGCGACTCCGGATCGCGGGAAAGGTGTCGGCGCACGGTTAGACGGGCGAATGTGACAGAATGCAACTGTGAAACCGTGACGCCGTAGCTGGTCGGTCGCCTCAAGCGCGTATTGTAATACGTAGCAGCAAAATACGCGCCGGGCGTCCATCCTGTCGATGGACATCCGTCAACTTTTCGGCACCAACATGCGCCGGCATCGCCTTGCCGCCGGCTTGAGCCAGGAGGCTGTTGCCGAGAGGATGGACGTGGACCGTGCCCACGTCAGCAGCATGGAACGTGGGCAACAGAACATCACGCTGCTGACTCTCTGGGAAGCATCGCAGGCGCTGGGCGTGACGCCGGCAGCGTTGTTCGACGTGACGGTGGTCGCGGCACCAGCCCAGGACAAGGTTGCGCGGAAGAAACGCGTTACGCCCGCGCCACGCAAAGATAGGACGCCTCAGATCCGCTGAGCTGGAGAACTAAACGGCTTCCGCTTTCCTTCCGGTCGTCCACAGGCACATGAACGCCCCGCTCCGGGTGGAGCGGGGCGCGGCGGACTGGTTCAGTCGCCGTTGCGGCGGGACCAGATCAGGCTGTAGCTGTCGGCCTCCTCGCCCTCGACCAGGGTGGCGTAGATCGGTGCCGGGAAGCTCGGGTCGTCCAGCTTGACCGAGAGATAGGCGCGTCCCTCGTTGGAGGTCTTCTTCCACGCCGCCCCGAACTCGATTGAGCCGGCGAAGACGCGGTAGTCGGGAGCCTTGTCGCTGCTCTTCTCGGCCGCCTTGAGCGTGGCCTTGGCGTTGATGCTGAGGGTCTTGACCGAGCCGGTGAAGGTGTCGCCGTTCTTTGTGAACGTGCCGATGGTCGCCATGGTGAAGTCTCCTGTCTGTCTATCGGGCCGCGCCCATCGCGGCCTCGATGGCGATCGACAGGCCGGAGGCGATCGACGCCGCACTCGCTTGCGAGCCGCAGCGCAGCGGAGGATGGCTGATGCCGGCCATTTTGGTTCGCGATGCAAAGCGCGCCTGCGCGCGGCGGAAAATGGTTGGCAGCCGCCGTTGCGGCATAGGCGATCGAGGCGCAGCCGTCCTTCGGCCAGATCAGGCCATCCGAGGTCGCGTGGGTTGCATTCGCCCGGACAGCCCGGAGACGACGTGGCGACCAACGGCATACGCTGACAAGGGCGAACTCCGCCGGTCGCAGAAAGACCTGGAATCTCGCAGGCCCGGCATTGGCCGAGCCGCAGCAGACCGGACTCCGGCCGCGACTGACGGGCCACCCTGTTCGGACGGTGATGACGACCCCGAGCGACGCTGCCGCTGGATCAAGCACCCCGCATTCGGCCCTTCGTGCCAGCTTGGTCGGGGCGAGAAGCGTGGCCGCCTGGTGTCTGAACGCCTTCGGCATGGAACCACACCGTCGCGCCTACCTCACCCGGAGCGGGGCGTTCGCGTGCTCTTGCGTCAGGGATCAAGCCCGCAGGGACAGAACGCCGAAGGCGGTCTGAGCGCAGCCGACGAGCCCGGCCCGAAGGGAGACGCCCAACCCATCTTCTCGGTCAAAATCAGGCTGACGTCGTCAACGAAATTGCTCGACTTGCAAGCTGCCACCAGGAAGAGGTCGGAGCAGCTCCGGTTCGGGCCGGGTCAAGTCAAGCCATGCCGCCCAATCGGTCTGGTCCAGCACGACGACCTGGCGGTTGTGGATTGGAGCGACATCGGGACCGGGTTCGGTGGTGAGGATGGTGAACGCCTCGGGTGCATCTGAACTGGCTGGCCGCCATAGTCCCGCGAAGCAGAACCAGTCATCGCCCGTCTTGATGAAGCGCCACTTCGATTTCGGCGACTTGGCCCCGGTGAACTCGAAGAAGTGGGAAGCCGGCACGAGGCATCGGCCGGTCGGGAACCGCCGACCTTCGGAACGGAAGTTGATGACCGGCGCAGCCTTGGGTCGGCCGGGTGCAAAACCCCACCGCAACTGCGCAAGCTCTACGCCGTCGGCATGGCGGCGGATGACCGGAGCGACTTCGGTGGGCCAAATGTCGTCTCGCGGTTCCAAATTCGGCGCGGCAACCGGCAGGCGAAGCGGCAATCGGATTTGACTGAACGCCTCGACGTACTCGTTGTAGGCGACGCGATTGCCGTAGTCGTTGCACATCGGCGGGTCAAACCGCGTGCGAGCGGTCCTGCGCAGGGATGATGGGGGTCGAAAGCCGCATGAGTGCGGCGCCAGCGATGATGACTGCGCCGATGCCGGCAAAGATAGGTTGCCAAAGGCCCTGAGCGCCGCCGATGCGCGAGAGGCCGAGCACGACATGGTAGCCGGCGAACGCTGCCGGGGCCGCGAAGGCGAGCGCGATCAGGAGCCGCAGCGCCGTCGAGCGCGTCATCACCAGCACGAGCTGGGCGATACCGAGCGCAGCGGCGGCGGCTACTGCGCCGAGGAGAATGGCCCCGAGGGCGCCCGCGCCGGCATCGTATGCGAAGCGCCCTGCGCTGACGCCGACAAACAACGGCAAGGCGAAGATCGCCATCTGGAACATGAGGGCGATGAGCATGCCGATGCCGAGCAGGCTGAAGATGACTCCGAGCACCATGATTCGTTCCTCCGTACCAGTTTGCCGGCAGCAAGCCGGCCTGTCCTCCTGAAAATGCCGTAAGTGCGTTGCTCGTGGAGCAACACGTATTGCCGCAGAGGCGACTCCGTGCGGAGTCGCCTCTGCATGTTTGCGACTCCGCGGAAGTCAGGCGGCGCTCACGCGCCGCCTCCTTTGCGGAAGTCGAACAGCGGGATGCCGAGCTTGCGCGCCTTGTCCGCCAGGTTGTCGCTGATGCCTGAGCCGGGAAAGACGACCACGCCCATTGGCATGACCTCCAGCAGCTGGTCGTTGCGCTTGAACGGTGCAGCGTTCTTGTGCCGGGTGAAGTCGGGCTTGAACGCGACCTGGGTGACCTTGCGGTTGTCGGCCCAGCAGGCGGCGATGCGCTCTGCGCCCTTCGGTGAGCCGCCGTGCAGCAGCACCATGTCGGGGTGCTTGGCATGGACCCGGTCGAGAGCGGCCCAGATCGCCTGGTGGTCGTTGCACTCGTAGCCGCCAGTGAAGGCGACCTTGGGACCGGCGGGCAACATCACCTCGGTTTCGGCCCGGCGCTTGGCGGCCAGGAAGTCGCGGCTGTCGATCATCGCCGCAGTCAGGGTGCGGTGGTTCACCTTCGACCCGGCGCGCGGGCGCCATCCGCTGCCGGTGTGGGTTTCGAAGAGGTCGGCGGCTTGGTCGCGCATCAGCTCGAAGGTGTTGCGGCGTTCGATCAGCGTTAAGCCTTCTGCCAGCAATCGCTCCAGTTCGACCGACCGCACCTCCGAGCCGTCCTGATCCTTCTGGCTGCGGCGCTGTGCCTGCTCGTTGGTGTCGAGCTCGCGCTCCACCCGGTCGGCGGCGCGGTGGAACAGGTTGACGGTGGACCAGAGTAGGTCTTCGAGGTCGGGCTCGAGGCGCGTGTCGGTGAACGTGGCGACCAGGGCGTCGAAGATGTCGGCCAGTGCCGTGCGGAGGTTGCGCTCCTCCGGCATTGGCCTCGGGTCGGGTTCGTCCTGGAAGGGGCGGTGGCCGTAGAGCTGGAGCTCGGTGAGGAGCGATGCGGTCGAGGACTCGCTGTGGTGCGGCTCGCGGTCGGGGATTTCGTGGTCGTTCGTCATGGTTTCTGTCTCCGGCGGTCGGCCGCGCCCATCGCTGCCTTCGCAGGCGTCGAAGACCGGGGGCGGACCAGGCTTGCACCGCCGCGCCCACGCTTTCCCTGGGCGCGAGCGGCCGCAGCGCAGCGGAGGACGGCGTGGGGCGGCTATTTTGCTTCGCGATGCAAAGCGGGCCTCTTGCCCGCGGCGGAAAATAGCCGCCCTTAGCCGTTGCCGGCCCGGGCCGCCTCCGGTCCGATCGCCCTCTCAGAAGGCCGTGGGCGCACTCCCGTCAGCCGGATGGGGCAGACACGAACGACACCTCACGGCAGTTCCCGGCCGCGCACTCATCTGCTGGCCTTGATGTGTCGCTCTGACATCCAGAACCGGGCCACGTCCTCCGGAACGAGCTGTATCCGAACTGCCGCCGCGAGTGCGTGCGCTCCGAGCTGCCGCAGGTCGTCGTTGAAGTCGTCCAGCGTCGGCGTCAGCGTCATCGCCTCGATCCCGCCTGCCTGCGCCCGGTCGCTCAACGTCTCCGCCGCTCGTCGTCCGGCCGGGTCGTTGTCTCGCGCGATGTAGAGACGGCGCAGCGTTGATGGCAGCACCAGGGCGGCGACGTGGTTGGCCGAGAGTGCTGCCACCATTGGCAGGGCCGGCATGGTCGTGCGCAGCGAAAGCACCGTCTCGATGCCCTCGCCAGCCGCCATGACGTCGAGGGCCGCACCGAAGCGGACGGCGTTGCCCAGGAGGTGGCCCATCGCCCGCCGTGGCGCTGCGACGGTCGCCTTGCCATGCCCAGCCGGATCGAGCCAAGTGCGCTGAACGCCGGTCACGGCGCGATCAAGGTCGGTCACGGCAGCGACCAATGCCGGTCTTGGTTCTGGTGCCCGGCTACCCTCGCCATTGTCATCGCGGTAATAGCAGCGCGGGTGGAAGCGGAGCGCGGCGAGGTCATGCAAAGCCGAGATGCCACGACCCCGCAGATACGCCTCGGCGATTGTGCCGAAGATCGGCTGGGACATCGCGAACAAGCGACGTGCGGCCTCTGGCGATCCGGGCGTGACCGGCATCGGTGGCTCAAGTGAGGGCAGCGGAACCGTCAGGAAGGAGCGCGCTTCCTCGAACACGGCGCGGGGGCCAGTGAGGCGGCGGTTGGCTGCGATCAAGTCTAGCAGGTCGCCATGCTCGCCCGTGGCCGCGTCGGTCCACTTGCCGGCAGCACCCTTGCCGAAGTCAGGACCGAACAGCCGCACGTACAGGCTCTGGCCCGGCGTATTGGTGACGTCGCCGACCAGCCAGTAGCGGCCTTGGCGCCGTCCGTTGGACAGGTAATGGCGGCAGACCGCCTCGGCGTTGCGGGCGAGACGGCGGGCCAGTCCCGAGGCCGTGTCCGGCATCGTGGCCTCCGAAAAGAAAAGGGCCCGCCGTGTCCGGCAAGCCCCGAGTTGACGGACTTGTTGGGTGGACTACTCGGCAGCGATCGCGTGCTGGTTCTCCGCGACCGGCTCATCCTCTGCCGCCGCCTCATCGTCGGCCATGGCCGACTCGCCGCCGTCCGCCGCCGTCTCTTCGCCGGTCAGTTCGACGATCGGATCAGCCTCAGTCTCGGCGTGCTCGACCTGGACCGGCAGAGCGTGACCCGGCGTGCGCAACGGCTCCGCCAACCAGCCCGATCCGGCCAGCAGCTCCTGCGCCCGCTCGGCCATGTCGCCCTTCTTCAAGGGCTCGATTGCCTGGGCCGCTTGCGCGCCCTTGGCCTCGCGCACCGCCTGCACGATGCGCGCCTTGGTGACCCGGCCGAGATAGTTGTCCAGGGTCGGCGCCCAGCCCGCCGCCACCATGTCGAGATCGACCGCCCGCGCCAGCACGTCCGCATGGGCCATCGCTTTCGGCCGGCGGCTGTAGGCCTCATACACGCCGTTGACGCTCAGGCCGACGCAGTGCGCAAACAGCGCCTCGCGGTGCAGCTCGCCTATCGTCGTCAGGGTCGCCCAGAGGTCCTCGGGCTGCTTGGGCATCTTTGCCAGCCAGTCCTGGTGCCGCTGTGCGAGCGTCCTGGCCAGCACCGTGTCGTTCAGCCCCGGGGCCTGCGCACCGAACGTCACGCTCTTCATGTCCAGGTCGAGGCAGGTGTCCAAGGCATAGTGGTAGAACACGCGCAGGCAGAGGGCATGCAGAACCGCCAAGAACGCCACGTCGAAGCGGTAGCCAAGCTCCAGCCGCAACGCCAACGTCCGATGCGCGGTCAGCTCGGTCAGCAGCCGGTCGGGAAACGGCTTAATGCCATCCTCCTCCTCCGGCTCCGACACAGGCTGCGGGCTGGCGTAGGTCGCGGCGCCATTCGTTCCCGCGTGCACCGGTATTGCGCCGACCGCCGCCGGGCGGTCCGCATCGGGGCCAAAGTCGACCTCCGGTTCCGGCTCGGGCTCGACCGGCAGCTCGTCCTCGGGGCGGACGTAGCCACGCTCCACCCGCAAGCGGCCGTCGGCGTCGATGCTGACGAACGCGCCTGCACGGGCGATGTCGTCCGGGTCGAACGCGACTGGCGGGTTGTCGATAGCGGCCAGCGCCGTCTCGATCTCGGTTAGGCGGCGATCGACCTCTTCGGGCAAATCCTCGACGTCGGCGTGCGCTTGCTCAAGCTCGTCATACTCGGCTTGCAGCACTTCCCGCTCGGCCTCCTGTTCCTCCGTGAGCGGGACCTCGTCGCCGCGAAACTGCCGCAGGCCAAAGTGATGGCCATACGGAAAGTCCGGTGCGACGTCGGTCCAGCGCCAGCCCTCGGCCCGCACCGCCTCGGCCTCACGCTCCAGCCGCTCCGACACCAGGCGATCCACCAGCGCTACATCCTGCAGCCAGCCGCCATCGTCGCCCTGGAACAGATCGCGCATGACCGTGCCGCCCTGCGACTCGTAGGCCTCGCCGATGAACCGCGCCCGCTTGTCGGACGCGCGCACCGCGCCCTCCGTCAGCATGCGCCGGATCGCGTACGGCTCCTTGGCGTAGGAGGATTGCAGCCGCTCCCAGACCTGCTCCTGCCGCTCGTGATCGCCCGAGACGGTGAAGGCCATGAGCTGGTCCAGCGTCATCGCGTCGTCGGCATAGAGGCCGCACAGCTTCGGCGACACCGACGCCAGCCGCAGCCGTTGCTTCACCACGGCCACCGAGACGAAGAACGTGGCGGCAATCTCCTCCTCGGACTGGCCCTTCTCGCGCAAGGTCAGGAAGGCCCGGAACTGGTCGAGCGGGTGCAGCGGCGCGCGCTGGACGTTCTCGGCCAGGCTGTCCTCCTCGGGGATGCCCTCGGTGCGGATGACGCAGGGGATCGGCGCGGTCTTCGCCAGGCGCTTCTGCTTGACCAGCAGTTCCAGCGCCCGGAAGCGCCGGCCGCCGGCCGGGATTTCGTACATGCCGGTCTCGATGCCGTCCGCGTCCAGCACGGGGCGGGCGGTCAGCGATTGTAGCAGGGTGCGCCGGGCGATGTCGTCGGCGAGTTGCTCGATGGACACGCCGGCCTTGATCCGACGGACGTTGCAGGCGCTGAGCATCAGCTTGTTGAAGGGGATGTCGCGCGAGGCGCTGAGCGCGATCTTCTGGGTGGATGCCATGTCCGTTCTCCGCGACGGGCGGCCGAGACCTCTCTTGACCTCCAAACCCGTCACGAAATCTGCGGCCCTCCTCTCCCTCTGAGAAGCCGGACCGCAGACACGGAAAAGGCGGAAAAGCGCACCGCCACGAACGCGGAAGGCCGCGAAACCGGAACGCCGGCTCCGCGGACCCAAGGATCACCTCACGCTGGCCATCAGCTTGGCGGCCTTGCCCTCCAGCTCGAGCCGCGCATCCTGGTGCGGCTTGGTCCGGGCCAACGCTGTGATGCCCTGCACGAAGTCGAACACCGACTCCGGTGGGCGGCCCTCCTCGTCGAGGACGGTGGCGATGATCTTCTCGGTCTCCGGCTTGGAGAAGCCCCGCTTGCGCAGGAAGGTCTCGCGGTCCTCGTCCTTGCGCGCGACGACCGCCTCCCGCGCGGCACGGATGCCTGATACGAACGGCGTGGGTGAGGAGTCGGCGAAGCGGGCCAGCGCCGGTGCGGCCTGATGGGCGAAGCGATGCCCGGCGAACTTGCTGTGCCGAATGCTGATCTCCTCGAAGCCCTCGGCACCCCAGATGTTGCGGTTCATGCACACCGCGCGCAGGAAGAACGAGGCGATGCCGAGAGTCTTCGAGCCGACCTCGCTGTTCCAGCAGTAGAAGCCGCGGAAGTACAGGTCGGGGTCGCCGTTCGGCAGCCGCCCTGCCTCGATCGGGTGCGTGTCGTCGACCAGGAACAGGAAGACGTCGCGGTCGCTGGCGTAGAGCGTCGTCGTGTCCTTGGTGACCGCCACATGCGGGTTATGGGTCATCGCCGACCAATCGAGCAGACCTGGCACCTTCCAGCGCGTGTCGCCGGTGCCGTCGCCCGCGATACGCATCACCGCCTCGACGAGCTCGTGGTCCCAGATGCGCCCATAGTCGGGGCCGGTTACGGCGCGCAGCTCTACTCGGCCGTCATCGCCTTCCAACGTCTTCACCTGCTCGGTGCGATGCGACAGGAGGCCGTGCTGCAGATTGATGGCGGCGAGCGGGGCGGGCAGCTGGCGGAGGTAGCTCGCGGGCGCGCCGACAAGGCTGCACATTTGGCCGAAGGACCAGTTCGTGGGCGCGATCGGCTCCGCGCGTCCGGGCACGGTCAGTGCCAGGCGCTCGGCGCTATCCCGGCTCGCCTCTACGCGGACCGCGCGGGTCTCGACGGTGCGGGTCGTCGCGCGCTCGGACCGGGCACGGACGGCCGCGTGGAGGGCACTCAGTGAGAGATAGCGGTCGTCATCCGGGCGCGAGAACCACTCGGACGAGACACGGCCGATCCGCTCGCCGCGACTGATGTCGACCTTGTAGGGACCGGCCGATACGGGTGCCGGAGAGGCGAGGCCAGTCCAGGTTGTATAGCGTGGAATCGCGTTCTGAAGCACTTGAATTCTCCATGACAAGCCGGACGAGAGCCTCTCTCTCGACCTCGAAGCCGTCACGGCAATGGCCGCCTTCCCCTCGCTCTCAGCTGCTCGGTCGCGCCCCGATCAAAGTAGGTCCCCAAATGAGCGCACGGCCAAACGAAAGCGGTGCTGCTCTTCCCAATCCTTCTTGATGGCATCAGCTTGCTCGACCGCGAGAACGCCGGCTCGGATCAGTAAGACAATGATGTCTCGAGTCCGGAGCACAGCCAGCACAACGCCAGCAATTTCGGCGGCTCTCTCTGCGGCTCTGATGGCGCGCTTGTCGTCAATCGCGATGGCATGCCCTCGCGTGAGAGCAACCGCGATCGCGGAGCATTCACCCGCGCCGAGATGCACGCCGGGATACAGGGACAGAAAGGCCGATACCTCAACCGGATCTGTGACCGTGCAGCTGTCGAGGCTTCCGGCTTTCAGAGCTGCGGCATAGCGCGCCTGCTGCTCCGGGTAATCACTTGCAATCTCCGCCTCCACGTGATCGGTCGCCAGTAGGCGACCTGGGAATCGACCGATCAGAGACATGGCGTCGATCTTAAGGAAGTTGATTAAGACCGACGTGTCCGCTACGACAATTGAGTGGGCCATCGCGGTGTCACGGACTACGCACGCCTCGTCATTTCGGCAAGTTCAAGAAGCTCCGCAGCCTTCAGTCCGATTTTGCGCCCGATCTCCCGCAGCCGGCCTTGCGAAATTTCCTCTTGGCGGTAGGCCTCGATCGCGAGCCGGGCGATTTGGCCGCGCAACTCGTCGTCCTTGTCATCAGATACCTGTTCGCGATCAAAGAGACTGGGCATGTGCAGAACGCGCGCCAGCCGGCGTCCATCTTCCTTCTTTTCGAGTAGGATAGTTGTTGCTGGCGTGTCGATTTGGTCAAGATTGCGAAGGCGCCACACCATGGCCTCGTAACTGACGCCGAAATGCCGCGCCATAACCGCAACATCCTGGAACGTGACAGACTGCGACCCTGAACGAGGGCGGATTTCGGCCTCATCGGCGAGATCAGTCGCGACGCTATAGACAACTTGCGCCTGACGGCTGGGCTGGCCTTTGCCAAGCGAGCGGAGCTGATCCAGAACACCACCTGCCGGCATTAGGAAGGCCGCTGCGAAGGCATTCGCTCTCTTTTCGACAAGCTCGGTCGCATTGCGGTCTAGGGTGAGACGTAGCTCTTCTTGTCGATCAAAGAGCGCATGGCCATACTCATGGGCGTAGGAAAACCTCCGCCTCACCGGATCGTGGCTACCGTTAATCAGGATCGCCAAACCAAGCGCCGGGTGATGGAGAAATAGTCCGGAGATATTTGCCGGAAAGTCGCGACCCGCTGACGCCACCCAGACGCCTTGGGTTGCGATCAACTCAGGCAGACTCCCGATGGGAGCATTGCCGAGCCCGAGACGCCTACGCTCCTCACGTGCCCTGGCTTCGCCTTGGCGCACAGCATCACCGGCATTGGTGATACGCTGCCCGTAGTTCGGGAGAGTTGAGGGGGTCTCTTGGTCGAGCAAACGCCGAAGCTCAGCGCCCTCCCGACAAAACTCAATCATACGGTCAACCACGGGCCCGAACGCGGGGGAGTTGGCCGCTTCGGAAAGCGCCCGAGCACGGACTACTGCCAGATCGCTAGATCCGGAGCCGTCGAAAAAGGCCGCTATCGGCAGGTTGAGGAGCGTCGCAAGCTTCGTGAGTTCCAGCGTCGAGACGTTGCGAGTCCCAGCCTCAATGTTGGTAACCGCCGTGCGAGGTATCCCCAATGCCTCTGCTACGCGCTGCTGACTGATGTCACGCCGCTCACGCGCATCCCGAATTAGCGCGCCGATCTGTGCTGCCTCGACCATAGTGTCCTCCACTCCAGCCATGAATCGCGACGGCCGGACTAAGGGCAAAGCCCCACCGGCGACGGAGATTGTATACGACAGTCGGACGCCCGCGGCAAGAGATTCCAAATGTGTCCGGTAACTTGACTCTTGCCGATCAGGCCTCTATGGATGGTCGATCCGCGTTTGTCCGGTCAGGAGTCGGATGTGTACATCGATCCCAGGTCCTCCCCTCTTAAGAAAGCCCAGCTGTTCGGGCTTCTCGATCGGTTATGCGAACGGCTCGAACCGACTCCTACGCAAGCGGAGCGGGCACAGACTTGCTACGAAACGGTCGGCGGCTGGTTGGGCGGTTCTGGCGATGAATGGCTCCCGTCTAGCGCCATCTACCTGCAGGGATCGACTGCGCTTGGGACCGTGGTTAAGCCGATCGGTCGCAACGAATACGATGTGGATCTTGTCTGCCATCTCGTGGGTCTCGGCCGTTCGTCGCCGCCCGCGAGATGTAAGTATTTGGTAGGCGAACGTCTGAAAGAGAATCAGCGCTATCGTTCGATTCTTGAGGAAAAGCCTCGGTGCTGGCGACTGAACTACGCGAACGAGTTCCATTTGGATATCACACCCTCGATCCCTAACGTTTCATGCGCGAATGGCGGGGAATTGGTTCCGGACAAAGCGCTCCGGTGCTGGAAGGCGACCAACCCGAAGGGCTACCGTGCCGCATTTGAGCGTCGTGCTGAGTTGATCCCTGAGATGCGCTTGCTGAAGAGCATGGCGGAAGATCACGCTCGCCGGGATGCCAGCATTGAGCCCTTTCCAAAGCGGGATCGGTTCAAAGGTCTTTTGTGTCGAATTGTTCAGATCGCGAAACGACATCGCGACACCTACTTTCTGAAGCGAGATGGCTCGCTAGTGCCCATATCGATCATCATCACGACCCTGGCTGCCTGGAGCTACGAATATTGCGTCCGTAAATTTGTCTTCGACAGCGAGCTGGATGTGCTGTTGGAAGTCATCCGGCATATGCCGAATTTTATCGACAGCCAGAGCGAGGGTGGGCAGCAACAGTGGTTCATCTGGAACGAGACGACTGGAGGCGAGAATTTCGCGGAGCGGTGGAACACTGAGCCGATGCGAGCGCGCGCCTTTTTCGAGTGGCATGCTGCGGCCATAAGCGATTTGGAACGCCTCGCCCAATCAGATGGGCTTGATCGCCTCAGCAAAAGCTTGGGAGACTCGTTTGGCCAAGTTTCAGCCGCCGACGTAATGGGCGAGCTGTTCCAAGGCGTCGCTGACGCCAGGCGAAACGGCGCCCTGTCGCTGGCGCCGCGCATAGGCCTGACAACGGCCGCCATAGCCCGCTCGACCCCGGTTCGCGCGAACACGTTCTATGGAGCGCAATGAGCCCCAATGCGCTTCGATCGACCGCGTCCCTTAACCGTGGCGCAACAGTATGTGGGTCTGTCTTCGAATCCTGCGTGTGCCGGCAAGGGCCGTCTTCGCGGTAATGCACTGAGTTGGCTATTTCCCGCCACCCCGACGGTTCTCAGCCGCTGCTATGACGCACGAATCGAATACCAGCAGGGAAAATCGCTGGAGGTCTTCATCGACGCTCCCGACCCTCGCCATCCATCAGTTTAGCAGGCACTCCCAAAGCCTTGGCAGCGGCAGAGCTTGGAGTATGAGTCTGGCAGCTTTGCGCAGTCCTCGGGTGAACCAGGAGAGCTTGCTTCTGGCGAGTTTTCT
>JAABUQ010001103.1_pt1 | contig 60000 bp, 37 predicted proteins | sample 5560001 | NCBI WGS metagenome assembly JAABUQ01 (sample SAMN10711888, study PRJNA513371) | rock metagenome | isolation source: Antarctica rocks | place: Antarctica: Victoria Land, Finger Mt nord | collected 2015-12-18
ACTCGATGTAATAAAAAAATTAGCTTATATATCTAACATATATTAGATATATACAACGTATCTTTAATGCGTCTTTTATATAAAAGAATTAAGCTTTTCTCTTCTAAATGTTATATATATCGAGCATATACTAAACTTAAAAAGCGCAATTTATTTCTTTACTTTTAATTTTTTTGCTTTATTAAGCTCGATTTATGTTAAGTATAGACTTAGCATAAACAAAACTTTCTTTAAGTAAGAATTCTTATTCGAGATAAACTCGTTTCAAATAGAAAATCTACATTCGAGTTAAGTTGTAATTTGAACTCGAAGTTATTTTGCTAACTATGTATATATTTTTTCGTTAATATATTATAAAAACTTACTTATTTTACTTGTTGCGTATCGATATATAATTTTTGTTAAAGTATTGTATAAATCTTTTTAATATATATATTTATCTAATAAAAGATTAATATCTAGATTTAGAACAAAAAGAATATTTAGTAAGTATTTTTTAAATTTTTTTGGCCTATATCGATATTATTTTATACTAACTTAAATATAATTTCTTTTTTTCGATTTTAATAATACGTCTCGATATAATTGTAAGAGAATTTCTAAAGTGTCGAATTAATTAATTATATATAAGAAAGTATTAATACTAACGATTTATTTGTTGTTAAAAATAATATTAATATTCTTTTTAAATAGTATTGCAAGCTTTTCGCTAATATTTTTCTTAGTATTAAAACTATTGCTATTAAAAAGAGATTTTTTCGACAAGCTATTATTCTTAGTATTAAAGATGCAAAATTTCTTGTAAAACTTTTGCTTATAAGTCTTTTTTTTTGGCTTTTCTTTTCTCTTTAACTATATTTGCAAATATTAAAACAAAAAAAGTAATTGTCTATATAATATTTAAAACTTTAACAAAAGTAGTAATATTGTTTTTTGCTAGATTTGTAATTGTAAAAACAACAATTAAAGTTTAATTGAAAAAAAAAGATTCGATATCAATTCTAAAATTGAGAGCAATTTATTTTGCGCTTAATCTATATAGCAATTTTATTAATTTTAAGCAATATCTTCTTTTTTTGTAGTTGATACTTAACTATATTTAAAACTTACAATATAATATACTTCTATTATTAATACGCTAAAGAAATTAATTAATTGTTCTAGTTTTTTTAGATTATTTAATCAAATAAGCTGTAAGATAATTGCAAAATTATTTTCGAAAATTTTGTTTAATATATATTCGACAAAAGATTAATATATATTTAAGATATTTATATTACTTGTAAAAGAAATTAGAATTGTAAAATATTTCCTAAATTCTAAGACTTAATATTGGGAATTTATTTTAAATTTATTTTTTATTTATATTATTACAAATGTTTATAACTCTTTGTTTTTACGATTAATATAAAAAAATTGAATTGTCTTATAAGCAACTTCTTACAATATTTCAAATATTTATATAAATATTATATAATTTTTTTCAGTAATTTTTATATTAATCTTTATATAGCAATAAATATAAATTTTTATTGCAATTTTAGTATATATCTAATATACAATCTATATATATTAAGTTTACAATAAAAACTCTTATTTTAATATAATCTCGGTCTCGATGCTTGCGCATTCGAAAAGGTTGCTTGCTATTTGAAGTTTAGCGTCTCGCTACAAGACAGTCGCTTGATCTAGCGAACGATCTAGCTTTTCAACTACAGTATAAATCTCTCGTCGTTCTGTCTTTCAAAGATCACAATCTTACTATCATGCAACCCTCCAACATGGTTTTGCGCCTCCTGCATCGCCAGCTATGCACAACCCTTTTATGGGATCGCCTCGACGTCGAACAATGATTGGCTCTCGACGCTATTGGCGAATTCGTTCTCATGCGACTCCACGACCAGAACGAGTATGCCTTGTCTCGTGTTTCCTAGCGAAGGTCAAACGATCTACGCTTTTCATTTAATCGACACCCTCTGTAGCTATCGCTTCTGTTAGCTCTAATAATATTCAACAAGCAAAAGGGACTCGCTCATTGACGATACGAAGCGATTGGACTTGGAGCCTGCAAATTGGATGCATTAGAAGGGCCATGACAAAGCTTTGATCAAACATCAATGCGACGAAGTCGTGACGTGTTCATTGCCATCTATCAAGTCTATTGGCTGCGATCGAGACCTAACACACCCCAAAATCTCGCCCACGAACAATGGAAAGCGATTGGGCCTAGAGCGTGCAATCTAGATGCATTAGGAGGGCCATGGCAAAGCTTTGGCCAAACATCAATGCGACGAAGTCGTGACGTGTTCATTGTCATCTATCAAGTCTGTTGGCTGCGACCAAGACCTAACACACCCCAAAATCTCGCCCACGAACAATGAAAAGCGATTGGGCCTGGAGCGTGCAATCTGGATGCACTAGGAGGGCCATGGCAAAGTTCTAGCCCAACGTCAATGCGGCGAAGTCGTGACGCGTTCATTGTCATCTACCAAGTTTGTTGGCTGCGATCGAGATTGGATACACCTCGTAATCTCGCTCATGAGTAATGAGAAGCGATTGGGCTAGAAGCTTGCGATTTGGGAGCAGCAACAAGTGGCGTTTCCACCCCATCCTTATGCATAACGTGGCTTGCTCCAAGTTCATATTTCGATAAGGGATGATAGGGTTTGAATGTCGAGACAAGGAGACGTCGAACCAAGTAAGGCGACGAAGGTCGTGGCAATGTGCGTCTTACCCCATGTCTCCAATCGATTGATTTTGAAGCTCTCAAGCCCTCAATCTTGAAGCAACAAAAGGTGGCGAAGTCTATCTAGCATAATGCAATCGACTCTAGATTTAGAACTAACTAAGCAAATAAGAACGATTAATTGTGGACAACAAAAAAGGAAAAGTTGAGCACAAGAATCGAGTTGAAAAGACAACAACATTAAGCAATCTACTTTATCTTTCTTTCGATTGATGTTATTCTTGAGTGATAGTCTCCCATCTTAGGTGATAACCATTTTGTATATTGATTTTGTAACACGATTCCTAAATCGAACTCAATCTTTCTATTAGCACAATTAGCCATGGCGACTTCTAGCGTTATCCCACCATTCTAATCAACTCTTCAATCATTGAAGTTCTCAACTCTTATCGAGACCTATGTTAGTCCTTATAGCGTACAGCCACTACCCTTAGCGACCTGCAATGATAGTAACTCACCAATAATTTGGGAAGGCAAGGATGGATTTGGCGTCGTCCATACAAGTACAATCCCAATGATCGATACGAAATAGGACAGTAATAGCGATACGAAATGTCGAGATCGATGTAAAGGATTTATAGAGAATATTGACTTTAAGATAGGAAGCATCTCTTCTTCGTCGATTAGCACAATCAATGCGAAGCAGTTTATTGATCAATGCCTTGATTATAGCTTAGGAAAGTCTATCAACAATGGATTGAACAGCATCGATATCTTGTCTCGATCTCGATTCGAGCCCAATCAAGGAATTGCGCGACCATCGACATGAAACACATTAGCGACGAACACGATAAATAATAATATTTTATTCTATGGATTATCAATGCCTAAAGATGCTTGCAAAACACTTTGGGCTTCGATCAACATTGATCTTGCGATTAGAGGAAGGAAGTCTATTGTACTTGATGGTGAAAAGTATTGAATAATGGAGTGGAAGAGATCATACATTCACGAGAGCGAAACATTCGACGTACATTGAAATCTATTCGTGAATTATGAGGCCAAGACGTTCATGTTGAAATCTAAGCATCTCGAAGTCAGCAAGCGAAAGCTAGGAAGACCTCGAAAAAGTGCGTCTTCGCGATTCTTCAAGAGACCAACTACCATGAAATCTCGAAAGCCATCATAGGTATTGTAGCATTCTATATCGCAGATTGTTGAACAAATCAATGCAAGTGAAGATTGCGCGAAGTACAATACTCTCTAGCATCAAAGCTGTCTTGTATCAAAGCATATCACTCAATAGAGCTAGCCATTAAATAAGATTGTCTTGATCATTGATCGATAGATTAAACTAAAGTCTGATTTTCATGCACCCACTATAGCGATTGGGTTGAGAGGTATAGCTGTTCGCATCAAGATCGCGATACGCCGTATAATTAACCCTATCCATTCAAGGACAAGTCGTGGTGTATGCTCAATACATAAAGTTTGAGGCTTGGGCAGCTCTAACGTCGCTAAGAGATATCTCTAGGACTAGTGGTCTCGAAACAGGAAAGACAAACATCCAAGATACTAGAGAAGGGTAATGGAGGTTTTCTCTGGCCGACGTAGCCTGTTTCATAGGCCCGCCCATGTAATTTGAGTGCTAAGATATTGACGTGTCGTCTAGCGACACGAGGTGGGAAGATGCAGTCGACGTCGAGTAAGAGCTAGCGCGATAGTCTTCTAGATGGTTGGAATACGTGAACGACGTTAATAATTGGCTCGCAATTGGCGATTCGTCCAAATGTAAAGGCGATGATTGGGGGCTCTTGCAACTCTAAAAGTCTTTGAAGGGCTGGCGTTGCCAAGCGATCTAAGAATTCTTAGTGCTTTGAAGGTTCTCAATGTTCTCGAGTTCGAAATCGAACGACACGATATACTTGATGGATTCATCTCTTTGGTCCTAGTTAGTTTGTTCAAGTACAAATGATATTGAGGAACTCATCGCGATCTCAACAGAAGGGGACTAGTCCATCGAGTCTCTCGAATTGAACACGAAATAGTGATTGTTGCAACGTCGAATCACCAAGTAGACATCAGCGCTAGAGCGAGCGACTTCGTGGGCTTTTTTGAACAGCGCCAATCGTCGTTTTCGAAACAATTCTTTCTTTGGACGCGATGGATTGTGATGTCTCATAATCTTGTCTTAAGAGTCGAAACTTAATTGTGTAAGGCTCCTATTTGTATGTTGCAACGAGGATAGATTAGTCGCCCACGCTAACCCATCATCGATCAACTAAGCGCGCGTTATACCTAACTCTATATTATCTAATCTTAGAACAATCACATGATTTGATCGATAATGATATATAACGATCTAAGATATCGTAGATCAAGGGGAAGAGATTGCTCAAAGATCATTTGGCTTCAATATCACAACATGGATCTCACTCAAATATACGATATTATCGTTGGCGATATACTTTTGGCTTTGCTTTTCTATCGCATCTCCTCAATCATGTCTCACTAAATTCAAGATCGAACATTCTTCTTAATGCTCAAGTACTTGGTTTATTCATTTCTCTTTCGACGACGCACATTTCTTCAATTCTTTAGTCGTTGGCGTTTTCTACTTTTTACTCTCTATTGATTTGCAACTACGACTTGTAATCTAATAGGTGTAAGATCTTTGATCGAGGCGAGAACTCGAACAGGTGTGCTCTCCACGCTTCATATGATTCCCTTAATGTTCTCAAGTCGCTTGAGCTTCGTCGCGAATTTGCTTGGCTTGTCTCTTCATACTTTTCATGCTTTCCATGGTTCCATTGGCTTCATGGCTGTCGTTTAGGCACTAATTCATGTGCTTGTTTTTGTGTTGCATAACGCTTTACGTTTAAGAGATTCGCTCCACTTCTATGACTTCTTGGTACGTTGAAAATCCTTGGTCAAGTATTGACTAACATTATCTTAGGCTAGCATAGCCATGTTTTGTCTTTTGCTTCTCACATGAGTTCGCTCACCTCTTTACGAGTTCTTTCTTAAGTCACATTTCTTGTTCGCCATACTTATAATGGTCGCACTTTGGCGTCACTTGACGATTAAGTCTACTTTCACAAGATTCTATGTTATCATTAACACTTCGATCTTTGTCGCCACAACCTTGCTACGATATAGTCGACTCTTATTTCGTTAATTCTCTTGAAGTCGCCCATATGCAACATCACGAGTTGTTTAGGTCCACAAAGCTAATGGCGCAATCTATCTCGAAATCGATGTTCGTCGACCATGGAATGTACGCGCGAGACAATACATCTACATATGAATGCCCTTTTGCAACTTCTAGTCTCTCTTTCAAAGTTATCCCTTTATGATTACATGATGGAATCAGGACTCACATGATCGAATTGGGAAGATTTATTTACTTATCAAACCCAAATACGAGTTTACTCGAAAGCTTCTTAGACATTTGAATGCTTTTGCTTTGCGTACATGGGTGAACGACCCATACGATAAAGCTAAGAATTTTGGCGACTTCGAAAGCATTTTGATGTTCGCAAGTGGCATTGGCATAGTTGCACAAATTCTCTACATCAAGAAGCTTCTTGCAAATATCAAGAGATTCAAGATTCGAACACGAAGCATGCTGCTAGTGTGGCAACTTGACAATGAGAGTGAGTATCTCTCTTTGTTGTTACTTCTAAAACTAAATATCTTAGGCGATCAAGAATGGATGCAAGAGTGGATGAATTATCTTCTAAACGAAGACAAGAATCAATATGTTAGTTAACTCGATTTCTACAAGTTAGCTTGCTAACAAGCATTAGATTTTGCGCATTACACTATATGTTTTGCACGACTTTGAAAGTGCAAAGACTTCTTATAGCGCTTCTCAAGAATATGGCCAACATTCGAGCATACGTAAATATTACGAGAAATCGCATCTTAAGAAGCTAATCGAGCGTGAGATTGTGGATAGACGTGGTCAATTGCTTGTTACAAGTACGTATGTCTCTATTGTGATTAACAAAATTCTTACTTTTGAACAGCTTTGGTCGAAAGCGATATGCAAGATCAAATTCAAGCGCTAGTTACCAAACATCTTAGTCGAGACGTTAGACTTGTACATCTAGCATTTCGTCCTAGAGAACATTAAGGATTTTGGACATTCAAAAGACTAGAAGTAAGACATTAGGATCTTGTTTAGATACTTATACTCCTATATTAGATATTAGAGTAATCTAGTAATTATAGATGTACATAATGATAGAACCTAAATCACAATCGAACGCGCCTGTGAATGGAATCGATTTTTAAGCGAGCTTTTCAATGAGCGTCGTACACGTAATTCTTGATCGTAGGTTCCTCACCTTGGTCGATCGACAAACGCACGATTATCGTTCTCGTCTCTATTGTCGCGATCAAATGGGTTCAATCTTCCAAGCAAGATCAATCGATAATGAGTAATACTTTCATTTTGTCAAAAGGGTTTGAGAAACTTACTAAACACTGTTGCAAACTCAAATTGTCATTCGAAAGATTCTTATCGTATCTATCCCATTAATCCTAGTCGTCTTATCGAGGATCACTTCGCCAGAGAGCAAGCGTTCAAAGTCTCGTGCGACAACGAGGATGAAACTTCGCTTCACGATAAAGTAGACCTGCAAGAGAAGCTACTTCTCTCTATACTGGACACGATCAAACGCCTAGAGGGAAAGTCTCGAGTGTTTAGATGCCCTACGAAAGGATGTAAGTCTCGCTATGGCAAGGCAGACAATCTATCACGACATATTAGAAGCTTGGGTGATAATGAACACAAACACGTGGCGAGCAAAATAAAGAGCAGATTCTGCAGCAAATGCGATAAGACCTTGAGCAGACAATGCGACTACACTCGCCATATGCGTAGAAGACACCCAAATGTGAATCTGGGCGCTTGGGAACGCGAGCAATACGCCCTTCCACCCTTGATCATTGTCTTTGCCTTATTTATATAGAGGTCGAGATCATACTTCGTCAAGCAGCAAGCAATTATCGAAAAATGATATAGTCACAGCTCTTACGCATCGCGATCTCCTCGAATCTCTACACCCAACGATTGAGAATCAAGAAGACGTTCTCGATGTTAGCGTACTTTCAACGCTGCAAAACTCAAGGCATTAGATCGCCCCTTATAGAAAAGAAACGTATCTAGTCTACTATGGCAACTATTTCTTTAGCGCCTCACCTAAGAAGCTTTTTCAAGAACCTGTTTCGTCAAGCTTGGGAGAAAGTTCCTTTGGTTGAATGATAAGAATGTAGAATTTCAATTGGTTGACGTTGCGAAGATTCGATTCCACACTATGAAGGCCCCTTCTTTGATGCAATCTTGACTTGCTGCCTCGAGTATATTGGATGTATATCTTTTGGGCTAGAGTCTGCCTTGGCCTGCATAGCTTCTAGACAAATATTGTATAACAATTGCATATACGTTTCGAGGAGGCCTTTTTTCCAATCGAGAAATCGTTCGTTTCAACTAGTGAGTGCAAACAAAGTTATGCAAACAATTAGCATATTGTTGCAACAATTGAGAAGAACCCCTTGCATATTATCTTTATTCGCTCGAATATTCTTTGTAACACCTGTGTGCTCGCCTTTGAGACCTTGATCCACTTCAATCAATCAAGTCATTGTAGAATCACTACCAAGATGTATACAACTAAGTCCTGCGAGCTCTAGAGCGTTTGTCATTGTTCTTCATTGTTCGTCTCTTTCGCTATGCGTCAAACGTACGTCCCCTCTCATTAATAGATAAGCGATGATGAAAAAGTCATTATGTGTCGAGAAGAGAACGAATTTGACAGTCTTTATCCTATCTCATTAGCTAGCCGCTCAAGATATCGCGTAGTGAATAGATCATACCTCGTTAAACACAATATCTCTGATGACAGATGCGAGTGACTCCAAGTTATCGAACAAAATAGAATCAAGCGCTTGGAGATTAGTCGCCTGCTTTAGTAATAAACCACCCTCTTCTTGTAGAGTTTGTACTATATCGTTGTTCTTCTCGAAATTCGATAATTTATTATCGAGACGTACGACTCGAAGTGATCCACGATTCATCGATCGCTATCGCGTGTTAAGTAGGATGCCAACTTGATGGGGTGCACCTTTAGAAACTAGTCGCGTAATAACAAGCGTCAATTCTACGAACACCCACGATTCAATCTCCAAAACACAGGGTAAGATACATAATCAAGAGACGAACAATGAGACACTCCACAATAGAATTGATTTAGAACGACTCATAGTTCTTTTCGACTAAGTGAAAGCGCCAAGTCATCTATTAGTGAGTTTCAAGCTGCACCTAGAAGTCGCTCCTTGGCCCAACCAAAGTTTTCGCACGCTTTTCCCTCGAGAGCCAAGTACAAACTCAAACCCTTAAACCTGTTCGAGCAATCTTATTGTCGAAAGACTCGTGCTGCTCTCGTCTTTGCCAAGAAAGAGAACTATGAGTCAATTTGTTTGCATGAGTATGGCCATTTAGAGTCTATCTATACAAGCAATCCCTATTTGTGCTCATCGTCGAATGCGCATCTTGTTTGTCAATCAATTTCTATTTTCGCATAGCTTTCGCGCCTCCAATATTCATCCTAGTCGTACAAGGAACAAGCGTGGAAGTTTGTGAAGCTTTTTTTGGGACACTCATGAGAGCCTTAGTAGTGTCGATCGATTGATGCCCCTTCGCAGTGATTGCCAGTCAAAACAATTGTTTGAAGGCGAATGCCCCCATTAGTATGTTATTTTCTTTGATTTCTTCTTCGCTATCAAAGATACAAAGCGAATGTTCTCCTTTTCGAGTATTTTCTTTCGATTGTCACGAGATTATCATTCATCGATCACTCATGATAACTAGTTCTCCACTCACTCTTAATGGGCTCTTTTAACCTAATCTTCTCTAGGCCTTGTTGCAAGAGCACTCTAGCTTGTATGCTTTGGGAGAGCAGGGACAACAAATTGTTGTTTAGCCTACGCAATTTAACTTCGAATTGAACAATCTAGACTCTTGTACCTTCTAGTCGAAGCTTAATAAAAACTTCTCTCGTCCAATGAACCAAGAGAATGGCAATGTGGAGAACGACACAACTCGTCGATCGTCCCTTTATGCAATTTCTACGAGTCTCAGATGCGAGGCCAGCTTCGAGGTAGATAAGAAATAACGACAATTGAAACAACTCTAAGAAAGCGATAGCCAATAGACGAAGTTCCAACACCCTCACTTGAGATCACGCGTCACGCCACGATTGATTCTTGTTCGAGCAATTAGACCTACGAATCGCTGCAAAGTTTGATGGGAAAAGCAAGCTCCATAAGCAAGCCTAGCTAGGCCTCGTCAGCAAAGATCGTAAGGGCATTTGTCGCCACGCTAACTAGTGTTGAACAAGATGTAGTCTCACTATGTTGTATTCTTTCTATTGCATTGAGCAATGTTTCCAAATTCCTCGAATTAAGTTGTATTTATTAGGTTCTCATTCTTGCAATTTTCCCACGAGAGAAGAAGCACTAGGAGGTGTTGATAAAGAGGTACGACTACGATATGTACCTCTCGAGCGAAGAAGGTCGCTTCTAGGAGCTTTGCGCCAAACCCTCTCGCATTGCACTCCAGAGTCTACTTCTACGTCGATATAAAAATGACCACGTCTTCGCTATCTCGTTCTACGAGCATTATTGGATGAATTTGGTCGTTCTTGGAAAAGTAGAGGCCCTTGTTGGCTTGTTGCGTCCATGGTTCACGAGATTTCGTATTGGAGATCAAAAATTCGAACGACGATTTCTTGTCTTTTATGAGCAAATCGACACTATTTCGATCGATCTCGAAAAGATTCGCCAGGCTTACAACAACAAGTTCTCGACATGATGGCTATTTACTCGAGGTGGCGAGAAGCACATCCCAAGATACGCTCAACAATTGCACTAGTCAAAGTTGGAATAAAACAAGTGCCAAAATCACGCGCATGATTTCTTCCACTGCATGAACTATGTCAAAGCACAATGACATAGCGTCGTGGTCGACAATGATGTCGAGTAACGACTCTTGCAAAGGGCCTCGATTAGTGCATCGAAATGAATGTCGAAGCCTCACCAAGAATTAGTTGGGGGTCAGGCCCTAGGCAAACTGATCACCCTGACCACAATCAATCGATTGGCTTATCACATGTTGGCTTTTTAGCGAACATGCATACGCAAGGCAGCATATCTGTGCTAGCACGTATTAGAATACGCTAAATGAGTGCCCTAGGGCCCTCAAGAGTTGCTCATGTATCATTGGATAATTGTCCCAAAGATCTCCACAATGTAATTTAGTCGCTCTAAGCTCGCTTCCAAAAGCGAATTTCTTGGTCCAGCAATCCATAGACATTTAGTTGAGCCCCTTGTTCAAGAGATTTGAAGCTTCTCCTGCAATTTAAGCACGATTGTTTGCTCGTTCTCTACATCAATACATCATTTCTCGTTACTTTTACTTGATCGAAGCCCATTTCTTCTTGATACAGGATTCCTTGTGAAGTCATGACTTGACAAATGAGCATTGCTTACTTGCTCTTCTTTGTCGATACATCACGTAGTCGAAGCAACGATTCGAATAGTGTCAGTCACGCCTTCTTTGCTTAGATGACACCCTTGAACATCGATAAAAATGCGTCCACATCCCCAAGTATTCTAGGCGAAGCATTGGAGATCGATTCACGTGGTGAAGGTTCTTGTCGCGATAATGAAGTCGAAGCTCTAATTTTGCTAGAAGTCGTCGAACTCGATTGTACAAAAAATCACTACAACGCAGCAAGTCAAGATTCTCAAAGCACGAAGATTCTACAAGGAGAATTTAGGCTCCCTGGCGAGAAACATTAACACATCACCATTGCTGTCGACTTGAGAGGCAAAGAAGACTCTACATCGCATACGCAACAATACGCACGAAAGCTAAAGAGGAGACGATCATCCTATGAAGGTCTAAACATGTTCTCGAGAATCAAATCGCAAGCATCTCAAAGACTGTTCAAAGCTAGATCTGGCGTATCGATTCCTAGTCATGATGTTGAAAAGCAAACAATTTGCAAGAAAAAGAAAGCTCGGCTCGATGACCTAAGTTCCTCGAGTACTAGGAGTATTCTGGCAAAAGTGGACGTCCCACGAATCATCGATAGCTATCATGGTCTCGCCCCAACACGTGCATCGCCTGCGATGTACGATCAAAATCCAATCCAAATAACACAGTCGAAACTCGCAACGCACATTATATCTAGAGATCTTCACACTAATTCATCGACTCTTGAGGAGTCTATAGCTGCATCTAATCGAATCGAAGAACGTCCATTGCAAGCCAACGAGACAACTCAACGACTAGGCCTCCTAAAGGCAATGACGCGAAGATTGACGCGAGATTGCGAATTGAAGTCCATATGGAAGGATCGAATACAATGGCACCAGAACCTTCTACCCACGTTTATTCGCTTTACTGGAGATCAACCACCTTCAAACAAATATCTTCGTCTCACATATAGTCAACTACTTCAAGCTCTAACACCCTCGAAAAGGCAAGAATATCTTCGTCTTGTAATGAGAAATCGAAGCGACAAGCTTGCTACGACCATCGAAGTTTCTACGCGCCTTGCATCTGCTCTATGGGATCGAGCTAAGCTAGAAGAGCCTATTAGCGTCGACGAGTTTGAGTACCATCTTTGGGCGACGAAATGTCATTCGACATTGATCGCCCTTGCTAGCTTATATGATTTGGAGAGGGTACTAGGTACACGAAAGAATGATACGTGAGGCGTTGCCAAATATTGCGCTACGATGGTTGGCCCTCCAGTCATCCCTCAAGATCGTCGAGAATCGTAAGGGGTTGTCACATTGGGCCCTCAATAGCGTCAATCTTCTATGTAGACTTGGGTCAAATAATTCTCGACAATGATCGTGAAGCCATTCCATTCGCAATCAATTGATTCGAGCAAGTAGGCGAGTTCGCTTTTGAGCACTCGTATAGATAGGTAATTCCAAGTATATTCTCGATGAACTTGTCTCTTAGAGGTTGAAGTGGGCATGGAACATGATGCTAATCTGAGCGTCGCAACCTTATTTAAGATAGTAACGTAGTCCTACTGCATTGCCAATCTATTGAATCGTCTTGTCGTAGTATCGCTCGATCTAGCTTCTGTGAATATCTTCATTCTTGCTCTCTTCTCCTTCCTCCTATACACGCAACAATAGCATTCAAACACGATGTTCGTCATCTTTGACTAAAGCTAAAGACGAAGGTCCTTGTGAAGGTCGTGAAGCCTATTGCCTCTTTTGGGACCCAATTTTTATGAAGACATAACACCAAATCTCAAACGTGATATCGTGTGATATCAAAGTTATCGCCCCCATCGAACCTCAACAATACAACGAGGAGCTAGTCAAGGATCGTGTAGCAGTGGATCATCCTATTCGAAAATTTTGCTAGCATAAAGTGTGGTCGTACGAAACACATCATGGTTGGCCTGTCACTATGTCAACGTTAAGATGTTACGTTGGTTTCGAATCGTATCTTCGAGATCATGGCAAGCTTCGCCTCATTCGCGCTTACCAATTCCTTAAGATCATATACATTTAGATTGATCAAGTAGTCGTCGACAACTTCTAGGTTCCAGCTCGTCTATGATCTTCATAGATCTCTTGTTATACAAATATCGTGAAGCTTGTTGCGTACACTTAGACTAGTTCGAGACTCTAGATTCACTCCCCCTGTCTTGTGAAAGATGATTTTGGCACAAGCTTCATGGCTAGCGTTCCTGGAGACAAAGTAGATTGCAATCGCGATTTCTGCGTCATTTCAACGTCGTATCGACATACTAGCTATTAGAGGTTAGCAAAGGAGAAGTTGCAAGATTCAACGTACGAGAAAATCGATTTTAGGAGTTTGGTGCATCGAAGACTACACATGGGAATGCAAGATACAACGTGCGAGACAATCGACTTTAGAAACATTACACATAAAGCAATCACGCTTTGGTCAAGATTACGTAGTCTAGGACATAGCCAACGAAAAGGACGCCATCACTTGTCCAACATGCCACACGCTAGAAGCGTCATTCTATAGCTGTTGTGAATTCACTTGAGCGAGCGAAGTAGCAAGAACGTAATTGGGACATCGACTCAGATACACATCGTACAAACATTTCGTCACCTGATTCGATCAAGATTGCATCCCTTCGAGAAACATTTGAAGTCGATCGATGTGCCTAGTCCAATGATTAGCTCGTGCATGAAAGCGCTTTACTTCGACAAATCTATTCCTCTTTTTCACCCTAGCATCACATGTTAGCATTCACTATAGACTATCTTGAATTAAAGGGCTCATTGGGCTTCCAACGCGCCAATTCTCCAACAAAGATCATTCATGGACAAGGTGCTAACGTCGTTACGAACGCTCATGTCGAACATAGCTTCGACTTCGACTTCGATATTAGCCCCACATTGCGAACGTGAAGGCAACAATGGGGGAAAATGAATCGATCTATCGACATTCGAAAGGCCCAAGCGATTGCTATCAAATTGAGTTTGACTCAGTCAATCGTTCGTGCTCAGCTAATAGGCGGGGTCTCCTTCAATCGAGTCGTAGCTAATAACGAGAGCGTTCTAATTGGAGGCATCATTGACTACGATTCGCTGCACTTCTTGTCAATCTATCTCGTGTCTCTCCATTGCGATGTCTTGCGTTCTGCGTTTCTCGTACTTTGATTCTTTCTTATATATGAGGCGATCCATCCCTACCTAACCTCCCACGACGGCTATTATTGAGAGTGACCATTGTGTCAGTGCCAAATCACAAAATGTGCATCGAGCCCCATGATCACGAGTTGGCTAGGCATGACAGGGAACTACGTTGCAAGAATCGCATCTTAATGTAGCCCTAAACAAGCTCGCTGCGAGTCATCTAACGATATCATGTCTAAAGGGTCGCTAGAATCCCTGCAGGCATTCTTAGCTCACCTAGCGTTTGTCGATTATTGCTCGCGACTACTTGAAGTGGTTTAAAGCAAGCACTACGCTAACTTAGCGAATGTGATAATGTCGTAAGTTTAGCCTATCGATCCTTCGAATTCGTCGCTCATTATCGAAATACGCTTCTTTAGCAACACATTGTCGCCCTAAGACGTTCAAATAGCAAGCACGAAGATGACAGGCCTAGATTCGCTCAAAGCTTATTTCCCAAGGGGTCCAATATTTAAAGTTAGAGTCTTACGCTTCACATTCGCTCTCGAATTCTAAATGCCATGACTATTGACTCGAATCACTTGACAAATATGGCAGGCAAATCTAAGGCTAAAAGACGTTGCATTTTCTGGCGAATTGAGAACTACAACGACGAACGCATTTTGAAACATGTTCGTGAAGCCAACCCACACGCACAAATGTCGATCATTATTGGTCTTCTCAATTAGAAGCTCCCTTCGTCTCGACAACGCATCGTAGATTCGATTTCATCGAAGTGGAAGAAGCTAAAATCCATGGAGCCCAAGGATAGAAGTTTTGCCTCGTCATCGTCGAACGAAGAAATTGACGAAGAAGTCCTCTCCCAAATTGATAACTACGTATGCTCCAAAACTCTAATATTGGGCGAACTCGCTCACGATTGATAGACCAACTTGTTGGAATGCGATATCACTTATCAAGAGCAATGAATCGCTGTGGATATGATCCCAACTAGGATAAATCAAATGCTCTAGGTGAATGAGTACTTTGCTTCGATCGCAAAGATACAGAAGCAAATGACGACTATGGCAACAAAGACAACGTGTGGTGTCCTTTTTTGTCCTAAATAGTCTTAGGCTTTAGCCTTTATGTTTTAGCTATTATGCAATGGGAAGCTCAATCTAACACTTCCATGCTTCTTAGCTAGACGATGGGGGAGAAGAGGCAGGGGCTAGAACAGTGAGTCACTAGGCAAGGCGCGCAATAATAGTCATCCAATTCTAGTGGAAAGTCGAATATATAAGAAGTGAGACTTGTTGACAATCACATCATCATTCACAATTCCACATTCTCTAGATCCTCGTTTCGTTCCTCTATTGCTTCAAGAACAATCTATCTTCTTAGCATTCGTTTCGTTGCTCTAGACCATCAACTCGCAGTCTTGCTTCCAACTCGCAATTAACATTCACTCGTGAGACCTTTTGCTTTCGCTTTTACGTCACGTTCCTTTAGAAGCCATAATAAGTTGCTTGAACCCCTTATGTCTCTCAAAATAATGATTGTGAGACTGCCTCAAGACAATCACGCATCAAATTGTCGAAAATGTGTTCGACAATTCGATTGAGATGTTCTTCACGAATTCTATCGTCGTGAGAAAGCGACACGCCTGCAGATTGGGGAACTCCAAGCCCAGGTAACTCGACTCCATGGAGCCCTTTAGCATGCTGGTAGCAACGCGCAGAGCGATCGAATAGCTCTTAACAAATCACATAGTCATCTTCAAGAGCTCCAATACGACTATAGTGTATCGAAAGCTGCAAGAGCCAAATGTGAGAATTAGTTGCACGAAGAGCGTCAAGAGCATCGTTTGATCGAAGAAGCCCTTAGCTAGGAGCGACATTACGCGAAAGAAGTCGAGAGAAATTTGGGATAAATCTGGAGTGCTCACGCTCGTTTGGGAGAAATTTTATCTCGAATCTCTAGTCAAGACTTTGGAGGCCCTGCACAAGAGGGTGTTGCCCTCTAGAATATCGTCGACCTGTTGTTGAAGCTGGAGGCCAAGGGAGCCAAGATTGCTAAGTTGAAGACTGCACCAAGTGGATCGCAACCCAAGTTGAGACTCGCATGAACAAGGGTCAACAAGTCGAACGAGCAGCTAGGCATCCAACGAGTGGAGACCAATCCAAGCCTTTCTAGGATGCACATGACGTTTAACACCAAGTCGACAAAGAAGAAGTTCGATCGACGAAGGCGCTCACAAAGACTTCGATCGACGACAAAGAACAGCAATGGCGACTTATTGAGACGCATTTCAAGCGAGGGTACGAACGAACAAGCCAGTACTACAGTGAAGATGGAGGATGCTTAGTCAAGGTCTATGTCGCGTCGTCGTATTATAAGTCTAGCGTTTCGATGTTTGTTCTTTTATCTCATGTAATATTAAGGCGTGATACTACGATCTAGCTTTTGAGATACTCTTCGATACGCACAAAATAATACAAGCACGTCTTGATCGTCTTATAATTTCTCTTTTGGTATTGCGAGCTATGTGCTATCTACCTTTGTCGTTTGCATTCTTTGTCGCTTACCTGCATCAATTGATCGTATTTTAGTAGTTCAATAGCTCGAACTCTTCTTTCGTTTTAAGCGCCATCGATCTTCAATGGCTTGCAATCGCTCTACGATCGACGATTGCTCAAACTTCGAAAAAATAGTCTTGGGTGTCAATATAAGCTCGATCTTGTTGCCCTTATCTCGAGTTCGAAAGACAACGACAATCTCATCTCTACCCTTTTTCATTGTCATACTTGGCACCATTTCGAGAGTGAGTGTTTTCCATTCATTAAGACCAAGGTTGAATTGTGCAATGACGCAAGAACCCACGTAGTTGTGAAGACATGCCTAGATATTTTTCACATTACTGGATTTCGAGTGAAATACCTAGCACGTTGCCTCTTCGACATCAATGAAAAATAGATTGTTGTACGCGACATTAGCATTGTATTTAGCAACGAGATTTTTGTAAACAACATCGAAAACTAAATTAGTTGGTGGGTTTGAACGTTCTAAGGCGTTCGACGAATTTAGCTAAGATATCTCTTGCGACGAAGGAGGTTCACGAACTAGCGACGACGAAGAAGGCTCACGAACTTGCGACGACGAAGGAGGCTCACAAACTAGCGACGACGAAGGAGGCTCACGAACTTGCGACGACGAAGGCTCATCGACTTCGTTGTTTTCGTCATGATGCGCATTGCCTTGACTCGAGTTATTCATTTGAACTTCATTCAAATTCCCATTCGCCATCGATTGATTTTCGACGTTCGCTTCTTCTAGGATGTCTATGTTCATCGACTCATCGAACGCGATTTCGTTCGTCATTCTCAATAAGGCATTCGCCAGATTGTTTCAATTGTTCTTGATAGCAAGACGCTAGCGCTTCGCAGGCCTTTTGATGAACTTCATGGCGCGTGAAGAGAGATAAGACGAGAAGTCGAACGTTTTCGAACTAATACCAAGAACGACAGGTTTGCTTTGCGCAGCATTCAAATCAACAAACATACTAAAACCAAAGAAGGCACGAAAGATATCACAATTGACGATGAAGTGTGAGATTCTCAACGAATTGATCTTGTATATATTAGAGGGGAAAAATTAGCTTTTGATAGATGAGTGAGAACCTTCATAGGGTCTTTCGCATCGATACTTCGTTGCAAGCTCTTCGTTTGAAGTGAGTTCAATATTGGCCATTTTGGAGACTCTTTTTGATGTAATACCTCGAAGTATGTTGCAAATTTGTGTCACGAAGCTAATAAAGATATCGATAAATATGAAATAGTATTTAATAGGGCGAGCTTGTTGCAGGAATGTCGAGGCCATTTTAACGTTCGAATTCTGCGCGATAAGTCTCTTTAGCTACGAAGAGTCGAAGCCAAGCTTGTTAGCCAATTGGGCCAGTCTATGCAGGCATTGTTCATTTAACGATTTGATTGGCGACTTTGTCTTGCCAGAATCCTTTCGAGGAGCTATAGCAACCATGTCTAGAAAATGGCGCCATGAGAACATCCAAAGCTGGCGATACCCACAATCAATCGCAGCTTTTTCGTTGTCTTTGACGCTAGACCAACATTGATCGCAATTAAGAACTAGAATCGTGTCATCTTGTTGATTTCGACCAAGAAATATTTTGAAGAAGGCGATGTATGTAGACTCACGACAATTGGGCGAAAGTATATTGCGCATCACTTTCACGCTAGGTTTTAGCCACTTCGTATCCTCAAGGAAGGTGAATAGAAATAAGATGATGCATGTAATTTTTTCTAGTCGACACAAAATTCCCTAGCGCAACGTTGCGTTCGTGATAGTAGAAAACAGCGTTCCCTCGTTCATTTGCTCTCGTACAAAATCGAGATCCAAGTACGACGAGAACGAATTCCATGTTTGCAACAGCTAAACAGTCTTGAAATCCACTAGACATTTGCAATTGTGATTTCCTCCAAGTATTGAGTCCCATTGTGTTTGAATGTGGCGAAGATAGCATTCTAGCTTCTAGCGAACACGATGAGTGATTGTGATATTCGTACTCAAATACGAACTCATCTCGAGACATTTAAGACTTAATAGTTTGTGAAACGTTCCAATTTGCAATGCAGGCCAAAAGCCTAAGAAGGGCAATAGACTATTCAACGCGTTCGTTAGTGGTCTCAACTCTAATCTCCTTTGCAATTGCTTGACATCCTTTCTCTTGCACTCCAAGAGTTTGGCTAGTCATCGCTCTTCTTCATTCGAGTCCCCTTTAAGTTGACTTTGACGCAAGTGGCGATAGATGTCTTCATCGCAAAAGTTGCGTTCGTTTGCATATTCCTCTCGTAGATCGCGATACGTGGACTCGCCTAGACCTATCCTTCAAGATTTAGCAATTGCTCGTTGGAGATCAAGGCATTGACGAACCCTCAATATATAGATCGACGATCCATCATTTGTTTCTAGATAGAAGGATTTGTTGAGTTGCGACGATGCGATGCCTTTCGTGCAAACAATTTAGCCTCGTAGATTGTAATAGTTGAAGCTTCGACGAAACTTCGATGATCAAGAGTTTCGCATTAGTTAGCGACGACGAACTTAGGGCCTTCTAAAGTATCGCATCGTTGATAATTGCTAGAACTCGATGTTCTTCCTCTAGTCTCAAACAACCCTCCAACTCGAATATTTTGATCAAACGCGCCACGTTTTTGGGATCTAGGTGCAAACTCAACGACACGTCTTTGGGCTCTTCGAACAGTAAGTGTTTAAGATGGATTTTGGCACTGCCTCGAAAACTTGAGGACTTATTCTCTAGTCGTTGGATCTCGTCCTTCATGCCTCAAGTGTATCAACAATAGTCAAAGAACTATTCAATGCCTTGGTATAAGTTGTAACGAAGAGCCTAGTGCCCCAAAGTTTGTTCCTTGGCGCCCCCTTCCAGCTTTCGATTTTGGCTTCTCCCCTTTTCGCCATTGTTTTTAGTAGTCGCCATGAAATATAAAATCTAAATTAGGATTGATCCTCTTAAGCTACCCATCTCGCTAGCATTTTGTAGTCAATATAAGTCACAGTTCAACCCAAGATGTCAAAACAAACTCTATCTTCACCCTCATTATCATGAATTTCTATGATCATATATCTTGGCTTCAAATCAATGGTCGAGAGGAGACTTTCATTCATCATGTCGACCGCGTTGTCAAAGTCTTCAATCAATTGGCAGTTGCTTAGTCGCAATACCCTTCTATGATTTGCTTCCTTGAGCGCAAGCACAAGATGATTGCCATGCGCGAGCTCTTCCCTCACAACAATTTTAAGCGCAGTCATCGTGGCGACTTCGTCAATCTTCGACTCGACTTCGCTACTATTGAATTAGACTTTCCTTTGCTATTGCTAGACAATGATCCAATGTTACTCATTCGCCAATTAATACATTCGTCGACCTGCCATCATGAGGACGTTCTACCTACCAGCTAACCAAGTAGTTGGGAACATAGCACGATCGATACGCTCTACGATCGTCTAATATTCTTGTTTTGTGACGTTATCTGTCTCTTTGCTAAAGATTTTGACGAGTTGCCCCAAGTTGCATGCCTGCTTCAATCATGGCTTCGCGTTCGAAGCGCATCCTCTTTACCCAAAACTATTCGACCACGTATCATTATTGTTGCGAAGAAGAAGACGAACTCGATGACTTATAGCTTTCTAGATTTGGAAGATTTGCGACTCGATCTATAGCAAAAGAATATTGTTCGACGTAGCGAGATCTTCGCCTCGATTACACTTATGCGCCTTGTCAAAACTCAAATCTCTTCATTGGCACGATTTCGACGACTAAAGGAAGTTATTTTGAAAGAAGTAGACAAAGCACGAGCGATGCGACTTGAGAAGAGAGTTTTGTTCTTAGCGAAGCATATTCAATGTTTCTTACATCGAGTTGTTCAACATACGACATTATTCGTCATCGAGTCATTCGATTTCATTGTCAAGAGCAAGTTAGGTAACGAACTTCGACAAGACTATGAGACTCATGTTTGTGTCTTTCTCAACTTGGCTAGGCGCTACTTCCTCTTAATGGCCACTATGAACAAATTCCTTGCCTCCAGCATTATTATGGACGCCTATTCACCAAGAATGCACTGTAGGCGCTTCGTTTGTCCAAATTATATCATGCTAATTTGTCTCGCAATTTTCGATTCCTAACGCCTCTTTCGATCGTTGTATAGGCAACATTTCTTTCGTGCCTTTCGAAAGACTTTCGAATTCGACGATCAGGTCGTACTTCGCTGCTTCATGCTCGAAGAAACATTGATTGCGCAATTTCAAGCTATCGAAATGAATTTGCAAAGCTCGACTTTGCTACGTGCAAAAGCTCTTAGATTAGACTCTAAGTATTTGAAGCAATTGCGAACGCATCTTACATGTTTGAACTGTTTGCGAAGGAGACCCGAACACGTACTAAGTTGTGGACATGCAATCTATGACATTTGTCTTCAAATCTTAGGATCAAATCTAGAGGATCAAAAATTATGTTTTTGCGTCAACGAATGTGCCATCTGTTCTTAGAAGGTATTCGTTGTTGGAAGGGTCAAACCTGTGACAATTGATCCCAAGATTCTCAACATTGACGATGGTGGCATTCGAGGCGTCGTGCCTTTGGAGTTTCTTCGACTTTTGCAAGATGTTATTGGGCCAACTCTTCCCATTCAAGATCTCTTCGACCAGGCATTTGGCACGAGTTCGAGTGAGCATTGATGCATATTTTCCACATTACACGCTAATCAATGTTGTAGATGACCTCATTGTACTTGACATATTTATCAAGCTTTGGGATATCGATCATTGCACGAAGGTCTTCGACACTTTTATTCGACAATTCTTTGGCGTTCATCTTATCAAAGAGCGAGGCTTTCTTTCACGAGTGCGAGACTACTTTCGATGCTAGCTTAGCGATGGGTGTTACAACGTCGTTGTTTTGGAAGAGATGCTTAAAAGTATCTTTGGAGCGAAGCAACGAATATTCGATATCAACACTCAACGTGTCTCGGGTTGCAAGGTGGCAATAATAGCAACAACTTTGTTAGACGCCTTCGCGTACTTATTCACCAATTATAACGATGACGACATTAGAGAAAGAAATTGCGATTCGTCTTAAATAGTCTCTTGAAGAGGCTTTGTCGAGTTGACCCATTGATAGAATACAAACATGTGCGACTAGAGAGAATCGAGAATGAATCATTCTTGTGGGAGGCGTAGATCTTTTGTTTGCAGCTTAGAGATAAGATCGTCAACTTACACACTTTGCAATGCTCGAGTTACATCGATCGCTCTAGTGTGAGAGAATTATCTTTTATTTACAACCTTCCAATTACTTACAAGTCATAGACTCTTCCAATTAGCGAAGATCAACGACATTGATTCATTTTAGGACGACGATTTGAAGCATAACAATTTGGTCGATCTTGCCTTGTGGGAAAGTCGCAAGCTATGGTGTTCTTTCATCACCCTAGACGTGGTACTATTCTTGGGGACCAATTTAGAGGAGGATGCAAAGTCCCCTAAAGCACCTCATTTTCGTCACGTGTTCAACGACGACTTCATTCCACGTCTGTGTCGCTCATTTATGTTCTCTCTTGATGGCGAACGTGTATGAAGGGAGCTCCGCAATCGCTTGGATGATAACGCAAAGACTAACTATTTTCGTTTTAACATTCCCATCAACGAAGATGAGGCAAGAATTGACGACATTGAACAAATGGAGAAACTTCGTCGATATGTGCAATTGCAGTCGAGCGATCACGACGCTAGGGTCAAGATCGCTGTCGCACTCCTTACGACGAGCTTCTTCTTCGAGCTAGAGGCTATTCCTTTGCTGGAGTCGAGACATTATGAGTGTCGAGATTTCGTTCGTTGTCGAAATGACGATTAGACGATAATCGTTGCTCTCTTTCGACTTCTAGGACTTCATTTAGAGCTTAGTACGAACACAGCGACTTTGAGAAAAGTGTCGCAAGACGATATTTGCAAGGCGTGTCGACTTTATCGCAAAAAAGTCATTGTGCGAATACGTCATTTAGAAGATATCGTCAATCTATACATCAAATACGATGCCACGAAGCGTCGAAAGATCAATGGATTCCCTCACAGCATGTCATGGTTTATTCAACAACAACAATTGGCATCCGAATTTGGTCGAGAGAATCATGACTCTCCTAGTCGATTGCAGTGTTTAGTGTGTGTCAATCAACGCAAGCCAGACTCGACGCGAAAACGAAAGCTAGATTGTGCCATCGTTCCTCGCAAACGACTTCGATTTACGATCGACTTCACCACGAAGACGAACGCATGATTGCAGTAGATGGTTAGCAACAATGACTTCAATATCCCTACTAGAAGCTCGACCAAGCCACAACATCTAAAAATACGATTTGCATTCGAATTAAAATCGTGGTTCCCCGCATTGGCGACATAGCACTAGGTTAGCCAAGAATTAGTCGATCTCGCCTTTTTGCACTTTAAAGAGACTAGACGATTCCAACAATCTAGTTAGGCTACAACTTGAAGCTGTAGTCTACAACAATCCTCTCACCTCGCAAGTCGCGACGCTCGAATCATCATATCTCTACTTTAGGAAAGTGAAAGGACTTGTCTGCAACGCAAGTTGATCGAACGCACAACAATCAAAATAAGCTCAAGCATATGAATCGCTCTACGTCGTTCGAACTCTTATTACGCGCTCTTCGATTTATGTGCTTAAGAGATTTGTCAAACGATGCACTTATCATCCTTTCAATAAGCTCGCTTTTTGGATTGGTGCTACGAATTAGCCTACGATTCGAAGCTAGTCTTGACGCACTGCTAGTTTTACTCAAGTGGAATCTTTATCACGTCGTTCGCGCTAGGATAGCTTGATTTTGAGTTCTGTCGTAGTTCCTGTTAGCGTAGCGTTAAACGAGACGAAAATCTTTGATCCTCTAAAACAGCGAGACGCACTAAAGACTCGAATTGCACTTTATTTCGCACGAGCGACAAGAGCTTTTCCACATTCCCACTCCTGCAAGTCCACATGACTTAGTGTTAGACAAGCTTGCTAGCCATATAGTATAATCTCTTTCTATTCTCGTGAAGTCGTCATGCCAAGTCTATCGTATATCATTTTGACAAAATGGACGATCACAAATTCATACTTCTCTCGTCGTATAGTGCGATCTCTTTGCCATCTTTGCACTTTCCTTATGATTTGATAGAACAAGCCTAGCAAACCTCAAACACGTTCGATCTAATCCCCCTCGTAGTGCAGAAGATGATTGTGCTTTCGAAGGTTTTTCGCAATCGATCGCTTAGTGCTACACATTGTTGGGTCATCGCGATCGATGAATTTGAAGCCTAGGCAATTAACGTTTTGGTTGAATATCTTCATGAGTCGTTTAAGGCTTGGACTCCTCACTTCATTCGCCTTTGCCCAAAGATTCTCGTCGAAATGATGAATTCGAATCTTCGAGGCTACAATCGTGTGATCACACACTAGAAGGCTCTATGAAAGCATTTTCTTTAGGTGCCTTTTTCTACGAACTCGATCGATGCAGGAGCTTCGTCTATTTAGCGACAGCATGCTTTGCTCTCACCAACGTCGTTACTTGCAAATTTGATGATCGAGCCCATTTGTATTAATATAGTGCCCTTTTCGTCGCTCATGCTAGCACTAAAGGTGGCCTCAAAAATGATTTCGTTTGATCTTTACATCGAGCACAAGCTCTAGCGATGATTGGCGAATCATTGGCGCGAAATGATCGACCCAGATATCACTATTAGCGTGCATAAGCACGATATATCGTTGAGGGACAAAGATGTCGTTCAAGTTTGTGGCCAAAATACGAAGACACTACTTGTCGCTGCTAGAGATGCGATAGAAAGCGCTAGTGATTCGTTTTCGACAAAACAGCTAAGAAGAATTACTTTTGAAGTGGAGAAGTGGCTTCGAAAAGACTAAATACTTGCACATCTTATGTTAAATCAATTTATCCAACCTTTCTCTTCCGACGCTTGGACAAGGTTTTGTTCTCGTTGAATTTTGCATTTTCTGCTCGTTGCGTTCTTGCCATTCGACGACGAAGTCTACTACTTCGTCGCTATTGCATGCTCAGGTTTAGAGGCTACATTGCTTCTATTGGGGAGGGCGCCCTTGTGAGTGATCTCGAGGAAGGTGCGATGAACGTTTTGTTCATTTTCGAGGAGATAGTGAGCTACGATGGTGATGTCGTGTCGACAACGAGGCTGTTCAATCGTAGGTTGTAATAGTCGATTTCCGTCTATCAGTATTTTGCATTGACGATATTCTCTCGTATAAAATTAGTAGTTTGTGTCCAAAATGCGACCTCACATCTCCAATAAACTAGATCGTTGATATCTCGTCGTCGCGCGAACATATTTTTTCTCATTCAAACGTTGAACCAATACAATGACTCGATTCTCCAATAGTCAACGTCGCGAATCTGTAGTCGTCGCTCCTCGCAATGCATCGCTCTGAAGGCCAAGAACTTCGCCTCAATTCTCTAGTATTCGAAATTAGCGATGAGCGATCGATGATCACTGCACCTATCTAGGAGATAAAGTTGTTGCGCTTTTACTTGTGACTAGACTCGCCAATACTTAAGGAAATCTAAAGGATTCGAATATGGCGATGTCTTGGGCGATTCGATGAGGGGTCGAGCTTGATCGACAAAAGGCTTAGGAATTCGATCATTGTTGAAGGCCATAAGTCTCTAAGACACAATGTCGAGATTTGGGATCAAATGTTCGAAGTAAGAGCAATTGAGACTCGCCAAGAAACGCATCTTGACTTGATGATAATTATCGAATGGCAAAGTGAGAATTTGTAGAAAATCGATGACAAGGATTTCTCGACTCGAATGAACGAATATCTAGGACAAGTGTTCACTCAACGTGATGTCGCGTCTTATCCTTTAGCAAGGAAGCAATTTCGCTAGCATTATGGCTTCTAGCGCAACCTAAGCTTCGAATCTATCACAACTCATTGCGAAGCTAATATCAACGTCGAAAGCGACAATTGACGCGCTACTACTATCACACAATAAACGATACCTTGCTCTCTTTTCTTCTTCTCCAAGAACGATGAAGCAACAACGCCAGATTACGCCAGCTCTAGAAACTCGACCTTTCGCACGCATCACGCTTAGTCTCGATCGACTCCCAAACAACTAGAGCTTGGGGTTTGTGTTCGATAGTGATAGAGAAACATGCGATGTTCTGCTGCATAACGAATCTTTTGAAGGTGGCATTAGTCGAAAGCATTTTCGCATTACAATAAATATAGATACGAGAGTCCTCATCGTCAATGACGAGTCTACCCATGGCATTGTTGTTACGTTTCGTCGATTTGAAGAGCTGATGTTGCGCAAAGCGTCAACTCCTATATTTGCCCATGACGACATTTAGGTCGACCTAGTCACACTTCGTTTGTTGATTTCATCTCGAGAGTCTTGTCAAGACGATTTCGAGCGAAATTGGAAGAGCTATTGTTTCGAACGAAATGCGACTCGCGCCAAGAGCCTTGAACAACTAGCTCATCAATATCAAACGCCTCAAACCTCTTTGAAGACAAAAAAACTTAGTTTGATGAATCAATTCTATTAGAGATTTGGCAAAACAGTGTCAAAGGCCATAGATTATCGAGGGAATTTCTACGTCGTCAAGCAACTCGATAAACATATACATCGTGAGAATAGATATCTCAAGGGCATCAACCATGTACGTAGTCCTTAGATCATCGACTATACAAGATTGTATTAACGACAACAATCAACCTCACATCGTAATCATCTTTTCAAGTAAATTTCTTAAGAATATCGCAACGCCAATTTTGGCTATGGAGTTTGCCAAGTACGAAACACTAGAAAATCTAAAACGAGTTACGATCAATAAGATGATTGTAGCATTTCAATAGATCTTCGATGCAATCTTCTATTTTCATAACAACGATTGAGCTCATCGCGACATCAAGTTCGCCAATATTCTTGTGATTTTAAAGTTATCATTATTGACGAAGATAAGCGATTTTGAATTGATAAGCGATGAGCAGTTGAAGACTCGTTGTGATATAGGCCTCTTCATGGCGTTAGAGATCTTGAACTTTGTTATCGTGCGACTCTACGACAAGGCAATGAATATATGGGCGCTTAGTGTTACCATACTAGGTTTTTGCCTATTCGCGGGCTTTCCATCATGGCTCGATGACATGTTCGACGACATTGTCGCAAGGTGAGCTCGAGCATTGCCTCAAAGTGATCGAGCTATTCGCCCTAGTTGGAAGCGACTAGCTTAGGCGACTAAAGCCATGTTAGTGAATGATCTTGAAGCTCGTCTCTCGACTAATTAGAGTACGACGTTGATGGCCAATTGCTTCTCAATCGCGATTCCCACAAAAAAACTCGACGATAATATGAAGTTCTTACAAAATTAGCGAGACGTCAAATTGCTCGCTATGTTAACTTGGATCAAGATTGACTACATTCGCTCACTTTTTGCGATCATCAACCTTGACCAACTTGAATGTGTAAGTTAGCTAACTTATCGTAAAGCAATGCATTAGCTTCGTGTGTCAAACGTGAACTCTTATATCGACACATTAGGCGAAACATATACTAGATTAGATTTTGCCAAAGCAATTCTCAAGCTAGAAGCCAAAGAATCACTTGTATGTATTGAAGATTATTTGGAAATAGCTCATCTCGCCACCTTCAAATATCCTATGAATAGAGAGCCATTCTATGGAACTACTAGTACAAGTTCTTGATAGCAACACCACGATTGCTACTCTTTTACTCCTTGCCTCGACCAAATATCCTCGCAGGCTCGCTCATACTTTGGATCGCTAAGCTCTATCGCATTGCCTTAATTCGATGACCTTTCCTCGTAGAGTGACGAACTTGCGCTTTTAATACGATCGTATTCGTTTCTAGCTTTTTCGTCCAAGCTTTTTCGAGATTTGGTCGTAAAGCGCTGTCGCATCCAGACTTGTACTCGCTTCATTTAAGAATGTATAATTGGGATGTCGCGTTTAATTCGCACGATAACGATGAAATGCATGTGGAATCCTATTAGCAATTGTTAGTGTTAAGTGTTGTTAATCGTATATAAGAGATATCAAAGCCAATTGTGTCTAGCACTGTGCGAAGGGTGAAAATCAAAGTTCAATATGTGAGATTGGTTTTTGAAGATCGAAGGAAATCGATGTTGAAGTTCAATAGTCGTCACATCGTGCTTTATTGTATATTAGTCGTCTAAGAATAGTATTAGCAAAATTTGGGCCCCCCCTTCGTTGTCTTTCTAGGTTCCCCATCTACCTATTTTCTTCTCCCTCTCTTCACGACCTTTGACGCCCAGACTTAGTTGCAAATTATGCGAACACCATTTAGTAAGCGCTGGTCTCACATTTCATGGCAATGCCAAGAATCGATCATCACGATTTTTGCTAAGCAATGGACGTAAATTGGAGAACTCGACATTCAATTAGATACGTTGTATTTGATTTAAGATCTAAGCTAGCTAAGACAAAACCCATTGCTATAATCGTTCGCTCGTGACGTGCTTTTCGTCGATAATATTAACGATCGACTCCCAATAGGAAAAAATCGAAGATTATGCAAGTTGTTATTAGCATACCTTTGACTAACGATGCAACTACCATTGCTTCGTTAGATAGCGTCGATTTAGCGATCGCATGCCCAATGGGCTCGAAAACCCAAGAAGTGCTTGAGAGACTTTAAGAAAATTGGGATTTTCGAATTGTTGTAGTTGGGTCGCTAGGTATTCAAGTCGATGCAATGATCATATTGAACTTTCGATGCGTCCAAGATGTAGCGTTCGAGTAATCTAGCATCGTGTTTGAAGGTCGTCCAATGCTTTCTTAACCCGTTTCGATTGCTCACATTTTTGGCGCACTCTCCCAAGCGCTTCCCATAGCCATTCTAGAGTCGTAAGTCGAGTTCATCCCAATCGACCAAGCTTTCCCATTGAAGTCGTCGTATGTGTTCGTCCTCGTGAATTGGGTTTCGATGATCAACGAGAATCAATTAAGATTGAGCGAAGTCGACTTAGAGCTTGAGCCCCACATCGATGAAACACTTCTCGAAAGGGAAGAGTTCAACAATGCGATTGTGGCTAATACAGTCTAGATTACGCTGTAGTAAGTGGTGAGTTAAGTAGTGAAAGTAATACTGGCGTCATTAGGGCCCAAGTTTATGATAAGGCCCACGAAGACGCTCTCTTAATTAGAAGTTCTAGAGTTGATTTCACCACTACAAAGTGCCTTAGCTTAGCCTTTCATAAGTTGATTTCGCGCCTACCTTTTCGAGAATTGAGCGAAGATAGCGTTCTTAGTTGAGACAAAGCTCAATAGAGAAGATATAGCGACTAGGAAGAGAAGCAGCGACATAATCGAAGATCAATTTGATAATGGTCGATAGCGATGTGGAAAGTTGTTCGAATGAAGATTGCTTGTATGATAAAATGTAGATTATGAATTTAGGGCGATACTAAAGGCAGAAATCGGGTATTCGTGAGCTTTTTGATATGGGTCATCTAAAAATAGTCAAGTGAAATTCGAGAGCGTTTGACAAAAATCAGATAAGGAAGAAGGGGGATCCACAATCTGGGCGAGCCCCCCAAGGTGCTAAATTGTATTGTTGAAAATAGTTTCAAGAATATTTTGATGAACGACGCCAACAAATCATCGAGCAAATACAAATAAAAAGGCACGTCTTCATCATAAAATAGCATAGCAAAAGATTTAGACAACATTCGAAGATCGATTGATTCAATCTTTATTCCCTGTTTAGACAAGTCTCTTTTTTATTTTCTTGTGACACAAGACGAACGAGCTCCTACAATGGTCGAGCTAAAACCCAAGAAGTCGCCTAAGGAAGTTCGAACGATACGACAAACAATGGTGAATAACATATTGAAAGCAAATCAAAGCAAACCCTTGACTGTCTTGCTACTTCACGACATCGAAACGACGACTAAAGCAAAAACGAAAGTCAAGGTGTTGCTCAACAGGCTTGATTTAATCAAATGCTCGAGTATCGACGATGCGACAAAGGTCGCAAAGAGTAAGAATCTTCATCCATTGCAACGATTAGGCTAACCATGACTAGGGATTGCGCAAGCAAAGAAAGATCTCGATTCGTTTGCAAATAACGTCGACGAAGATACGAATATGGGAGATGACGCTGTCTACGCTGCCACTAAAGTCAAGGCATAGTCGCCTTCGCCTCTTCGCGCTAAGTTGTATCGCCAAGTCGAATCTTGGTTGAAGCAATTGGTGCAAAACCTAAAGAGCGCGAAGATCAAAAGCGAATTGACCAAGCTCAATCAGCAAATCATTGCTCAAAACAAGATCGACAAGGTGAACGAAAATCAAGACACTATTGACGTTTCGTTCTTTGCGATCAATATCGTATCTGCGCGATCGTTTCGATCGAAATTAATGCAGGACTCGAATGACAAGGATGCTATAAGCAAGTTGCAAAGTTTTTCCGATTTGATCAAACAAAAGGCGAAACAAGTTGGCTATCCTAAGAAATGGGCGCGACTTTTGCTATCTCTAGAGGAACGATTCAAGGGCTATGGCTCGATTTCCCTTTATGACAATCCTTCTTAAGCCATTGAATCGACCCCCCCTTCTAATCACTTCGAGTCGAAGGTCGTAGACTTGACACAAAATAGTTCTTCCTTTGGCGTGCAAACTCCAAAAGACAAAACTATCTCATTTGGGAAAAACGTAAAACAAGAACCTAACGATAACGACGTCGACTTTGATCTCTTGGACGAAGATCACTACAATAACGACGATAGCGAAAGCGTCGTCAAGGCGAACAATGACGACAACGATGGCGAGGGGCCTATGACTTTGCGCAAAGCTGTGCCTAGAGACCCTGACGACAAGGAAGGCGTGCTTGAAGGATGGTCGAAACACGAAGAGATGGAAATCATTCGCTATGAAACGAGAAACGCCTCGTATTATCGATGAAGATATAGTACGATTGAAGAAACGAAGAAGACGAAAGACAACAATCTCGAAGATCGACGAGGAGAGAATAAGAACGATACCAAGTGAAGTTGGATCGATCGCCAAGTCAAGGCGCTACAAGAGGTTTGCTAGAATTGGGATAAAGATAATTACGCTAACATCGAGGAGAATCCTTACGAGCTAGATCTCATTGACTACACAAAATGGGTCACGCATTAGAAGTTCTCGCATACACTTTGCAAGATTGTATGGACGAACAACACGAAAACGTGGGAAACTCGAATCACTGTGAGACGTCTATTTGGACTTGACAACAAGGCTGGTGACAAAAAGATCTTGGAGAACGCTAAGCTCACAATTAATCGATACGCGAAGATTGGGCGAGAAGAGCGACTCGCTTTGAGCAAATCGCCAACATCGAATGTCGATATAATCTCACGTTCGAGATCATCAACCTCATCATTGAGGCTTGTCGCCCTAGCAAAAGTCAAAGGGTCCCAAGATGCAAGCAGAGCGCCCTTGGAAGAAAGCGTAAATCAAGGCAACTTAACAAGATCTTGGAACGAAAGATCTTTAAAGCCCCAAGGCGTCAAAATGTCGTTGCCTAAGTTCATGAAGTTAATGCAAGACGCCTTGCCAAACACCAACACCACGAAAGGGATAGCGAAACTTGCCATGGCCTACGAAATCTATCTGGGAGATGAGGATTTCGATGAGAAGTAATAAGGGAGCAATGTTATTAATCGATCGAACTTTTTGTTTTCTTTGATTTCTTTGCTCTCCACAGTCGTTACAGTTGTACTATAATTAGCTAAGTAGAATTCTTGTTGTGCAAGTACCCTCATCTCATTGGACGCTCTTCACACATACTTGTACAAATTAACGTATGCCTAACATTGTTGTTTCTGACGCCACAATGACGACTTTTCGCCTAGTCCTCCACTCGATTCTCTACAATGCTGACTTCATGTTTGAGCCCACCTTATCAAGATACATTCTCGTGGCGATTGGACGATGTTAGGACTCGAGAATGATTCGATGATCGTAATAGACTCGAACCAATAGCTCGAACTCCTAAAAGAGATAGAAGAAGCTCACCTCTTCAAGATACACTCGCGTCGCGATTGACGAATGAAGTGGCGAGATAGCGATTGAACGATGTTAGGACTCGAGAATGATTCGATGATCGTAATAGACTCAAATCAACAACTCGAACTCCTAAAAGAGATAGAAGAAGCTCATCTCTTCAAGATACACTCGCGTCGCGATTGACGAATGAAGTGGCGAGATAGCGATTGAACGATGTTAGAACTCGAGGATGATTCGATGATCGTAATAGACTCGAATCAATAATTGGGACTTCTAAAAGAGGTAGTAGGAGCCCATTTCGATTGTCGATGGATTTGTTCTTCCTTAGCCATGGCATTCGCGACGCCAAGAGTAGATCCAAAAGCATAGCTTGAGATGATGCTACTAATGCCAAAATTATACTCGCTTGATCGAGTGAGAGCTCTTTCAAAACTCTTGTATGAGAGCTTCCCAAACGTTAGGAGGGTCGTTCATTTCGAAATTGCGAACGATATAGTCCAATCAATGATCTCGACTTGTAGGAACAATTCATTGTAGATTCTCTTCAAAGAACAAAGTTGATCCAACAAATCATACATGTCTCGCGAGTCGTTATAAAAGTACGCTCGAAGTGCTTGTAGAAAGTAATCGTTGTTCGAAGAGAACTTGAAGTTATCGTCGTCGAAAAGATCGAAGTTTCCCAAGCCTTGAGCGAATCAAGATGACTCCAAACTCGTACATATAACTCACAAAGTTGAGTTGTTGAATAGAAGTAGCTACAGAAGTCAACAAGTAACGAGGGAATTGCTCATTTGAGTTTGACCTTTTTGAGTCGATCACATTTGAGTCTATGGTCTGAACGCCCACGTAGACGAGCGCACAGAAGTCGAATTAGAACATTGTGAACCACTCTTTCATCGTGTGTTTGCGTTATGCATCGTACTAGATTCCTAAAGCGGATTTGAGTAGATTTTGGCGATGTGATGTCCACAAGAAACTCTGCAACTGCCTTCTCATCCAACGATTGAAGAATATAGTTTAGTATCTCGTCTTTTCTAGCATCTTCAACCTCATCATCTCCAATGTTGTCATCTTCCACGTTGTCATCCTCGACGTCGTCGTTCTCGAAGTCGTCATCCTCGAAGTCGTCATCAGAACCACCAGTGTCGTCTTTGAGCTCGCTAATGATTCTCGAGACCTTTTCGACGTGCGTTCGATCTCTAACGCTAACGTCGAACTCGTTCAAGAAGGCGTCTATTCGCGACGGGAAGCGTTCCAACAAGCTTTGCTATAATAATTGCCAATTCGACCATAGCTAAAAATGAAACATACGCTTAACGATCTCCAAGTTACATGTTCGAAGTAGTTCCCTCGCTCTCAAATCTCACCAAGCATTATCGAAGTAATGAACTTAAGTATTCACAAAGATCGACTAAGGGCGATCTCGAACGTTATCGTTGTCAAGAGTGTGGCAAGGCATCGAGCAGGCAAACAGCTAATGCATGCAAGTTTTCATCGATTGCTCGAAGTATCTCTCACGACAAGTGTACCAATTAGAGAGGATGCACAAACGACAATAGTTCCTGCTTTTAAGAGTTAGATGCCAAGGGCCTCAAGCAGGTTCCTAGACAATCCTAGGTCTCGATTGAGCAATGTGCATGGCTCTCAACATTCTCGATATTGCCACCAAAGCTAGATCAAGCGATCAAACCTTGCACTAAGTTCTGTGTCGTCTAGTGAGGAGTCAAGGTATCGAATGAAGTTAGGAAGCATGAAACGACTGGTGCATGATGTGATGGAGGTGCATAATGTGATTGCGATACTAGAGGTGATTGCGACGCATGATGAGATTGCAATGCATGATGGGACTCTACTGCATATGCCACGTCAATTGCGTGAGCTACGATCAGGCCTAAAAGCGAATAAGTGCCAATACGTCACCTTCTAGGATTCCCAAAACAGTCCCACCATTTCATTCGCTCCATCGTGAGCACAACGTTAGCATCGTAAAATGGCAATCGATGAGTCGAAATCGAAATCGAAGTCCAACAAAAGAAAAGATTTAGATGCGAGACTAAAAGAGGCTTTTGAGTGTAATGACTAGAATTGGCCTCAATAGCTTTAGCAATTGCGTGTAGATTGCGAGAATTCTATCTTGACCTTAGAATACGAGTTGAAGTGGCAAACCTCAATTAAGCAAATAGTCTAGGACAATTTGCCCCTAGATCGAACGTGGCATGACCTTCCCAAGGATGGAATGACAAGGGTTGGAGACTCCCTAGACGCTAAGCATTTCAAATTGAAAAAACTTTCGTCTCTCGATCGCCAACAGGTGTTACAACAGCAATGAAAGAGCTTGAGAGACAAGTACACTCGAGACAACAAGATTAGCAAGAATGATACATAACATGATTCTCCTTGTGGGTGTCGTTGAAAGCTAACTCCCAAGAGTATAGTGCTAGAGCCAAGCGACGAGATGTTAAGTCCTAATATCCAAGGCTCTTAGAGAGAAGAATCTACAAAGAGTTCTTGAGTCGAATATCCTTCCTAGCTACATGCGTACGTGTGGCGTAGAATGAGAGTGAGACCATGTACGTAATTGATGACATTGGGCGAGCAAAGAACGCACCTAGCTGCCCAAGTAGTGGTGGCGAAGTCAAGGTTGAATTGGGGCCAATGATATTCACGATGAACTGCAATAAGAGTCGTCCAACATCGACTTCTCTAATCGTGAGAGTCGTACAAATTCCATATTGTGATAGGCCCACAAGGGCAGGTCCACTTGTTCTTTCTCGTGCGTCGTTAGGCTCTTCATGTAGTCAAGCTCTCGATGAAAGCTCGATGCTTATTGCTCACACTCTTTCAACAATCTAGGACAGAATTTCGCTAACTCCTAATCGAGAAGACAAAAGATGAAGAAAAGATTGGCGAGATCAAACACAGCACCAACATAGCCCAATCGACTTGTGGAAAAGCTTCTTACGTCCTCTATGAGATTGTGTAGAGATTATGATTTTTGTTGTGACACGTAGCCAAGTTGCGCAAGCACATCGATCACCTTGCGAATGAGACATGCATCCTCCAATTTAATAATTGCCTTATCGAACATTCGAATCATCTTATTTGTAGAGCGATTCTCCCAGATTCTAACGATTCGATCTTGGACATTAGATGGCCAATGCTTTATAAGAGGCAATGATGTGATTAATCGATGTTGCCATTATACGTAGAGAAATAATCAATAACAAGAGGTACGTAGTACTAGAGTGTTGTAAGAAAGGCTTGGCAATTTTCTTGACACACGTTCTCAACGCCTCGATATACGAGTTAGGTGGACATGGATTGCAATCTTTGTACTTCGCTCTATCGACAATCAAGAATAGCGAGCTATCAATAGCTTCGTCTTGTGGAGTAAAATCATAATTCCTTTAGTATTGGCGTCAACTCTCCAATTCGTAGCATAGTTGCGCTCGATTTGATCGTCAAGATTTCACGTGTAACAAAGCTCATTGTTGGCTATATAGCTTCTAATCTTAACAAGCTTGCGTGTCGAAGTCGATGAAGAAGCTTGTGACGTGACTAATGAGTTCGATTGCGAAGGCGCGAACGTGTCTTTCGTCATGTTCAACGCTGTTGCTGTAGCCAGACTTAGCGACCCCTTCTTTGCAAAATCATTCATCACCACATAACTAGACCAATGAGTGATAAGTATAAATCTCGCAAAGTAGTGGGGACATAACACTCACATTTATCAACGACAACTAGAGTCTTAATCTAACATGAAGTAATTGTCGCAATGTCTCTAGTAGATTAGACGATATATAGCGCCAACGATGATGTCGACCCTTGCTTGGTAATCCTAGTGGTCAACAGCTAAATTAGTGAGTGCGTAGTTTAACGAGTTTCACTCCAAATGACCCAATGAGTTTTCAAGCTCAACTCTCATATTCATGCGAATCGAGGTATCGTTGGCCACAAAGAGATATATAGACTCGTGATTGTCGCTAATGGTGTCGTTGGGTCAGGCGCCCAGACTATGGATCACAATTGGGATCTCATCGACAACTTGTTTGTCATCCAAGAAGGACGACATTCTTGCAAGATCGTTTGTCGCCTAATGATAATCGAATGCTAGAAGAATTAATGTCTTTAAAGGAAATGATTAAGCGATTCTTGTGTATGAGCTACGCAGTTAGAACACGACATCATCTTGGGTCATGCAAAAGAAGACGACCAAGATAGGGAAGTTTGGGCAATTCTATTTCTAGAGAGGCATTGTGCAGCTAACGTCTAAGTCGTCGCCTCGATTTTCTTATTCTCGACCTCAATTTCATGCTTAAGGTTGATTCTATCTGCACTCAAAGCGCTAGCTTTCGATGAGTCTAGATGACATTTGCCAAAGATGCCTTGCTAGCGTAATGTTGACGATCGCGACTAACGAAGCTATGAAGATCGCAATAAAGTAATAGGGAAATCTTGTCAATTTGGTTTTTGTTTCGCGCAGTCCTCTTTCGCAATTTCTTGACAATAATTTGAAGATCGATTCACTTCACGAACATGCATTACTTGGCACAAATGATTGCTACTTTATGTCTTTTCGCTCTTACATGTAGTGCTACATCCTTCTTCATCACTAGCAGTGTTGTCGCGTCCTCTAGCGAAGTGACAGTGTATTGCGTTGACAAACCAAGGCTTTGTACAATATTGCTAAATGATAGCGTCATAATTCAACTAGGGTGACTTGCAATCGCTACGACGATCTTTCTTTGCTTGTTTCTTTTTCGACGATAGTTCAACGCAGCATTTTTAATCGATAAGCAAAATTATAATACGACGATTTTCGATCAATGTAGTGAAAGATTTCTGATCGTCATGTTGGATTAGAGGTTCATTGATTCCCAGTCTTAAGAGTGCTCTATTGTGATTGTTCGTACGAGGCATAGAAGGTCTTGTTTCATTGGACGACACGTCAAGTTGCTTTGTCCCCATAGATATTTCGCGATCATTCGACAATATTGATTCGACTCTTTGAACATTTTTCTTCAATAGACCTTCGTAGCGATTAGAGACCAAAATAATCTTGATTATACGAAAAGTCATAGACTAGCCTTGTCACGAAATGAATAACGTGAAGCCCCTTTCTCCTTGCATTCGACGCTTTGTGCCCAGTCCCTTCATTTAGCTAACCTTGACTCTCTCGACCATGCGTTGCTTCATAGATTGCTGCAAATGAAGCTAACTCTATCGACATCTAGCGACGTCAAAATCAAGTAATGTTATTGGCTTTGAAGGTTATTAGCGATCAACATTCCAAAACGCACACTTGTCGCAAGTCTATATAAGGCACAAGAATATTTACCTAGCTAAGAAATTGTCATCCTAGCTTTTCGAACTCAATCTTGTCCCAAAACGTGCAATATGAAAGAACCAATTAAGTTATCTAAGATCAATGAGACTTTCTTATATTGATGCTGTAACAATTGCAGAGCGACATTGGTCTAAAGAGACACAAAGACATTCTTAATCTTTCGAATCTTCTAATTAATTAGCACCATGTTTCAAGCAACGTTGCTAAGATTATTGCATTTGCAAAGATACGAGTCAACGAAATCTTAATCGACAATCGTTTGATTATGTACATCCTAAAAGCGACGAAGTACGATATTAAGAAACAAGTAACCTCGACCTTTATTTAAGAAGTCTTTCAACATATGAAATCTATCAAGCATCCTTTGTTCGAAGATCTCTTACACTATGAGATAGGGCAAATTAAGTCAACTGCATCGATCATTTCCAAAATTTAGAAAATTCTTTGGCGTCATTTGCTTAACGCTTGCGATTTCACGACGACTCACGAGCGAGCCATGACTACTCACGAGCGAGTCATATCTCAACTCATCATCCAATACGTGTACGAGAACCAAAGAAAGCTTTTAGCGCTTCTACGTAGACTTACGAAACAACGCGTGTTCAACGATCTACTCGTGACGCTTGTCAAGCATTAGAAAGATTTCGTCATGAATCTCTACATAGCTATTACCCAACCCAGCATAAGCAATTATTGGTGGATAAGGGACCAAGCTAATATTATGAGGAGATAAAGTAGATTTTTCGAGGTGGACATGTCGCAAAGTAGATGGTCGTGAGATTTGATAATTGAGTTCTTCAATAGCTCAATGTTGCAATCTATATGTTCCTTAGAGTAGAGTGCCCGAGGCAAGAAATCTATTGACTTGAGAGGCGCGCACGATTCAACATGTCGTAAATCGTCAATTGATTTTGCTGCAATCTTTGTGACGTTCAAGGCATACCTAGTCGACCCTAGCTGTTATTCATCGTGTCCAACGAATTCTAGATGCGAACACGACCTCAACAAAGCAATCGTAATCGTTCTCGCCACTTACTAGGCTTGTAAGGGTGTGGGAGAGGACCATCGCTCTAGTTTCGATGTCTTCGTTCGGCAGGATCGCTTCTAAATTCTATTCAATCCCTCTCTCGAACCTAGTAGAGTCTAAAATCCTTTATAGCGTGAATTTTACTAGTTTGGGGGCGATGAGAATGCGTCATGTTTCAAATCATGATTTATGAGTCCATGCCCATTCTAGATTAAAGCCCAAGTATTGTTTTTTAGCCCAAGACAAGAGGGGTTGAATTGATCGCTTAGAGACGAGAGACCATCTCATGTCACCATATCTCTAGCGTGTTTGTCTGTCGCTTTATGTCTTCTCAAAACCTTTCTCGCCACGAATAGCCATTCCTTAGATTGCAATCAATTGTCTTCGATCGATCCTCGAAGGAACATTAGGAGTTGTGAGTGATAAAGCGCTAAGAATATTGTTCATAGCTAACAATCGTGCCATTGCAGCTTTAGATTTATGGAAGAGAGAGATCATACTTTTATCAAAAGATGGAGAGCATTCGCCAAACACTTGAAGTTTTGATTTGTCGAACGCGCTATTAGATAGATGAAACAAAATTTTTGGTCACATGTGCTAGAAGCTTGCGATCTTTCATAGGAACTAAAAAACGCGCGCAACATGAATCTTGTTCTTCTTCAATATCAACTTGGTGACAAGAATCAACTTAAGACGCTCTTCTACAAGCTCATCGACCAAATTGTCGACAACGATCATCTCTTGACTCTTGCTCGACATCAAGAGGATTTTGCATTGTCGTATTGGCGTGCAGCTACTTAGGAGGCCAAGCGATGTGCAACGTGTTGGAAAAGAGACCTAAACGCGATCATGAAGGAGAAAGTAGCTATAAGCTAGTCGCTTGATGTAGTCGATTCCTATGGGCGAAGAGGATGATGTTGTTGGGACTAAACATGGGCATTCGCTGTATTTCAGTTAGCTACATCTATTAGTCATCAATAGATTGAAGACTTGCATTTGAAACGTGTTATAATATGGCTAGTCCCAAATCTTTCTCGATAGAATTTGGTTCTTTGAGCAACATTTTGTCGTCGTATATGTCATTTTGCCAAGTTCTATTGTTGTCTTTGAATCAATCGACGACTTGACGATGTAATCAACGATGATATAGCTACTCTTAACGAAGCAAACTAGGAATCGAAGATAGATGATTTAGAGAGAGACAAAGATAGATTGAGCTTCGTAGATCGTCACTTCCATTTGTAATCGTCGCTTGGATTATCGTGAATACAAATGTCAAATGCTTGTAAACCTTGGAGGCGTTCGAGTCCTAGATTTGTTGCATTTCAATAATAAGTGTTTTCTCACAAACGAAGCTTGCTACATATAAAAGTCTTCGAGACGCAAACTTCTAAGCTCCTTAGATTCTAGCATTTTCTTAGCTAGTCGCTCAACTATCTTTCGAGACTACGAGTCGAGGAATAACGTTGTAGAACTAGGGTGCAAATATGCGAGAACAAATTAGGGATTAAGTTGGCGAAGAATTTGATAGCAGCTCTTGCGCTTGCGAATTTCCATGTCGTTCGACTATAGTATATCGAGCGTGTCTCTAGTCGAGTTTCTCTAGAGACTTCAAGAATCCCATAGATGTCATAATAATGATCGCTCGAGCTTGTTAAGAAGAACGAAGATAGCAAATGCTAATAGATTTTGTTTCGAATTTCGCCTAGAAACGATAAGTTGGTTGACGAGTATTCCAACATAACAAGTCTTGAGGTTTGAAAGTTTTATTGCGACGAACGAGAGTTTCGTAAAAGCGAAAGACTATTTCTAAAGTAATAGTCGATTGTGCCTAGAACTCAAGGAGCGAGCTTATCATCTATAAAGTAATCTTCGTGGCCTTAGCTAAAGCGACAACTCGTCTAGATCATGTTAGTCTCGTGATTCTAAACTAGTAAGCGAGCAATAGAGAGCTATTCATCCTTTTGTTACATAATTGTTCTATGTTCTCGTAAAAGATAACTTTTCATTCTTATTAGCGAGACTTAAGTTCTACAATAGTGATAGTCACAATAAAATGAGAACATTATTCTTTGATTTTTGATTCTCAATTTCATGTTGTTTTGTCTCAACTTTACAAGGTCGAAAAAGTGATCGTCGACGTTACACCAACTTAAGGAACATCGTTGGCAGCATTGTGAGCCTCAAGTTGGCGATAAGCTCATTACTATCGTCATTATGAATGCTCTCCAAAGTGTTTTCAAGCATTTTCCTAGATGATGTTATTGGGCATTTCTCCTTATAGAGTTGAAGAGATCAAATTTTAGTACATGTAGTGGTTGAAGAGTACGAGTACATTGGCTTACTACACTAACCAAAAATAGACTATGTGAGCTTAAATTAACTTCCCTCAAACGTTACATTGTCGTGGTAGATTCCACTTGCGCCATATCTTGCGTCAACACTTTGGTTGGCGTAGTGCTTTAGATTATTCGACGTCTATCGCATTACTTGGTGGCGAGCTTACTAAACAATTTCTTTGCTCCCAAATTTTCAAAGGCACTCATGCCTACAACATCATCGCAATCTTCTATCAAAACAACATCGAACAAATGCTAGTATATACTTGGCAATGAGTCCTTGCTAATTTAGATCGTCGCTCTTTCGATTGACGAAGCTTTGATCGATTGGCACAACTCGATTGCAAGTCTTTTCGCTCTAGGAACCTTCATCCTCGTCCCAACGACTAGCATCGCATCAATTTTGGCGCGAATGTCATTCGCGCAAACACGTCCAATAGCGTCCTAATCTAGGCTCTCCTTCTTGTACAACAGAATATCGGGTCGTAGTCGACCAAGACTTAGTGCTCGCTTGCCTTGGATGAGGCGACATTCGTTGACTTGATAACAAGTTGAACACAAAGGAAGGGTTGGGCCTTGCAAGAGCTCTGCGATTGTGGAAAATGATGCGTCACACTTGTGACAACGCATGAGATCTAGTCGACCATGAAGATGAATCGTCGAAAATCACGATTCTTTGATTTGCATTCTTGGACTATTCCTTTTCAAATTTTGAGCCTAGGGCTTTTCGACGATAGATAGCGAGAAGAGTTGATCCTCGATCTAGTCCACGTTCTGCGAGTACTAACGTACAAGACGACCTTGCTAAGCAAGATGACCAATATAACGATGAAAGGGACTTGTAGTGGTTGACGAACATTGCTACCATAATTTCATGGCTATCGCGAGGAAACGACGCGTGGAATCTTCTATGTTGAAGGTGGAGATGTCGAAGACGTTTCGCATTCATCGTCTAAAGGCAAAAACTATGAAATATGTGAGCGTTGATGGTCGAAGACGTCAACATCGTAATATATCTCCAAAGTTCATAGAAATGTCGACGCCGTTAAGAATTACAATCTTCTTCTTCGTTCCCAAGATATCTCTCACGATGTCCAATTGATCTTGCCAATGATTTAGGGACGAGAAGGAGAGCCACAACGAGCTCTGCGACCTAGCTTCAATTGCGAGGAGACGCTATTTTATTCAAGTCAAGGAGGCTTTTCCAAATTTGATGTGACGTTTACGAACATTCGAGGCATGGCGCTTTCGCATTGCACATGGGCGTAGAGTCTTCGTCATAGTATCACTACACACCAAAAGTGAAGAGACTAGGAATGGGCAAGCAATGACGAAACGACATGCCTCTTTATGCTATGGTAGACGAATCTACAGAGACGAATAGAAACCAACTAGAAATAGAATGATGCGAGGAGCATTGTCGCGAAGCCAGTAACATGGCTTAGTTCTCTTTGTCGAGTCTGTTCGCATTCCTCTACTACTAACACTTTAGGATGCCTCCTAACGAATCATTCAATGTCGAGAGAGTCTCGTTTCTCCAAATATAGAGGGTCTCCTCTAGCGAGACGTTCGAAGTGGCGAGACCCTCGATGCTTATAGACTTTCGAGGGATCTTAGCTAGTCGTGGCAGTCTTGCGCCTTTGATCCATGGAACGCTCGTGGTGGCGAAGTCATCAATGCACACAAATTCCAAGGCACTATCGCCAATCGTGACGTCGAGATATTCCTCTTGCCCAAAACACTCGACGTACGAACACGCTCATGATGGCGAGGTCATCAACGCGCATAGCTTTCTAGGGGCGTCGACCAATCGTGACAGCTTGGTGTCTTGCATGGATGTAACACTCGAGCTAACAAGGCGTTCGTGACGACGAGATCGTTCATGCATACAACTCTTAGAGGATCGCCATCAATCGTGACGCCAAGATATCTCTCTTGCCTAGAACGTTCGACGTACTAAGACGCTTGTGATGACGAGATCATCAATGCACATAGACTTCATGGGGCGTCGACCAATCGTGACAGCCTAGTGTCTTGCAAGCATGAAACGCACGAAGCGACGAGACGCTCGTGACGATCAAGCCATCAATGCGTAAAGATCTTCACGAATGGTACTAGAGAAGCTTCGAATAGGCGATGTCATTGGACCACACGATCCAAGGAAGCCATGCATTGTTGGCTATGTCAAAATTAGCGATTCGACAGCTATCATTGAAGTCATTGCGTTGGCAATGCTTCGACACAGCTAACTAGCGTTAGAACTCGAGGAGATCGATCGATGCTCGAGCTAGATCCTGCACGAGTCAGCCCTTAGAAAGTCAGCCAACGAGCTATGTTCTACATTGTGAGTATAAGAACAGGTGTGCTCCCTCGCTAAAAAGCAATTGCATCGTCTTTTGCCTCATAGCTTCTATCTAATCAAGCTTAACCTTTTGACCTCCTCGAAATTCTTGCAAGAACCTCTATTATGTTGGTAGTACTTAGTGATTTAGAAGATGGCGCCCCTGTCTTTAGATGGCCTTCTGGTCTTCCTCGTTCGAATAGCTCAGCAAGTGAGATGATTGCACCACTTTCATTACTAGTCTCTAACGATGATGCCAAAGAGTGCTATGGAAATCGAGGAAGACGTGATAGACATCGACGCTAAAGTTTAGGATCAAAACATTGTGATTAGACACCATAACACTCGCAACGACGCTCAACAGCATGGCGACAATCCAGGTCACAACAATTGCAGCCACAACAAGCTCAATACCTCGAATATGGAGCTAGATCTTTGCTTGGATCATCCTCTTCTCTATTGTCGATCATCTCATTTTGGTGATGAAGCCACTTATTAGGATTCGTATTTGTTTGGTCAATTCGTCGATACGCAACAGGTTCAATGGAGCAAATTGAGACGATTGAGCAACGACTAGATTTTCGACCTCGTATAGCTTCTATACAAAGCGACAATCTCGACGCGACGAGAAAAGCGTAGGCTTGAACGTGATCTTGGCAAGGTCAAAATGGATCGTTAGTAGAATTGGGCCAGGCTACAAGCTATGATGAACTTAGAAGCCAAGCACAGAGTCGAGCAAGACAAAAAATACTAGGCCCTTTAGAATCTTATCACCAACGATTTTGCTTCTCGCGTGCCACAATGTTCCATATGTATGATCAACGATGTTGACACGTCTCTAAGATGTGGCCACTCGTATTGCGCAAACTATATGGACGATTAAGATCGACCTTATTGCCCACTTTGCAAGAAATCCAAAGGCAAACTTCGACAACTCTATTTCTCTTGATGCCTTTGTGCATAGCATGTCACTTGATCGTGCAAACTACGATTTTGAATCAAGAATGAAGTTAGGTTTAGCTTCTCGTTTATCAATCTAACCTAATACAACTCGCCTCTATTTTATACAAATGTCCCAATCTCTTTGCATCAATCTTTTCGTAATCAAAACTAGCGACTTTAAACAATAACTACTTGGCGAAGATTCCAGAAAGAAGTTCTAAGATGATTAGCTTGACGAGATAAGACCTTTCCTAAGAAGGTATCATACACTCAAGAGTACCTGCAATGTCAAGACAAAAATCATCTCAAGAAACTGTTTGACTAGCAGATTCCAAGCATTAGGATTAGTCAAACGTTGAGCTTGGAGATGCTTGAAACTCGTCTCAATTTCCATCAATCGAATTATTAGTCGACCCACAGCGTCAAGGTCTAGGCGCCCACCATCCTTTATTGCGATATTTTGCAGCATGCTGTGCCCAATGTTTACTATACGATGTTAGCCAATGCACGATCTTCCAATCATGATTGTCTTGCAAATTTTGATTTGATCAATTTTATCGACCATGACATTATGGACATTTAGTGCATCATGCATAATATGAAGCGCCTCATGAATGTATTGGAGACCTTGAAGAATCTAAACACAGATTATTAGTTCTTGACCAAGACTTCGTATTGCGAACAACTTTACCTCTTTGCAAATGGCGACGATATGAAAATCGAATAGTTTTTCACGAGATGTAGACTAAATCTCGACCAAAGTAACGTTCGTTCATTCGTATGCCATATGGACGAAACCATCATCGTGGAAGGCCTCTAGCAGATTTACAATGTTTGTATGACTGCATGAAATAAGTCGCTCCACTAATTCGTTAGCCTTTAGTTGATGCTTCTTGATCGCTACAATTGTGTGATGCGACTCGTTCCAATGCGCTACGATTACGCGAATGTCCTCGTCCATGTGCGTTACGATAAAAATAGCGTAGTGGCTTTCCCATGGACTCTTTGAGTGACATGTCGAATTTCTAGGTCGTTTGAGAGGCGAGATTGACTAATATTGCTAGAAATTGGGATTTGCTTTTAGCGAGAGAGTCGATGGACGCGATCTAGGATTGACATGGGCATGATCGAGAATATTGAGAACATCGCGTATAGGTCGTGGCTCTTGAGTGTCCACGTCGTTGGGTCTCTTGCTAAAGATATTTCGATTAGCGCTTTTGAAGAATTTTGTGAGTCGTCTCTTCATTGTCGCGAACATGAAGGGTTTAAGAAGAATATTAGTGAGCAATAAGAAGGCGATTGAGAACTTCAAGTACGTCGCTGCTAAAGTGCAACAATGGAAGCGCCAGATTAAGATAATGGTCGCTCGCCTAGGGACCTAAATTTGGAATTGAACATTTGGCCCTCCCTCTCCTCTTTCTTAAATCTGTGTACGCTCTGAGCGCTTTCTCGCCAACAAAACATTTTAAAGCATGTATTACTCTCCTTCATGTAAACATCTCAACTCAATTCTAAGAGTACTTTAGTGCCCTTTAGTCGCTAGCAATCCCAAGTTAGTCTTGATTACGAATAATTCCTTTTTGCTAGCTTTGAACCCTTCTTTATTATGAGTCGCCAACATCGAAATCAAAGTCCTCTCGAAATCATCAACCTCGATGCGCGCATTGCGAAGAGCGACGAAACCTTCTCTAGCCTAGATTTGCTCCTTGTCAACCTTCACGAAACAAAAGATTCTCGTCGTCGCAAACCTTAGAGGTTCGTCGATGATCTAGTACGAGAGAATAGGTATTTACGTCAAGAAATCGTCTACTATAAAGAGTCACGCAACGCCATGCTCGAATTTCATAGCAGAGTGATGGAAGCATTTCAAGTCATGCAACGCGCGACGAATGTGCTTTTCGAGAAAATGGCTTTGTCAAAGGGGGGGATTCTCGAGTACTGGGGCATAGACTTGAATAGCGATGATAATAATGATCTTATTGTATTGTAGAACAAAGTGCAGCTTTAGTCTCCATAATCTATCAAGAATCCCATTTGACCTCTCACGCAAGCAAGATGTTGGCAGTGAGTAAAAATACGAAGGGCAGATTGGGCCACCCCAGTTTGTCTTTGAAGAGAGCGAGGTCGTCGTTCTGCTAGAAGAAGTGATTTTTTAGGGACGAATAGTAATTGTAATTTTATGATTCTTAGGGAGTTGAATGTTTTGGACGCTCGTAGGGACCAAGCATTGCGATCGTACAAAAAGTTGTTTCTCGTAAGACTATGATGATCATGAACGCTACTAGAGACTAGGAATGAAAAAGGTTTGAGGGATTCGAGAGTCTAAGAGCTTCACGAGACCAGACTTTGTTGGTGTCCTCACACGCTAAATTTCTAGGGCAAACTAATTTTTGATGGGGGGGTCCAATTCCATCCAGCTTGCAGCACACGCTCAATGATTCATTCATTTTTAGCTGTAGACGATGCGCGCGCTTCAATTTGCCAGATAGACAATGGTATAATATAAAAGAGAAGTGCTTTCGCTCTTTATCTTTGTGCTATGCATCATTATGTTCGGTCTTAAATTCACCATATTTACGTGCCTGGCTTCGCTTAGCTACGTTATTAGCCACTCTTAAATAGAGCAGGTCTTTATAATTGGTCAAAATGGTCAAGCCAATCAAGTTGCAGAATTTTCTCGTGGCAACGATTCGTTCATCTGTAGGCCAATATTAGACGTAAGCTAATTAGAACAATCCTTCGCATCTCGCCCGAATTTGGCGACAAAGATATGACCCATCTTCTTCCCCCTAACGATAGGTTAGCGCAGGAGATTCTATTCACAAATTTAATCTGCATGGTGCCCCAACAAATTCATAATCAAACGAAGGGCAATTCGGCTCTACGAGCGTCGACTGGAGCTCATGTTGCGCTTCGCTATCAAGAGAACGACCATATCACTCTAACGCAAAACGACCCTTCGAGCAAGCTGTCATTGGGCACGATTTCGATCTATGGAACGATAGCCTCACGACCTCAAGATACGATGTTGGAGATTCATGGTGTGTAAGATAGTGCAAGTTGGGGCGAAGACAAAAGGGGGAGATTACTTTCTCGACAAGATTTCGATGATGAACGATGCTATTAGGTCAACGACAGTCCCTTGTCGAGGGAACGTCAATAGCGATACTCTCATGCTCTCGATTCACTTCAAGGGCAGAATTTGTGATGTGCGATTGTGGTGATTTTGTCGCTTGATCTTGTTCCTAGCAATATATACACGCTATATTGGGTATGGGACTGGCCTACAGCTCTTGGCACATTAGGCTTTTCATTTGGCAAGACTTAGGTGTACACGACGTGTCTTGACGTTGTTATAGTTTAGATAGCTTTGTGTTTAATTGCGAAGAGTGATAGAATGATAGCAATAAGATTGCATCTCAAAACTTGCAAAGCTTGCTCCTTGTCACTTTCTTGTCAATTCGTGGGCCTCTTTCGTGCGCTTCTTCTTTTAGTCATTCACGCTCAAGTTTGCGCCCTCTCTCGACTGCATTAAAATAAGTCATAGAGTAAACGTCCAAGGCTTTCGCAGCTTATTTTGTTGACTCAAGGCAAAATATAGCGACGATAAAAGAGGGGACGACGACGAACAAAACAAGATTGAAAGGGATAAAAGAAGATATGATGTTTTTATTGCATTGTGCGAAAAGATTGTTGTTATTACAAGTCTATGTGACAACATGAGCAAAGACCATAGTAATCAAAACACTCTTCGACAATCTTCGCAATTCAATTGGAGTGTCTCTTCGTTGCTTCTTCGTTCTTAGCATTGCCTAATTCCTTTGTGACAAACGTAAGTCGTCCCTTCTTCAAGTCCTAGGGCAGCAGGTTCTTAGGCAATGAATATGAAATCTCCTACTTCTAGTCAGCTTTGGCGATGACTATAAGGCTAGCATCTCACTTACGATTTGGTCCATTGATGGCGGCCATGATTGTCGATTCATTGAGCGATAGGTAAAATAGCGATCATTTCGACAAATAATGATTGCAATATCAACTTCGCATAGCTTTCCTAGCTCGTGGGCCTTCTTTATCAAGGTGATTTTTCGTTTTCGATACATCTCTCGCACGCTTCTTCGTTGCTCGACTCTAAGACGTCGTGCTATAGCTCGTCGCGATTCACTCTTCGTCTCAAGTCGATTTGATTTCTAAGTTGAGAACATGGCTCAATGAGCAATTCCAACCCTCCTATTGAGGCGGAATCGTGTCTAGGAATAGCAAAGTGATCGTCAAACGAGCACAGCACACATCGATATGATATAGGCGAAGTAGACTTAGTAGAAGTATTGAGCTCAAAGCAAAAAAGATGATAATCATGTAGAGCATTATTGCTCCCAGAACTGTTAATAAGTGATCCATTTCATATGAGAATGTTATGTGTGCTAATCTTATAGAATGCGTCTAATCCATGCTATTATAGGAGATAATATGATCTAATCGAGCAAAGGTAAGTCGAGGGGGGGTCCATAAAAGAAGGTGTCTTTTCCGGGCCCGAGGGGGCCATTTGTGGGCGCGTACATCAAAAGTGACATGTCTAGCACATAGTCGACGCATCATATCGAGGATTTGTTCTCGTAGAAAGTTAATAAGAATCTGTCACTAATGAACTAGGAACAATGAAGATATACAGAGCGCTTGATAGCAAATCATTACATTTCCACAAAGTGTACTCGAACGACGTGATTCTTGAAATGTCTTGAATCTTTGAAAATTAACCCAACGCAATTGGCATGAGGATGTGGGCAATATATGTCATTGCTTCTTTGCAATCGTTTGGCATGACAACGTTGCAAATGTCGCCTAAGCGAATAGCGAGTAACAAAATCATGACGACGATCGTCGTTCGCTAAGTCGACGCTACCTAGATAGAAGAGACATTGATACGATCTACATCGCACAGGATACAACTCGAACGTCGCAAACTTCTTTTCTTTCGACTCATCGCTTTCACTTTTGGTATTTTGGCCTTCGCGACGTTTGCTTAGAGTACAACGTTCGCGTCGCCCACATAGAGCGATCAAGTCGTTTATGAATGAGACTCGCCAATTTGAACCTCTCTCGAAAAGAAGCATAGACGACTTCTCGAAGAACAATGCCTCTTCTATTTGAGATCTCTCCAAGAATGCAAGTTGCGACCGCTCATGAATAGTTAATGGGGTGTCTATTCTAACTATCGCGCCACTAAGCTGTCGCTCGATATTGTCAATTGGGGCTTGCCTGTCGTACTTCTGTCGTGTTGCTTTAAGGAGGGAGCGTTCTTCGACACGAATGATGGCCACGAGAAGACGTTGAATTCGAAGATACTCTACGTGAAGCGACGAACTCTTCGCCTTCGCCTCCTTGAGGGTGTCGAAGCTATCATAAATCTCTTGAGACAAGCTTTGTCGAACGACATACAAATCTTGAATGATCTTGCTACGCCTTACTTGTTCTCGTTGTCGATCATCAAGCTTCCTAGGTCGATGTGAATCCTACAAACGACTCATACGATTGATCGCTTGAATAAGCAATTGATTGGGATTACGTTCAAGATAAGCAACTTAAGTATCGTAGCGAATCTAACGTGACAAATAACTTCGTTCGAATATCTTGGAATTGCTATGATCCATTACAAGATTGCGAATGGCATCGTTGAATCTACTGTCGTCTAAGGCGCTTGTTAGTAGCTTAGGAAGAAGATAGAGCAAAATGAAGTATCGTTGATAGCGTTGCTAGTCGCTCGACGCAAGCAATAGGTTGTGAGTACCTTCGAAAAGCCTAGGTCTTCGTCGAGACGCTTTACCCAAACATGATAGATCTAGTAGGACAAGCTTTCGCTTGCAAAGACATGAGCTTCATCTTCGAATTCCTCAATAGGGCGAAAGATTGAAGTTGAGAGCTTCTCCTCTTTTCACGAGATTGGCGTACACTTGTTGTTGATAAGATTTAAATCGAAGAGAAGATTCGAAGACGTCAAGCCTCGAGCTACGAAGGCGCCATCGTGAAAGGCGAGCGCGATGAAGTGAGACACGATATAGAATGCTAAATTATCGTCCAAATTGAAGGTGTATAACTTACTAACACAAAATTTAGTAATCGACGCCAAATATAACATCTCGAAGAAACTTACGATCTCTTTCTTTTCGCCTAACCTTTGGTCTTGGTCAATGTCACTCGAAGCACCATAGTGGGGAGTCCACTAATGAGGTCGCGCAACAAAAATAAATCTAGATCACGATACTCGATCGCCAAAAGAGTTGAAGGTCTAAAGCTTGTAAAAGCAATCGCCAAAAGTATAGATGCCAATTGCACGCGTTGCAGCTCTATAGCAAACACATTCGTGTCACTAAGCCAATAATATTGGAGAAGCTCGAGAAAATCTTGAGCGTTCAAGGTAGATTTGACCTCTTCAAGATCATTAAGTTGATACTCTTGGGTTAAGTCAATTTCGATAAACTGCAAGCTAGTTAGCAATAGCGACAAAGAATCATAGCGACAAGATCAATCACAAAGATATCCTTTAGCATCTTGGGTTCCATGCGCGTGCTCGTCCAAGTAATATACACTTGACTCAATTGACGCCAATAGATTGAGACCAAGTTGGTCTTCTTGATTTCGTACTTCTTCAACATTCACAATAGGAAGTTCTGCATACGAGCCGAATCGCAATCGCGCATTTTCGCATGAAAGTCAAGAGAAGAGCGACGAGAGTGACAATACTTGCTCGAGTAAGATCTTAGTAAGCTCTCTTGTCGATCTTGTCTAGATGTTGCTTACTTCTTCCACAACTTGATCATTCGATCGATGTGGCATTGCGTTGTATTCATGTAAGAGCTAACTCGACGCGATGCTTTCTTTGCGTCTTCGAAACGCTATTGTAGGAAGTCGAATTGATTAGAAGCATCTTGCGACGCTTCTTTCAAGCGACAAGCTTTGCGACGAGCCATTTCTAGTAAGCAAGTGCGAATGAGAGAACATTGCCAATGCAAAAGTGAAGCAATATAGCGAGGAGTTGAAGATATTTGAATCCATGCCCCAGATAGAAGATACTAGGTTTCTATAATTGGAAACGATGGGCGACAAGCGATCTTCCATTTGATCTCAATTATCTTAGGTAACAACCTCGCCAGTTAGCCAACTGTTGATCTTGAGACAATCGAATTGATCGTAATAATAGACATGAACAAGGGTGGACCACTCGATCGCTACGAAAAAAGTGTGGAAGAGGTGGAATGTCGAAGCAGTCCAGATTTAGGGCGGTGCAAGAGGAGCAAAAAGCGACGACAGACAACGTCGCAAGCGAAGGCTCTTTTCACCCAAACAAACTTTTAAGAAATAATATATATATTTTTTCTTTATTAATTATATGTAGTCTTAGATTATAGCACTATGTAATCTATATATATTAGACTAGTATGTTACGTAACTTTGTCTATCTTTCTACTATTCTTATATATAGTACGTTGATCGATTATGGTGCTCGCTAGTACATGATTAAACAATTGAAATCTTCTCGCGTTCTATTCGATTTTCTCTATTGTTCTTAAGATTTACTTTTTTGTTGCTACTCTAGTCTTCTTTAAATAATTCAAAGTACAAGCTATAATTTTGTGAGTCGAAAATAGAATTCTTATAGTCAAAGCTATAACTTCGAGCTCTCTATATATCAAACTTTGCTTATTTTAATAGTATTTGAAATTTAATATTACGTGTTCTAATATTTATATATCTTTGTACGTATTAATATTTCTAGAACTATCTAATTTGTTTTATTTATTCAAATATTGTCGAAAATATTTATATTCTAGCTTTATTTGCATAAATATTGCAAAGATAAATCTATTAATGCTCTTTAGAGATTCTTTCTTTGATTTCTTAATATTTAGCATTTTCAGAATATATTTAATATATGGTTTATTTTGTTGACTTTAATCTATTGTGCTAGCTAACTTCTTTTTGTCTTTTTGTCTTTTTATTTTTTAGATGCGAAATGATAGTTATAAAGTCTATAGATGGTAATTTTGTCAACTTTCCTATTTCTTTTATTAATATGTTTGTCTTTTTGTTTCTAACAACGCTTGTTTTGAACAAAATCTATAACATATATATTTTACATTGTATATTGCCTAATTTGGCTAAATCTAGTCTTAATTCGATCTTGATTTTTTATATTTTGCAATTTCTTCAAAGCTAATAAATTATTTGTAAAAATCTAAATATTGACGTTTCGTCTTTTCAACTAGCAATATATAGATATCGCTTGCGCAATTGCTACATTTTTTACATTTAATATAATTACGTACTCTCTTAAATTCTAGTTGTAATTGTTTGTTGTATCTAGTTCTTGAAGAAAGTAAATTTCTATTTTGATATATTCTAAAGATTACGAGTTTCTATTCGAAGCTCTAACTTATACTTTAGATTTATCTATATATATTACAATATTTGCGTTGTTTTCGATTAGCTTGATTTTCAATATATAGTAACTTTTGTTTGCTACTTTTGTGTTTTCTTCTTAAATTTTAACCAAACTCTTAATTTTTGTAATCTAGAGAAAATTCCAACTCGATAAATCGATTGTAGTTACATAATTTCCTATATCTTTGATTCTATTTAGCACTTTATATATTTATATAAAATTTTCTAAATTTTCTTGCAACTTTTTACAATTTTGATTGCAAGATTCGCATCTATAGACTCTATAGACTTATTTTCGTCTCAATTTAAATTTTACTTTTATTTGTTTTTGTTTTTGTATCGAATTAAGATATAAAAAAACTAGAAATGCAAATTTTAATCGAATAATTCTTTAATAACGTTGCAAGTATAAATGTATATTTGCTGTATTTCTATTGCAATTGTAAATCTATCGAAAGCAATTTAACTTCTATTTTTATAATAGCAATTAGAGAGATTCTAAACGTTTTTAGAATTTTTCTCAATGTTATAAATTGTAGTTGTTGAAATTATAGATATAGTTTGTTTGCTTGTTTTATTATATTTCTACTCTATAGTTGCTTATTAATATAATGCATACTATACTATATAAACTTGTTTGTTAGTGTTTGTTGTAAAATCTTATTTAGAATTTAATAATCTTAGCAATAAATATATTGCTCTCTTTTTCGCGTTAATCTTTTAATAGTATATCTCATAAAACTTAAATTTCTATTAAGTCAAATATCTAATTACTTTACGCAATTTTTTGATTTAACAATTATTCTATTCAATACTAGAACAAGTTTTGTAGAGTTTTTTCTCTTTTCTAAGAAGTAAATAAGTTTTGTTTTAATATTGATAAATTTAATTGTATTGTTGCTTGCTTATAAAAACGTTATATTAATTGCACAATATCTTGCTCTAACTTGTAGCAATAGAAAATTTATATAAATCAAAAACAATATTAACAAAATTAATAATTTCTAAAATATTCTTGTAACGACTTTTTGACTTTTGTTTGTTCTTATTAAACGCTAGATTAATTACCTATTTTTGTAAAAAAACAAGTTATTTAATTAATAATATTAATTAATCTATTAAGTTTCTTTACTAAATATATTAATTAATTGTATAAGAGATATATAATTATAAGCTTCTTTAATATCTATAAGCAAACAAGACAGCATACTGTCTCGATTTTTAACTATTTGTACGCTATATATTAAATTTAAGACAACATCTATAGTTAATTTTTGTTTTTTGCTTCTTATTTGCTTGTAATTTATAATATCTTTGCTATATGAAATTTTTTTTGTCAAATATACAATTCTTGTAATAATTTTTTTTTTACTATCTTAACAAGATAGTTAAGAAGTGTGATAATTTCATATTAGAAGCGTTTAGAGTTAATTGCATCGATTCGATGCAATTAAAGATACAAAGTTAAATGCGTTTCAATGTGCTAGCAAGCATCAGAATCGATTGACATACTATACGTGATAATATTAGAGGGATGAATAGAATCACGTGATATACTAGCCCGATATACATAGACTATATAGTGCTATAGTCTAAGACTGCATGCACTCAATAAAGAAAAGAAGGGAAAAAAAAGTTAAATGCGTTTTGCAATTGTGTTTGCATTGTTGTCTAAAATAGCACTTCTCTAAAGAAGTAGCACTCGATCGTATTGTTAATATAGTAAAAACGACACAATATTGTTAACAATTTCTATTTTGTATACGTTGTAGTTTGCATAACTCTTTTGTCAATAGTAATAGTCCTATAAAGTCTATCTTATTTAGCTCTTGTTTATATTTGTTAACAATATATTTTGTTGAAAACTTTATTTCGAAGCGCTAGACTTTTTTGCTCTCTATTTGCTTGCTCTATCTTTTGTAAAGTTCTTAAAAAATCTTGCAATAGATACAGATAAATTGTCTAAAATCTTCGACAATACAAATAACAATAGATATATAGAGAAGATGCTTCAAGTTATAAAAGAAATAGAAACAAGGCGATATTTATTGCAAAAACAATTTATAGTTAGATTTATTGCTCTTCTAAATATTTATTTCGATATTTGCAAACTTTACTGCTCTAATTTGTTTCGATTAAATACTTATATAAACTCTTTGATATTTAATCGACTTATTCTTTGTCTACAGAATAAGATATTCTTTTAGAACAAATTTGAAAAACAAACAATTGTCTATTTAGTATCAAATTTTTATAGTTTTAAGATATTTTAAAATTTACAACAGGAGAGCAACTATCTAAGCGATTGCTTAATAGACTAAAATGGACAAAAAAACTATAGATTTAATAACTTGTTAAGTTATTATTGCTATCTATTAATTAGAACTAAAGAAAGAATATATTAGATATTCTACAAAGCACAATAAAGATTATAAAATTGCAAAAAGATAAATTAAAGATATTGAGACTTCTTCTAAATAGTAAAATAGATAGCATATAATTAATAGAACAACAATTTCTTTGTTTAAAAAGTTTTACTATTATAGCAATACTTTCTTCGATAGAAAAAATAGATACTCAATTAATATTTAGATTATAAATAATTCTTACAATAGATAAATTGTTAATTATATCTTTAATTTTAATAGCAATTGGTATAACTTGTACTATTTTAAAGAGACTTTTCTCTTTAAGTATTGTCTATTATTGTTAATTTCAAATAAGTAATATTGAATAAATATTGAATATCTATTGCAGATCTGGCTAACAATACTATATAAAAAGTTTTACAATTAATTAAAGTTAAACAAAATATATAATTACAAACTTTCGAGAATCAGAATATATAGCAAATATATTATCGACTATTTTAAAAATTGCTTCTTATTCTTAAAGAAGCTTCGAATTTAGATTTATAACAAAAAAGATATCAAATATATTGTCGAATAAATTAATAGCTATATTATTTTTTACGTTTTTGCAATCAATATAAAAAATAGCTTCGGAAGACTTTGCAGAGAAGAGCTTCTAGTATAAATAGAAGACAAAAAAATTTAATTGTATACTAGACAAACAGTTACTATATAGCCTATTTATAGAATAATTTCTCCATGGAAAACCGGTGAAATCCTGGTGGGATTCCGATGGGCACCTGGTGGGAAAATAATTATTTCCTAGTTATTTCCTAGTTATTTCCTAGTTATTGCTCGGTTATTCCTCGGTTATTTCTCGGTATTCCACCCGTAATACTCGGCTCAATATCCCATAACACCAAGAATCGGGAGGTGGTGAACTAACGATGAACAATAAACTCACTGATTTTTTTTTCAAAAAATAACTAAGTACTCATATCAACTAATAATAATATAAATATTTTAAAACTCGCACGTGCTAGTAGGGGGAGTCTAACAGGCGTATATGATTTTACTAAAACGAGTAAATATCTAATTAAAATTCTACTAGCGTTGATAGTCGCAAGGCTATAGATATCCCGAATATTTTAAACTTTAAATTTAAGGTTAAAACTTTAAATTCAAAATTAGAAAAATGCTTTAACGACTTCACGCATTGACGATTCAACGACCAAAATACTTTACTATTCAACATTCTCAAAGTCGAAACCTCAATTAGGCTAGCGTCGGGACTTAGACATTTTTCTTACTTTTTCAAATTTCGAAATTCTCAAAATTATATTTAATAGCACCTATAGAGCCTATAGGGTGAAATCGATGAATAACCGGTGGGAATCTGGTGAGCACCCAATGGGAAACCGATGGACCCTCCAAGAGATAATCTACAGGTTAAAAATTGGTGAACCCTTGGTGGACCCTCGGTGGAACCTCGGTGGGCCCTCAATAAACTAACTAAAAATGGTGAATAATTGGTAGAAGCACTAGGAACTCTAGGAGAAATCACTTCTACGAAGACCAGTACAGTAGTAGAGAATATATTTATTAAAAACAAAGCTTTAAAAATAGACAAGACTACTTGCAAGCAACTAAAGTTTTATTTGCTTTAGAGAGAGTAAAAGAAGACTATTAGTTAGCTATATAGCGTTATTCTTAGAGATTTAAACAGTAATTTAAACAAAATCTGCAAAAGTGTAACTAATTCTATATAAAACAACTAAATTTTGTATATGTAATATTTGAAAGTATTTCAGAATTCTATATACAGCTCAAATAGACTTCCGACGCTAAAATTGTTTCGATATTCTATTTTTTTTAAATAAAACAATAAGAATTTTGTTGATGTTCAGAATTTAAGCTAGCTATAATAAATAAGACACAACAAGACTTAATAGTTGTTGTAGACTAATTGTCAAGAATCGAATTTTATGCAAATTCGATTCCCGATGCAAATATTATGCAAATGCTAATTATATTAGTCTAAAACATGAACTAATGCAGTTAGAAATTCGGTTCGGTTCCTAGATTTGGGAAAAAACCGAATCGAACGATCAGTCTTAAGTTGCTAAAATTTAATATTAGAGTTTTAAACTCTAGTAGTAAGAAAGTTAGATATCTTCTACAATATTTTATTTAACACATTATTAGATATATTATCTAAATCTAAATATCTATCGCTTATATTAATTCTAATTTTATTAGTCTTATATTTGTATCTTTATCTCTATTAGTATTATTAATAGAGTTGTTTTTGTATTGTTTGTATTAATTGCAATCGATTATATATTAATAGAAATAGTATTAAAAGATATAGAACAGTAGTATATAAGACTTGCATTTAAAATATAAAAAACTAACTTGTAGTTTCAGAACTGCTGTTCTTTGTGTATTACTTGTCGACTTCTATATTATTATCTGTTTGTTTGTTTGCTGCAATCGATCTTTTATATCTATATCTATATTTTTTGCTTTATTAGTATTAGTTAGTCTTGTTAATCTTGTAATAATTTTGAACAATTAGTCTATTGTAGTATTTTTGACACAATTTAGTATCTCTGATATTTAGATCTAATAATAGATTAAGTATTCCAAATTACAAAAACAATAAAGTATCTTTTTTATTATTAAATACTTAATATAGATATAGAAACAAGAAAGTAATACTTCGAGCAAATTTCGAATCTATATCTTGTTTGTTAATCTAGTAATTTACTCTAGATATTACAAATATTAATTTTCTATCTCTAGAATAAATTGCTAGATTATCGAATAATACTCTAACTATTAAACTATTAAAATCTAATACTAAATGAAATTTTAATAAGATATACATACAATCAAAAGCTGGAAAATATAATATAAGTCAAGAAATCTCTCTTCTCTTGTTTGTGCTAAAAATTAAATCTACAGCAATAGCAGCAATAGTTACTTTTTGATTATAGACTCTAAATCGGTATTTAATTGTTAAATTTTCTTCTAATTCTATTGTATTCTTAGCTCTATTAACTGCTATTGTTTTTATAATTGCTATTTTGCTAGAAAATGTTTTTCGTTAAATACTAACTGTCTTATTTAAATAGTCTTTCTCAATTTAATATTAAGTCTCTGCGTAATCTATATATTCAAGTTCTTTTTAGTTTTTCTATTAATATTAATGCGAAGAAAATTTGCAGAATTATTAACAATATTGCTACTATATTGTCTAAAGACAACTAATAAAGAAATATCTAATTGCAAATTAAATAGAGATGTAGTCTTTAAAATAGTTAATATAAATATTTAAATTTGTTGCAGAATTACAATAGTAGAGATCTCTTTCGACAAAAATTGCAATTGCAAATTTAGCAATACACTAGTTCTAAAAGTTATTTAAAAGATTATTATTATTGCTACTAATTTGTTTCTGCTCTCTATTCTTTATGTCTATAATTTTATTTATATTTTAACTCTTTTGATTGTTACTAAGCGTAGTTTCTGTAAAATTAGATTTAGAATTAGATCGATTTTTTTTTAGTTGTTATTAAATTATTTATTTTTAGATTAATATTGCTATTGTTTACAATATTGTCTATAATTAGCAACTACTTATCTATTATACTTTTTATTTTAAAATAGAAAAAATATAATTTTTTTATCTTTTGTATTTAGATATTTATAAGTTCTAAATTACTATAAATCTAATTGCAATGAGTAAAATCTTAGTTAGTCTTATCTAGTTTTTTATAATTTTTTTTAATACTACTATAATATTATAGCGCTATCGACGCGCTAGCGCCTCAGAATATAATAGGATACGTAATCTCGACTTTCTATAAAAGTTGCAAATAATTACGACTTCTCTTTCTAATTAGAAAGCGAAGAGCAAACTCGCACGTTATAACAAATATTAGATAGAGCGTAAGCTTATTTCTCGTTATTCTTTAACAATAAGTCTTACTACTATCTATTCTAGATAGTTGAACGAGTTATAGCTCAATTGGGATGCAGATTTCCCACTCGAGACGAGCTTATCTCGAGTGGAAATTCTCACTTAAGAAGAGCTTTGTTTATGTTGATTTTATACTTAATATAAATCGAGCTTAACAAAGCAAAAAGATTAAAAGTAAAAAGATAAATTGCGCTTTTTAAGTCTAGCATATACTCGATATATATAATATTTAGAAGAGAAAAGCTTAATTCTTTTATATAAAAGACGCATTAAAGATACGTTGTATATATCTAATATATGTTAGATATATAAGCTAATTTTTTTATTACATCGAGTACTTGTAATTTTGTTTAATTTCTAAAACTTAAAATAAGTTAAACTTATATTCAATATAATTAATAGCAAATAAAACAAAAATTATTAGCTTAATTTTAAGCGCACAATTTTGATATATCTATGTAATACGCAATTTAAATATAGATTTAGTATTGCTATAATATATATTAAGACTATAGAAAATTTAAGCGCAAATTGCGTATTAAGTTTCTAATATATTTTACAAAATTAAAATACAATTGTTGCGTCTTTCATTTTTATCTTTTCTAAATATTTGCAATAATCTAATTTATACTTTTAATTTTATCGATAAATATATAATATAAATTTAGCATATTTTTTAATTTTATTGCTTTTAGTATTTTAGTATATATTTAATATAAGTATTGTCGCAATTTAGTTTTTTAATTTGAGAATATATTACAATAATTTTGATATAATGAATGCAAAGAGTTTGTTTTCTCTAAGATATTATTATAATAAATATAGTATATACAGTATTTATATTTAATATATATTAATTATATACTTAAGAATTTTATTTTAATTTAAATTCTAATTTTGTAATTAAATATAAGCATTTAATTATAATATAATTTTACGCTAAACATATACCAAATTTATATTTAGCGCAAGTAAAATATATTTAAAAAAATAACAAATTTAATAAAAAGAAATTTCTTATTGCAATTTAGCTTATATTAAGTATTAATAATATCTATTGTTAAAATTAAGAAAAACAATAAATAATCTACAATTAAATTTAATCTAAATTTAGTATATACTAAGTATTATTAATTGCGTTAAATTCTAAGATTTGAATTTTCTTGTTTAACTCTATTATATAAGTTGTATAA